>JGI996J12353_1000421_pt1 | contig 10430 bp, 6 predicted proteins | sample IntmicLarv5ML5BL_FD_12353 | JGI IMG/M metagenome (IMG submission 12353) | reverse complement strand
TGCGTGCTGTAAGTACGCCGGATAAAGGTTTACGGCGTACTTACAGCACGCATTCGTTTATTGTATGATGAGACCCAAGGCTAAAGCCATTGGGCTAGTATCAATAGTCCCTGTAGGACGAAAAGACATTCACTCTTACACAAATAGTGAAACTTTATCATCCTCTCGTCCCAATACAATGGGACAAATACTATCACTATTTCATAATAGTGAACATAGAATCCTATATGTATATTTTAATACACAACAAAGCTATCAAAGCAGGAAAATATTTAAAACAAAAACGGTCGTCAGATTATTCTGACGACCGTTTTTGTTGGTAAGTAAAAACTTATTTCTTATTACGGCTACCGTAACGAGTCATGAACTTATCAACACGTCCTGCTGTATCCACCAACGTAGATTTACCAGTATAGAACGGGTGAGATGTATTTGAGATTTCCACTTTAATAAGAGGATAAGTTACGCCATCAAGTTCAATCGTTTCTTTTGCGTTTATTGTTGAACGCGTGATAAATACATCGTCGTTAGAGATGTCCTTAAATACAACTGGACGATAATTTTCAGGATGAATTCCTTTTTTCATTGCTCTTTATATTGTTTTATTAATTTACTAATGATTCTAAAATACATTTTTTTGGTAACCGGTATTTTGGTTTGCAAAGGTATGGTTTAGAAGTTAATAAACAAAGAAATGAAATCTATTTTTTTACAGAAAGATGCTTTTGTGTTATTTTATATATTGAGGAGCGCTCTTTTTAATGGTATTATTCTATCTTTGCAGGAGATTTTTAATCATTAACATTTAAATATATAACAATGGTAAGTTACAAAGAATTAGGCTTGGTGAACACTCGTGATATGTTCGCGAAAGCAATGAAAGGTGGATATTCTATTCCTGCTTTTAACTTCAACAACATGGAACAGATGCAGGCTATTATTCAAGCTGCAGTAGAAACTAATTCTCCTGTTATCCTTCAGGTTTCTAAAGGTGCTCGTCAATATGCAAATGCAACTTTGCTTCGCTATATGGCACAAGGAGCTGTTGAATATGCTAAGGAATTAGGTTGTGCGAATCCTCAGATTGTTCTTCACCTTGATCATGGTGACTCTTTCGAAACTTGTAAGAGTTGTATTGATTCTGGTTTCTCTTCTGTAATGATTGATGGTTCTCACCTTCCTTACGACGAAAACGTAGCATTAGCAAAGAAAGTTGTAGAATACGCTCATCAATTCGACGTAACTGTTGAAGCTGAATTAGGTGTATTGGCAGGTGTTGAAGACGAAGTTTCTTCTGACCACCACATTTATACAAAACCAGAAGAAGTAGTTGATTTCGTTTCTAAAACAGGATGTGATTCTTTAGCTATCTCTATCGGTACTTCTCACGGAGCAAACAAATTTACTCCAGCACAATGTACTCTTAATGCAGAAGGTATATTAGTTCCTCCTCCATTACGTTTCGACGTATTAGAAGGCTGTGAAAAAGAACTTCCTGGATTCCCTATCGTATTGCACGGTTCTTCTTCTGTTCCTCAAGACGAGGTTGCAACTATCAATAAATATGGTGGTGGCTTGAAAGATGCTATCGGTATTCCGGAAGAGCAATTGCGTAAAGCGTCTGCTTCTGCTGTATGTAAGATCAACATCGACTCTGACAGCCGTCTTGCTATGACTGCTGCTGTTCGTGAAGTGTTTGCAACTCACCCTGCTGAATTTGACCCACGTAAATACTTAGGTCCAGCTCGTGAGAACATGAAGAAACTTTACAAGCATAAGATTGAAAACGTTCTTGGTTCAGCTAACAAATTATAATTGATACTGTTTCCTTTCTAAAGAGAGGCAAACTTTATTAAAGTTATAAACATAAAAAATCCAACTATTTTGCCGCAAGGCTAAAATAGTTGGATTTTCTTTTTAGTAGAAACTATAGTTTCAGACTATATTATTTCGCTCCATGAACAGAGAATGAGTAAGGGAAATCGTCCGCGTTAACACCTCTATTTGTAGCAGGATTACTACCCATCTTCACATTAAGTGTTCCTCCCTTGTGTAAGTCTGAATGAGTAATATAATTCTTTGTGTAATTACGTCCGTTCAATGTGGCTGATTGTATATAAAGATTCTCATCACTATTCTCAGGCGCATTGATTACAAACTTTTTGCCATTTTCAAAGTGTAGAGTCGCTTTCTTAAACAATGGAGCACCCATTACATATTGATCAGTACCAGGACATACAGGATAGAAGCCTAATGCAGAGAATACATACCATGCAGAAGTCTGACCATTATCTTCATCGCCACAATATCCATCGGGACCCGGAGTGTACATACGGTCCATTACCTCACGCAACCAGTATTGAGCCTTCCAAGGCTGACCAGCATAGTTGTACATATAGATCATGTGTTGGATAGGTTGGTTACCATGAGCATAGTTACCCATATTCATTACCTGCATTTCTCGTATTTCATGAATTACAGTACCATAGTAGCTTGCATCAAAGACTGGAGGAACGATAAAGACTGAGTCCAGCATAGTTACAAATCCTTCTTTACCACCCATTAAGTCAATTAATCCTTGAGGATCGTGGAAAACAGACCAAGTATAGTGCCAGCTATTACCTTCAGTAAAGGCATCCCCCCATTTCAAAGGAGAAAATGGCGACATGAAATTGCCATCTGCATTCTTTCCACGCATAAGCATAGTTTCCTTATCGAAAAGATTTCTATAGTTCATTGCACGCTTAGCATAAAGGTCTATTTCCGACTGAGGACGTTTCAATTCTTTTGCTAATTTGTAGATACACCAGTCATTGTATGCATATTCCAATGTACGTGCAGCATTTTCGTTGATATTAACGTCATAAGGAACATATCCTAATTCATTATAATATTGATGTCCGAGACGACCGGTAGAAGCTACTGTTGGATGTACATTTTCCGTACCATTGATAAGCCCTTTATAAAGAGTTTCCAAATCATCAACCTTAACACCCTTCATATAAGCATCAACCAATACAGAGGCAGAGTTGTTACCAACCATACAATCACGGTGTCCGGGACTCGCCCATTCAGGGAGGAATCCACTTTCTTTATATGTATTAATCAGACCTTCCTGAATTTCTTTATTTATAGACGGATACATCAGGTTAAGGAAAGGGAACAAACTACGGAATGTATCCCAAAAACCTGTATCAGTAAACATATAGCCAGGAAGAACTTCACCATTATAAGGACTATAATGAACAACTTGCCCATTCGCATCTATCTCATGGAATTTACGAGGAAACAGCAAAGAACGATACAAACAAGAATAGAACGTACGATATTGATCTAATGTGCCACCTTCTACTACAATCTTACCCAACACATCATTCCAAGCATCCTTACCCTTCTGAGCAACAGTATCAAAGCTATCATTGCCTAATTCTCTCAGATTGATTTCTGCTTGCTCCAAGCTAATAAAAGAAGATGCAACCTTAGCATGAACGACTTCGCCTTTTGCAGTCTTAAAACCAATTATAGCACCTGAGTGATTTGTTTTTTGTTCTAATACACCTTCTTGTATTAGTCCATCATCAACTGTAGCTTTGTAAGTAAAAGGCTTGTCGAATTCCACTACAAAATAGTTCTTGAAATTATCAGGAACCCCACCACTATTCTTTGTTGAATAGCCAATAATCTTATTATCCCCCACAATCTTAATATGAGAACCTCTGTCGAAGGCATCAACAACCACGTAAGAGTCATTATCAGGGAACGTAAAACGGAACATCGCAGCACGATCCGTTGGCGCAATCTCCGTCACAACATCATGCTCCGCAAGATAGACCTTATAATAGTAAGGCTTTGCAACCTCAGCTTTATGAGAAAACCAACTTGCACGTCTGTCCTGATCAAAGATAGGGCGACCCACTACCGGCATAAGAGAGAATTGACCATAATCATTAATCCAAGGACTTGGTTGGTGTGTTTGTTTGAAACCTCTAATCTTATTAGCAGTATAAGTATAAGTCCATCCATCACCCATTCTTCCAGTCTGTGGAGTCCAAAAATTCATACCCCATGGAAGAGCGATAGCCGGATATGTATTACCGGATGAGAATTCGTATGTAGACTGTGTCCCCATAAGAGGATTAACATACTCAACCGGATCAAATACAGCCTTGCCGTTAGCTAATGCCGGCTTTGCCACTAAAGCGCATACCGCAACAAAAACCAGCGCCAAAACATTTCTTCTTTTCATGATAAATATTAATTAGTTATTACGTTTATTTCTATATACAAAGAAACAAAAAACGACACTCTATTCAGTGACTAAGTTTTATAATAAAACAAAACAAGAAAGCCCGGAAGGACATTCCGAGCTTTCTCTATATTACAGATTGATTGTATCAATCGTTTTCGTAACCTGGATTCTGTGACAATGCAGGGTTACGTTGTATTTCATTATCAGAAATAGGCCACAACAAATGCTTTTCTTGGAAAGTTTGTCCCCAAGGATTTGTTGCACCAACTACTGGAACGAAAGTAGCCTGACCAGGAGTAGCACTGCTTGTTACAGGATACATACGAGTACGTTGGATATCAGACCAAGTTCTATACTCATATACTAACTCACGCATACGCTCTTTCCATACTTCTTGTACAAATGCATCCTTGCTCAAACCACTTAAAGAAGCTTCGATTGTAGCACGAGGAGTTGTTGTATAAGCACGAGAACGAACATCAGCCAAGTATCCAACAGCTTCAGCAGTAACGCCTTCTGATTGAGCAATAGCTTCAGCAGCAATCAACAACAATTCAGCATAGCGATAGATAACATTATCCTTACCACTTGTACCTGAGTTAACCATAGCATCTTCGTCAAACCACAACCAAGCGGCTGGAGAAGCACTCTCTGGAAATACTTGATTGTATGTCTGACCATCTTTTTCATAAGAATAACTTGTGAAGAAGAATTGACGCTCTTGAGCACGAAGGTCATTATCCTTATCATACACATTAGTATATTCGCTAACCGGACGATAAGCACTGTTAGTAATATTATACTTGAAATACGCCCAAGTTGAAGCAACGTTAGGCATAGAAGTTTGTACACGACCGCTATTAGAGATACCTGCCGCAAATTCATAAGAATAAATATATTCCGGGCTGCTATCTGTTGTACGGATAACATTATATGCACTTGTTTCAGGAGTTGAACCATGTTGAATCAAGCTATGTTTTCCACCATTAATAACGCCTCTTGCAGCATTTGCAGCAGCAGCATAATTATTAGCTTGTACAGGATATCCACTCATAGTAAGATATACATCAGCCAATAAAGTTTCTGCTGTGTACTTCGTGATACGGTTACCGTTATTATTGAATGTCTCAGCAGGAAGAGATGCAACAGCATCTGTTAAATCCTGAACGATAAGAGCATAAATATCAGCAGCGCTTGCACGTGCAACTTCCATATCTTCCAATGACTCATAAGGTTCAGTAATCAAAGGCACGCCTCCGAAATCTTTAACCAAATAGAAATAATTGAAAGCACGGAAGAATTTAGCTTCTCCTAAATAAAGACGAGCATTTGCTTCAGACAAGTCTGGAGTAGTAGGAATATACTTAATTGCATTATTTGCACGTCCAATAGCATAATAAAGATTATCCCAAACGCCATCTAAAGCACCAGCAATATTCTTAGATGTTATAGACAATTTCTGACTATAATCACAAATTACTTCCTGTCCTTTATATTCATTATCGAAGAAACCAGACAAGTAACCTCCATGAGTTACTCTGTTTGGCATATAGACACCACTGTTTCCAAAAGCTTCCGGAGCACCAAATCTATATAAACCATTAACTGCATTTCTAGCATGAGCCGGAGCAGAGAAGAACTGTGCTGTACTCATTTCACTTCTTGGTTTTTCCTCCAAGAAATCATTACAAGAAGTTGTAACACCAAGTGTAACGATACCAATTAATCCTAAAAATATCTTTTTCATTTTGATCTGATTCTAAGGTTATTAAAATGTTACATTCACACCAAGAGTCCAAGTACGAGGTTTAGGATACTGGAAGAAGAACATATTTTGTCCCCATTGGTTGTTCCCTTGAGAAGTTCCTTCCGGATCAAATCCTTGGAAATCTTTTGAATGAAGTACAAATGCATTATTTACACTTGCGTATATGCGAAGAGCACCTAAATTCATTCTATTCAAAAGAGCTGAATCAAAGGTATATCCTAACTGAATTACGTTTGCACGTAGGTAAGAACCATCACTAACCCAACGAGAGTCAACTTCTGAACTTTGACCTGACAAGTTTGCATTACGGATAGCCTGAACCATTGTGTTAGGATTTGTTCCGTTATAACCTTCGTGTAAGATAGAAGATAAACCACTTGTATAACCGAAACGGTCTTCTCCTGAGTGGTAGAACTGTTGTAGAACTTCTACGCCTAATACGAACTGCATATCAACAGTTAAGTCGAAGTTCTTATAAGCGAAGCTGTTAATGAAACTACCTGTGAAATCAGGTACACCCTTACCTAAGATTTTCTTTTCAGAAGAACGCTTAGCTGTACCAACTCTTGCACCTGCAGCAGCGGCAGCATCAGCTTCTTCTTCTGTCCAAACGCCTAAACGCTCGTAACCCCAGAAAGAACTCAATGATTCACCTACACGTAGGATAGTTTGGCTACCAGAAACCCAGTTTGGACCAGGTAGGATATCTTCATTGTTAACACCAAGTTTCTTGATTTCGTTCTTGTTGTAGTTCACGTTCAACGTAGTATTCCAATTGAAGTCGCGAGTTTGAACATTTGTTGTATTAACCATAAAGTCAACACCATAGTTTGCTACTTCACCGATATTCTTAAATACCGAGCCATAACCTGTAGAGTGAGGTACTGGAGTATCCAACAACAAATCAGAAGTCAATTTATGATAGTAAGACACGTCAAAGTTCAAACGATTCTTGAACATATTCAAGTTGAAACCGATATCCATTTGTGAAGTTTTCTCCCATTTCAAGTCCGGATTAGCCAAACGTTGAGCATAAGAAGTAGCTTGACGAGTACCACCAATTAAAGCCGTACCTGAAGATATTGTTGCCAATGATCTATAAGGATCGATTTCAGAGTTACCAGTCATACCATAACTTGCGTGCAATTTGAATTGATCAATAATATCGCTATCCTTCAAAAAGTCTTCGTTAGAAAGTAACCAACCTAAACCAAGAGATGGGAAGAATGCATATTTATTGTTATCACCAAACTTAGAAGAACCATCGACACGAGCAGTAACTGTTGCCATATACTTATCATCATAAGTATAAGCACCTCTCACGAAGTAAGAGTTCATAGCCCAACGATTCCAAGAAGATTGAGGAGGATCAGGAAGAGTACCTACCTGTAGTCTGTTAAAACTAAAGAAGTCATCAGAGAAACCTCTTACAGCAACAGAAGAACTATTGTAAGTTCTTTCTTGCCAAGACATACCTAATACTGCATTTATACGATGTTTTCCAAATACATTATTATAGCTCAAGTATGTTTCTTCTTGCCAGTATAATTGTTGAGTATCACTCATATAAGCATAACCATTAGGAGCAGAGATATTAATCAAATCTGTTGGTGAATATTCTCTCCATTTACGACTGTGATTATCAACACCAATCTGAGTTCTTAAATCCAAACCTGGCATCAAGTGGAAAATGAATGCAGCATTACCGAAGATTTGAGTTCTGTAACGCATACGTTGCATTGTTTCCAAAGCATGCACTGGATTAGCCATAGCTTCAAAAGAGAAGTCATTTGATTGTTGAGAGTGTGCCCATGATCCGTCTGGATACTTCACTGGTATAATAGAAGGCATTTCAATCATTGTACGACGAGGAACTTGACCGCCACCACCGTCGTCAGTATCATTTTGCCAAGTATGGTTGATCAAGATGTTTGTTTCAGTTGACAACCAAGACAAAGGTTTTGCATCGTAAGTTAATTTCGCATTGATACGCTTCATGTAAGTATTCAACATCACACCTTGTTGGTCTGTGAAGTTCAAGAATGCACCTACAGAAGAATTCTGACCACCTTGTTGAATGCTAACTTGGTGGTTGTGAGAAATAGCTGTACGAGTAGCTTCGTCTTGCCAATCCGTATCATACAAAGGATTACCATTTGCATCAAATAAACGAGGGTCGCTCACACTAAAGTCACCTCCTGTATAGTTTGGGTTATATTTCTTTTCGTTTTCGAAAGAAATTCTCATTGACTCCATAAACTCTGCAGAGTTCATTACATCCATCTTACTCGCTGGAGTAGCAACACTTAAATAACCAGAATAACTAATTGAAGTTCCTTCACCCTTCATACCACGTTTTGTAGTAACAAGGATAACACCATTCGCACCACGAGCACCATAGATAGCTGTAGCAGAAGCATCTTTCAATACCTCCATACGCTCGATGTCATTAGGGTTCAAGAATTGGAAGTCTTCCATTACTACACCGTCTACAACATATAGAGGGTTAGAAGAAGAGTTGATAGTACCAATACCACGAATCATTACACGTGTAGCACCACCTGGTTGTCCCGAGTTAGAAAAGATATTAACACCAGAAGCCTTACCCTTCAAACCTGACAAAGCGTCAAAAGAAGAACTTCTTAAGATATCATCAGCAGTAGCAACAGAGATAGATCCTGTTACGTCTGATTTACGTTGTGTACCGTAACCTACTACAACAATCTCATCCAGAGCTTGTGTGTCTTCAAGCAATTGAACATTTAAGATCGAAGAGCTACCTATAGTAACTTCTCTTGTTAAATAGCCAATATATGAAACCTGTAAAGTTGCACCTGATGGAACTTCCAATCTATAGTTACCATCAAAGTCAGTAACAGTACCATTGGTAGTACCTTTTACGATTACGTTAGCACCAATAATAGCTTCACCTCTGTTGTCTGTTACAACACCAGAAATAGTTCTACCTTGTTGAACGGCATTATTAACCATTTTCTTAGTCAATACGATATAGTCGTTCTCGAACGCATACTTCATGCTTGACTCTTCGAACGCTTCTGTTAAGTATTGAGCTACACTTTTTTCTCCTGAAGCAACAGACAAATTTTCTGATGTGTTAACTTCACTTTTACTATACACGAATAAATAATCAGTTTGTTCTTCTACCTGATTAATAAATTCTTCTACTGTTAAATTATTTCCATTGATATTCACTTTTGCGCTCTGAGATGCAGACGTTGCTGCAAAAGAAGAGAAGACGCAAAGGAAAAGGAAGAATGTTGAGATTTTCATAATATTCAAAATCTGTGTATTTTGAAATAATAAAAATTTAGACAAAGGGTTTTTCTTCATAACTTTATTTCTTATGTTAATTCCTTTAATGTTGATTTTTTCACTATCACAGGTTGTTGTTTTTACAACTAACCTTTATTCTTTTGGCGGTTATTCAATCATAGGCATTCTATATTTTAAAAAGGTTACTAATGTTATTTAATTGTTATTTGATTTAATTCATCGTCTTTATTAAATGAGAATATATATAGTTTCTGAAATGTCCTGAGAGCGCTTGTGACTCCATCTCTTTGGCGGAATTTCCCACTAAGTTTATACATTGCTAATTCTTCATTTGTAACATTTATCTTGACATCATAATAGAGCTCCAGCTTTTCTACAATTTCCTTAAACGCAAGGTCGTCAAAAGCATAAATGCCATCTTTCCACAGCAAGAAATCTTTATTTGCAACCCTTGTTCTCACGAATTGACTATCCTTGACCTCTACAGCTTCACCTGGGGTCAGAAACATTGCATTAGTTTCATCATCTCTATTATAGACCTTGACTGAACCTTCTTCCAGAAATGTCTGAAATCTGTATCGCTCACCATACGATGACACATTGAATCGTGTACCTAATGCCTTAACATCTATTTTATTTGTAGAAACAACAAATGCTTTCTTCTCATCATGAACAACATCAAAGAAAGCCTCACCATATAGTTCGACTCTTCGTTCTCCATTTGTAAAAACATTTGGATAACGTAATGTAGAATTGGCATTCAACCAAACAGTTGTGCCATCATATAATTTAATTGAAGCTCGTTGACCGGGAGGGGTTGAGAATTCCTCGTATGAAACCTGAAAATCTTTCTGGCTATAAATATTGCCTCCCATAATGTACCAAGTAGAAAGTACAGCAAGACAAAAAACAACAGCATAACGCATGAAGGCTTTTAATGGAAGCATAATTGATCTGTGGCTACGACCTTTCTTTAATTTTTGAAGCTTAGTTGTAGCAAGAATCTCATCATCTCTATACCTTAGATTTGTAGAGAGCAAGAAAATAGTAGAAAACTATTATATTGTGTGGAACAAAACGCAATCAAAAAGAAAGGAAACCAGAGAGTGAACTATGCCT
>JGI996J12353_1000419_pt1 | contig 10461 bp, 7 predicted proteins | sample IntmicLarv5ML5BL_FD_12353 | JGI IMG/M metagenome (IMG submission 12353) | reverse complement strand
CCATACGTGGAGGCCCTGAAGGGCTCCAGCGTGTCGGTGAACATCCCGAATGGGAAGGTGTCCATATCCAAGGAGGTCATCGAATCGGTATACACGGGCGACATGTCCATATCCGTGAAGGAAGGCGACACCAGCGGACTGAGCGATGCTCAAAAGTCAAAGGTCGCCAATGCCGATCTGATCCTGAACCTATCCATGACGGTCGCAGGGAGGTCGGTGCATCAGTTGGGAGGGGACGTTGTCATATCCATTGCATACTCATCCGGTTTGAATGTCGATGGGATTGAGGTTTGGTACATAAACGACGATGGCAAGGCGGAGAGGGTATCGAATGTCAGCCATTCAAATGGCATTCTAAAGTTCACCGTCAACCATTTCTCAGTCTTTATGGTGGGTCAGCCTGCATCTGAGGACAGCCCCGATGGGTCCGATTGGACGACATACGTGATAGTCGCAGTCGTTGTGATCGCAATAGTGGCGGTCATCGCAGTGGTGCTTCTCAGAAGGCCCTAATCACATTTCAAACCATTTAAAAAGATTTTTTTGGAGGAGGAGATGAGAGGAAGCATCGGTGCAGATAGGTTGAAGCTGTCCCTGTCCGTGTTCATAGTGATCTCGGTATTGATACTCACCCCGTTGATGGGATTGACGATCGCAGAGAAGGACGAGGTGGAGGGGGTGGTCATAGACTTCGGCTATTGGGACACGGTCTGGACGGAGATGGTGTTCACAGAGGGCATGGACGGCTATGATGCCCTTGAGGTGGCATGTCACATGAACGACTTCTCGGTAGGCTATGCCGATGACGAGAGGCGCGAGGTGTTTGCCGTGAACGGTCAAATGAACCTTGTCGGCATGGTTTGGAGGATGTATATCCTCGCAGACGACGGCGGATGGGAGCCTGTGGAGGACCCATCGACAATACGCCCTGTGGATCTGAACCTGATATGCTGGGCAAGGTCGAATGACGTGGAGATGATGGTACCTGGAACCGATGCATCAGGGTTCACATACTATAGCTATGCCACGGATGGGCTTTCAAACAAGAGCGGCAACAAGCTTAGGGTCGTGTCGCTCGCCCCATCCATAACGGAGACGTTGGCGGCGGTAGGGGGAGTGGAGTACATAGTGGGGACAGATCTGTACAGCAACTACCCGAACGAGATAAGGAAGGGCCATGATGACGGGTCCATCTCGGTAATCGGAGGCTACACCGACCCCAACTACGAATGGATACTCAGGCTTGCCCCCGACATTGTGTTCTGCGAAGGTGGGACAGGGGAGCATGAGGTGATGGCGGACCGACTTAGGAAGTCAGGGATAGATTGCGTGGTCCTGCACGGCTCGACGACCTTGGAGTCGCTTTACGTCAACATATGGGTGACTGCGGCGGCCCTTGGCTTGGAGAAGAATGCCAACACGGCGATAAGCTACTCCAAGGCCACCTTGGAGAACTTCTCAGGGATAGTTGGTAACCAGGGGGATAAGAGGGTGTTCTTCGCATTGTCCCCAGACCCGTCCCCTTGGACGTCAGGGTCAGGGACGTTCCTTGCGGATCTGATACAGATGGCATCGGGAAGGAACATATTCGCAGAGAACGCATCGTGGTTCATGGTCTCCAAGGAGCAGATCCACCTGAAGCAGCCCGAGGTCATGATAATAATCTCGGATGCCTACATAGACACATTCGAGAAGTATGAGTCCCTGCTCAACCGTCTTGACCCGCTCTGGAAGGAGACCCCCGCATTCCGAAATGGGGACGTCTATGTGTTCTCAGGGAGCGCAGGGGACATACTTTCCAGGCCAGGCCCAAGGTTGACGGAGGCGGCGGAGCTGCTATGCAAGATCGTGACTCCGCAGTACTTCACGGACAGGGACATCATGGATGTCGTACCGAAGTACATCGGCAACGACTATGCCGACTATTTGAAGTACCAGGAGGTGAAGAGGTGAGGCTCAAGATATGTGCGATCATCTTTGTCGCCCTGACCTTGCTCATGCTCTCCCAGACCGCAGAGGCGGATGGGGAGCACATGGACATGATGCTGATAGACCTAGGCAATGGGGAATCGCATTGGGCCGAGGTCGAGCCAGGGACGTATTCCGACGTGGTCTTGGAGGCATCAAGCTCACTGGAATTGAATGCGAACTTTTCTGGAGGCCTGTCCATCCAAGGGTTGAGACATAGGGCGCAGCCCATCGACGTGGATTGGAGGATATACGTGTGGGATGATGGGTGGAGGCTGGACGGCAGCCTGAGCATGTCATCGACATACCTAGGGGGAATAGTGGCCGTGGGATACTATCCAGACAACGGCGTGACCCCGGTCGCCACACCTGACGAGCCTAACGTATGGACCACCATGGCTGGGTCGTCAAGCGCATACAGCCAAGCAACATCGGCTGGAACGGACTACCCTGCGAACCCCGTGGAGTGGTTCAGGACATACTCGACAGGGTATGTGGACTCAGGCCTCATTGTGGCAGACCAATATCTGTACCATACGACAGGCGGGGACTACGTTGGAAGCGGAATCAACCACAATCCTTGGATATATTGCATCAACAGGTACACGGGCGACGTCGTCTGGAGCCATATGATGAACGCCGGGGCAGGCTATGAGGTGACAACCCCATTGGTCGTGGGAGACATGCTGATAGTCACATGCACGGAGGGCAAGGTGCTATGCCTCGACAGGTATCTTGGGACCTTGCTTTACACACAGGATGTGCCATTCAACCCTCCATTGGACTCCGAGGGGAACGTAACCTGGGAGGGAAGGATATTCGTATCAGGGGGAACGACGCCCGTCTACGACTCTGGTGCCATATACTTTGGGACTGCCGATGGAAAGGTGCATTGCTACACCATATCAAGGGATTCGGGGTTCAAACGCATCTGGACCTATGTGCCCCCTCCAGGCTACATTGGAAGCTTCTACTACCATGCGCCAACGATAGCGACGGTGGATGGGGCTAGGACCCTGTTCATCGGGAGCTACGAGGGATACGTCCATGCGTTGGACATCTCCGACGGGGACCCACTCTGGGCGAGGCAGGTTGTGAACTACAGTTCCAACAACACGCCCGAGCCTGGAACCCCAGGCTCCGCTGCGACCATATCAGTGAGCCGCGATGGCAGCATCCTGCTGATAGGCTGTACGGATGGAGGCATGATAGCAAGCGACGGATACACCTTGGCGTTGAATGCCAGCACCGGGGAGGGATTGAACGGGGATGGCGAGATGTGGAGGATAAACGCATTGCTGTCCTCCCCCGTGGTGTCTGAGGATGGATTCTACTCCTACGTGTCCAGATCGGCAAAGGGAAGCAGGACCCTCACGACCGTGGAGGGAGTCGAGGTCGGCATACTGGGATCGATATGCAAATTCGATTGGAATGGTAGGTTGGTCTGGCAATCCGCCCCATATCCGCTGATGAAGGGCTCCCTGACATTGGCGGACGGCGTGCTGTACGGGATGGACTATTCCGCAGGAAGGTTCTGGCCCACAGGGGGAGGGCTCACGGCGGTCGATGCCAACGATGGATCGGAGGTTTGGAGGATATTGCTGCAGCCATGCACGGTGAACTCCTACTCCATGGTGCAGCCGACGGTGATCGACGGCAAGATATACGCGGCCAACGACCTTGGGGCGGTCTACTGCGTATCGGTAATAGCCGGCCCAAGCATAGACGGGAGCGCAGAGATGCCAATAAGGAACGCAGGGTTCATGCACTGGTCATGGGCTGTCGTGGCGGGGATGTTCATCACCGCCCTGTTCCTATTGATCAGGTTCTACTGAGGGAATCGAGCATGAGTGAAGACGATAAGCCTACAAGAACGAGAAAGCTTATGGACTTGGCAAGCAAGGGCTACAAGGGAATGTCCAAGTCCATGGGGGAGATCGACGAGAGCGAGATCTCCAGGAAGAAGAGGAGGTTCGTGATAATATCCATATTCGGCATAATAATGTCGATAATCGCATTCCTGATATCCATATCCATATCCTCCGGTGGAGTGATTCCCGTCAGCGAGGCGATAGCCGCATTGGCGTCAGCAATAGGGAAGGGCGGTGAGAACCTGAACCAGGTGGAGCTTTATATATACGTGTCCAGGCTTCCAAGGGCATTGGCCGCAGTCGCGGTCGGCGCAGGGCTGTCCATCGCAGGTTGCATGTATCAGGCCTTGATACGAAACCCGCTTGTCGACCCGTACATAACAGGGGTGTCATCAGGCGCGGGATGCCTGGCGATAGCAGTCTTCGCAGTCGGCCTCTCCATACCGTTCATAGGGGACAACTCCCTGTACATGATACCATTGGCGGCAATAATCGGAGGCATAATCGCATTTGCGATAACGATGACGATCGCAGAGGGCGCAGGGGGGTCGGCGACGAACTACATCCTATCGGGCGTGATAGTGGGATTCGCGTTCAGTTCGGTCCAGACGATATTCCTCTCCCTCGGAAAGGACAACCTGGCAAACCTCATGTGGTGGCTTTACGGGTCGTTCGCGAACGTCACATGGGAGAACGCATGGATAATATTCATACCCGCGATAGGCGTCGCCATCATGGCGATGCTTTGGGCAAGGAACTTCAACCTCTTCATGATGGGGGAGGACCAGGCCAAGCAACTGGGGATGAACGTGCGGCTGTTCAAGAGGTCCATGATGGTCATAGCATCGGTCCTCACGGCCATTTGCGTCGCATTCGTGGGAATCATAGGGTTCGTGGGCTTGGTCGTCCCGCATGCATGCAGGATGGCCTTAGGGGGCGATCATCGCTTAATCATGCCTGCAAGCGTGATAATCGGGGCGATGCTCATGCTGTTCGCCGACCTGATAGCAAGGACTGCGATGTCCCCATACGAGTTGCCGGTGGGTGCGATAACGGCCATGATCGGAACCCCTGTGTTCGCATACATGCTCATAAAGAGGGGGCGTAGCTATGATGGATGACCTTCGCATAGGGGGGCCGGTGCTAAGCGTCAAGGACCTGGTCAAGAGATTCGGGGACTTCATTGCAGTGAACAATGTCTCCTTTGAGATAGATAGGGGGTTGATGGTGGGCCTCATCGGTCCCAATGGGTGTGGAAAGAGCACGATCATGAAGTGCATATCCAGGATATACGACCATACCTCCGGCAGCATAGTCATAGACGGCAACGAGGTGCAATCCTTGCGCCAGTCGGAGCTTGCGAAGATAGTGGCCACAGTCCCCGCAGAGATGGGGCCGACGTTCGGAATGACCGTGATGGACATGGTGATGCTGGGAAGGTATCCGTATGTGGACAAGCTCTGGTGGGAGAACCAGGCGGACGAGGACGTGGTCAGGGATGCGTTGAGGACGTTTGGGATAGACGATCTCAGAAGGAAGCCCATATCCCTGCTCTCATCCGGCGAGAGGCAACGAACGTTGATCGCGAAGGCCTATGTCCAAGAGCCAAGGCTTATGCTGGTGGACGAGCCCACGGCCCATCTTGATATGAAGTACAAGCTCCAGGTCATGGAGTACCTCAGGTCGATGGCGCACACCAAGATGACGGTCATGGTGGCAGAGCATGACATATCGCTCATGGCGAGGTATTGCGACGTGTGCCTGATAATGAAGAGGGGGAGGATCGTGACAATAGGGGATCCAAAGGTGGTCATAACCCCTGAGCTGATCAAAGACGTCTACGAGGTCGACTCAAGGGTCGGCCTTGACGAGGATGGCGATATATACGTCCTGCCAAAGAACTACCTGGGATGAGATGCCAGGCGGGCCAATGGCCCGACCGCTTCGGGCTGTTTTTCATGATAATACAGAAAGTATATCAATAGGGAGCAGTTCACAGGGCCATCCAGATGTATAGATACCCATTGGAACTGTAAAAACCGTATTGAATGAATAGGGTTTTATCTTCTCATGGAGGGATAGATGTCCAAAAATAAAGGGCAACCATTCTAAAATATTATATATCTAATCAGATTAGCCATCGTCTAGACGAGAGTATGCTATGAGCATAGGCTTACGGCAAAATATCAACACCAAGAGGTGAAACATTGGGAAGAGGTCTATATACCGCAAGAAAAATGAGAGAGGACAGGCAGAAGTTCCGTTGGTTGGACAGGGGATACAAGAAGAGGGTATTGAAGCTCAGGGAGAGGTCAGACCCATTGGAGGGATCCTCACAGGCACGTGGCATCGTGCTGGAGAAGGTGGGTGTCGAGGCAAAGCAGCCAAACTCCGCCATCCGTAAGTGCGTCAAGGTCCAACTGATAAAGAATGGACGTCAGATAACGGCGTTCGCAGTCGGGGACGGGGCCATCAACTTCATAGATGAGCACGACGAGGTCCTCGTAGAGGGTATCGGCGGAAGGATGGGACGTTCATACGGTGACATCCCTGGGGTCCGTTATAAGGTTATCAAGGTTAACAACGTCTCTCTGAATGAAATGGTCAGGGGTAGGACCGGAAAGCCGGTGAGGTGATTTTGATGTCAGAGGAGATCGTAATGCAGAAGGCGCTAATGTTTGGAAAGTACGACACCACCGAGGTGGTCATAAACGACGGTGGATTGGCGAAATACATAGACCTCACGCCAACCAATGTCCCACACTCTGGTGGAAAGCATGCCAACAGGTGGTTCGGAAAGTCCAAGCTCAGCATAGTTGAGAGATTGATCAACAATATAATGAGGACCGAGAAGTACACCGGCAAGAAGATGAAGGCGTACAAGACAGTCTCCATGGCGTTCGACATCGTTGCCAGGAAGACGAACAAGAACCCGATCCAGGTTCTGATCGAGGGCCTTGAGAACGCAGCCCCAAGGGAGGAGGTCACAAGGCTCCAGTTCGGTGGGATATCCGTGCCAAAGGCAGTGGACATCTCCCCACAGAGGAGGCTGGACATCGCATTGAGGAACCTTTGCACCGGTGTTGTCAACGCCTCGACGAAGAATAAGAAGGCAATCCATGAGTGCCTTGCAGACGAGATGATGCTTGCCGCAAGAGGCGAGATGACCTCCTACTCCGTCGCCAAGAAGGACGAGATCGAGAGGGTCGCACAGTCCGCAAGGTGATTGTAGATGGGCCGTAAAGAGGATAACATAAAAAGGGCGACCGAGCTGATGGAGACTCCCCAGTTCATAAGGAACATAGGGACCGCAGCACATATCGACCACGGAAAGACCACGTTCTCGGACAACCTGATCGCAGGTGCTGGCATGATGTCGGCAGACCTTGCAGGTGAGCAGCGTGTCTTGGACTACGACCAGCAGGAGGCCGCAAGGGGAATCACCATCAACGCCGCAAGCGCATCGATGGTCCATACATTCGAAGGCCAGGAGTACCTGGTAAACCTGATCGACACCCCAGGCCACGTCGACTTCGGCGGGGATGTCACCAGGGCCATGCGTGCATTGGATGGGGTGTTCATACTCTGTTGCGCGGTCGAGGGCATCATGCCACAGACCGAGACGGTCATAAGGCAGGCCCTCAAGGAGAGGGTCAGGCCCCTGTTGTTCATCAACAAGGTGGACAGGATGATCGTTGAGCAGCAGGTCACCAAGGAGATGATGGTGGAGAAGTTCTCCAAGCTCGTCACCGAGTTCAACCATAAGATCTCAGAGCTGTTGCCAAAGCCATTGAACAAGGAGTGGCAGGTCAGCATCCAGGATGGGACCGTTGCATTCGGCTCCGCATACAACAACTGGGCCATATCCGCCACATTCATGCAGAAGTCGAAGATCTCGTTCAGCGACATATTCGACTATTGCGCAAGGGAGGGCGGCCAGAAGGAGCTTGCAAAGAAGTCCCCGATCCACGAAGTGGTGCTTGAGATGGCGATAAGGCACATCAACGACCCTGTGAAGGCACAGAAGGTCCGTATCCCGACCATATGGAAGGGGGACCTGGAGTCCACCATAGGCAAGCAGATGCTGGCATGCGACCCCAAGGGCGAGGTTGCGATGATGATAAACAAGATAATCATGGACCCCCACGCTGGTGAGGTTGCGATCGGAAGGCTGTTCTCAGGCTCGATCAAAAAGGGACAGACGCTCTACATAGCGGGCATGCCGAATGCACAGAGGGTGCAGACCGTCGCAATGATGGTCGGCGCCGACAGGATACCGATAGAGGAGGCCGAGGCGGGGAACATCGTCGCGGTCACCGGATTGAGGGACGCCATCGCAGGGTCCACCGTCTCCACGCTGAAGGAGATGGACCCATTCGAGAAGATGGCCCACTACTCCGAGCCTGTGGTCACGAAGGCCATCGAGGCGAAGAACATGAAGGACCTGCCAAAGCTCGTTGACGTCCTTAGGACCATAGCGAAGGCAGACCCCTCGTTGAACATCGAGATCAACAATGAGACCGGCGAGCACCTGATGTCTGGAATGGGAGAGCTCCATCTTGAGATCACCGAGTTCCGTATCATCAACGAGCAGGGCGTGGACATAGTGTCATCCCCTCCAATAGTGGTCTATCAGGAGAGCGTCAAGGGGAAGAACCCGACCCCATTCGAGGGGAAGTCGCCCAACAAGCACAACAAGTTCTACTTCCATGTGGAGCCCTTGGAGCAGACCATAGTCGATGCCATCCGCAGTGGCGACATCGACCCCGATGCAAAGATCAAGGATGCAAAGGCGATGGCGAAGCAGCTCGAGGAGCTCGGACTGTCAAAGGAGGATGCCAAGGGAATAGTCATGTTCAAGGGCAGCAACATGCTCCTGGACTGCACAAAGGGAATCCAATACCTTCATGAGACCATGGAGCTCATCAAACAGGGCTTCGAAGAGGTCATGAGGAAAGGGCCTCTCGCAGAGGAGAAGGTCGCATGCGTGAAGGTCAGCCTCATGGATGCAAAGCTTCATGAGGACACCATCCACAGGGGACCGGCACAGGTGATCCCCGCAGCAAGGGATGGTATAAAGGGAGCCATGTGCCTCGCAGGCAGGATATTGATGGAGCCTATGACGAAGGTGTTCATCAGCGTGCCCCCAGATTACATGGGAAGCGCAGTGAATCTGATAAACCAGCGCCGTGGGTCCATCGACGAGATGGGCCAGGAGGGAGCGGAATCCACCGTGACGGCAGAGTGCCCGATCGCCGATATGTTCGGCTTTGCATCGGACGTGCGTGGCTCCACACAGGGCCGTGCTATCTGGTCCACGGAGAACGCTGGGTTCAAGAACGTACCCCCAGAGCTGCAGAAGAAGGTGGTGACGGAAATCAGGACTCGTAAGACCTTGAATCCGGAACCCTATGATGCAGGGTATTACTCTGGACTGTAAACTTTATATACAAAACCACTTATCCAATAAAATACTGAGGAGATTTCAGAAATGGCAGATAAAGAGCACATGAATTTGGTGATCATTGGGCACGTCGACCACGGGAAGTCCACCCTTACTGGTAGGGTTCTCTTGGAGACTGGCGCAATCGAGCCACACATAGTCGAGAAATACAAGAAAGAGGCAGAGGAGAAAGGAAAGGGATCCTTCTACTTCGCATGGGTCATGGATGGCCTTAAGGAGGAGAGGGAGAGAGGAGTCACCATCGATGTAGCACACAAGAAGTTCTACACCGACAAGTTCTTCTTCACCGTCATCGACGCACCTGGACACCGTGACTTCGTCAAGAACATGATCACCGGTACCTCCCAGGCCGATGCAGCGGTCATCACCTGCTCTGCAATCGAGGGCCCACAGGCACAGACCAAGGAGCACGTCTTCCTTGCAACGACCTTGGGCGTCAAGCAGATCATCGTCGCAGTCAACAAGATGGATGCGGTCAAGTACGACGAGGCAAAGTACAAGGAGACCGTCGAGGCGATGGAGAAGCTGATGAAGATGGTCGGCATAAAGGTCGAGACCGTCCCATTCGTTCCAGTGTCCGCATACAACGGCGACAACATAAAGACGAAGTCTGCAAACACACCATGGTACAAGGGCCCGACCCTCATCGAGGCAATGGACAACCTTGCAGTGCCACCAAAGCAGACCGACAAGCCATTGAGGATGCCAATCCAGGATGTCTACACCATCACCGGTATCGGAACCGTTCCAGTGGGACGTGTCGAGACAGGGGTCCTGAAGCCAAACATGAAGATCATGTTCGAGCCATCCCACGTCCCTGGTGAGGTCAAGTCGATCGAGATGCACCACGAGCAGCTTCCATCCGCAGGCCCAGGGGACAACGTTGGTTTCAACGTCCGTGGTGTCGCAAAGAACGATGTGAAGAGGGGAGACGTCGCTGGACCAGCCGACAACCCACCAACCGTTGCAAAGCAGTTCACCGCACAGATTGTGGTTTTGAACCACCCATCCGTCATAACCATCGGGTACACCCCAGTGTTCCACTGCCACACGACCCAGACCGCATGCAGGTTCGTTGAGCTCGTCAAGACCATCGACCCAAAGACCGGTGGCGTCAAGCAGGAGAAGCCTGACATGTTGAAGACCGGCGACATCGCA
>JGI996J12353_1000418_pt1 | contig 10465 bp, 14 predicted proteins | sample IntmicLarv5ML5BL_FD_12353 | JGI IMG/M metagenome (IMG submission 12353) | reverse complement strand
GTGCTCAAGACCACCCTGTCCGCCCTTCCGAGCAGTCCTGCATAGAGGCGTGGTGCACCGACCGCCTGTGCCTGGGTCCCCATGTATGACGTCAGCAGGACCCCAACAAGTGCAACCATCCCAAGGTATGGGTTGCACCATGCGCTTATTGCGACTCCTCCAATCATGAAGACGTCTGCATATCTATCGAACACATGATCCAGGTAGTCTCCCTTTGCAGATGCCTTTCCAGCAAGCTTTGCGACCTTTCCATCCAACGCATCGAAGTAGCCTGATACAATTACAACCAGCGCCCCCAGGATCAAAAGATAGTGCCATTCGAAGCTGAAGTACATCAACGCCCCGGAGACGAATGCCAATATCAGCCCAATCCATGAGATCATGTTCGGATTCACATTGATCAGCTTCCTTGCAACCGGGGTCAACGCGAAGTCGACCATTGCCCTTTTCGAATCTAGCACCATTTTTCCAACTCCCCTGTCCAATCGACCTTGCCTGGAAGGAAGTCAATGTCGTTGCCATTGATAATGGATTCTATGGAATCGGAGATCCATTCCACCGTCATGTTCGTGCAATCAATGTCATATACATTATCACTTGCATCGGTGGCTTCGCATAATATGATGTCCAATGCCTCTGAAAGGGCGTTTTCCATGGCCTTCTCCTCATCATATCCCCTCTCCTTCAGTCTAGATGCTATGACATCGGGGTTACACCTCAAAACCACCGCCATATCAAAGTTCAAATGATGGGACAGATGGCCCTCACAGATGACGGTCTTTGAATTATCGACTCCATCCATGCATTTTTGAAGGACGGCGATGTCTATCTCCAGCGTATCCCTACCCTCGTCCCTTTCCCATTCTTGACATCCCTTGGCCACCTCATTAATGTCTATGACATCGTATCCCCTTGCCCTCAACTCCATTGCAACAGAGGTCTTCCCAGTGCCAGGGGTTCCGGTCAACGCCACTATCATCTGCCTACAGTCTCCCCTTTGCCCTTTTCAAGACCATGTCCCATGTTGGTACATTCGTCAATGCGCCAACCTTCTCCACGACGAAGGATGACACCACGGATGCCAGGATTATTGAATCATGCATGTCGTATCCATGATACAAGCCTGAATAGAACCCTGCCCTGAAGTTATCGCCTGCCCCTGTCGCATCCACAAAGGCCTCACCCTTCACCGCGGGGAACTTGAACACCTCCCCCTTGACCTTGGCGGTTCCCCCTGCGGCCCCTTCGGTCCGTATCACGACGTCCCTATCCACGTCCATGACATCCCCTATTCCAAGATAGCCCTCGATTATCCTCGCCTCGAACTCGTTGCAGAAAAGGTAGTCGGATAGTTCCAATGTGGCCTTCATCCTAGCGGAGTCCCATAACTTGTAGACCTCCTGTGCAGGATCCATGGCGATGACATTTCCACAATCGGACAACCTCCCTATCACCCCGAGGTAGTAGTCTGGCTCCCCAGTGCAAAAATGCACGAACTTCGATTTCCTTGCAGAGTCTGTAAGATACTTTCCGATCTTGGTCGCACTCCCCTGTGGACCTTGATAGAAGTAGACCTCCTGCTCCATGTCCTGGTTGTTGATGACCATCGCCGAGGATGATTCATACCCATCTGCGACGACAAGATCGTCGGTGATCACATTGGACTCCAATATCTCGTCCATCAGCATCTTGGGAAAATCATCGCCGATGAATGCACATAGTGCGGTTGGAACCCCCAATTTGGCTGCAGATATGGATATGTTCGTTCCAGTTCCACCGAGAAGAGTATGCTTTGACAGTATGTTGACCGACTCGTTCAGATTTGGGAATCGATTCACCGACATTATCTGATCTATCGTGACATGGCCATAGACAGAGAGGTATGGGGTTTCCGCCATGGGTCTATAAAGGCGTTAATGGTTAAAAGGTTAACACAGTCAGAAGCGATTGTAAATTAAAACTATCTTCGCAGTCGAATAAACATTATGTCTATTGGCCCTGGTGGGACGAAAGATACGTCCCCCATAAGACAGAACATGCCCTATTCTTTGGATTCACCGCACTTATGCTATCAATATGCCCAATTATCTTCTAAAGAAATAAAAAACATTAAAGTACACAACAATCGATAATGTTCTGTGCATACCAAATTTGAAAGAAGGCTTGGAGAATTCTTGCTTTGCTTAGCGATATTCCTGATTGCCATATCCTTTAGCGCCCCTCTTGAAATTTTGGTAACAATAGCGGTAATGGTCTTTTTAGCATATCACATAATTGTTTTCACATATCCCTCATCCAATGCCATTTTTACTCCGAAATCATATGTCATAGTCAACACATATGGCGTTCCAAAGGGAGGTTCGATTGGAATAAGCATAGATGGGGCATTCATTCTTAGGTATGGGAGCGAGATCCGGGACAGTAAGCTGAAATGCAAACATGGCCCACATGAATTCAAATTTCACGACAGGGTGCATGAGGCCTCCCTATGGGTAGACGACTCAGAGGGGTTAGTATTAACTGTTTTTGCACACAGCAACGGGATTTCAATAGAAAAAGCTTATCAATAGAGAGATTGCACATAGGTAATCAAATAAATTACACAAAATATTAATAAAACATCTCCGATTTAGCAACCAAACTATGTTAAGAGACAGAGTGACGATACTGAGTATGGCGTTTCTCACAACTCTCATTTTGATTGTTGCATCAATTCCACTTGGGATTATAGTTGAGGATTGGAGACTTCTTGGATATTCCCTAATCACATTTGTTCTATTAATCCTAGCATATCTCATTAGAGATCGGTTTTATGATAAAATGCCCGTTAGGCAAAGTAGGATTTACACACCATTTGAAGGGAATGGAATCGTCATTGAATTCCACAGTTCGAAGCATTCCATGGGATTCAATGCACTCTGTGTTGATCTAAATGGAAATCGTATAGCTGATATCTATCGTGGACAGAGCATAAAGGTGTCATTGCCAAGCAACCCTGATGAAATCGCTATATACTATTTCAAAAATGAAAAGATCATATTGGATGATATGAAGGATGGCATGGGAATCTATGCCTGGCCCAAATATACGTATCCTCGTTCGATAGGGATGGCGTACATAAACAAAGGGGAGTCATTCGATGATACAGAAGTTGGGAAGATTTTCGAAGAGAAACTCGAATCGATTTTATTTTCTGATAGCGTTAACATATTTGAAGTTCTATTTGCGCTTTTCATCGTAGTTGGAGCAGTGACCTATTATGGCATTATCTAAATTATAAATTGTGAATTCTATTGTCCTTTAGGAACATTGCTGGGCCTAATCCCTCTTTACCGCAATTTTTACAATATTTATCATCTTTGAAAAATATAGCATTATTACATTTATTGCATGTGCATTCGACAGAGCTAGAGATTATTTTCCTCAACTTTTTTCCATCACTTAAATACGCCATTCTTAAATCTTCTAAACGTTTAGATTGGATTATACCAATTCCGGAATCTATTAGAATTACTCCTCCTAAAATAGCAAGAAATATGGAAGATATCAACAACATACCCCATAATTGAGCATATATGCCCCAGATTTCCAAAGCATAAAATCCACCAGTAACTATAATGAATCCCCGATGCCACCTAGTTAAATCATAATATGTCTCAGTCTTTCTAATACTCTGTATTTTAATGGATTTATCTCCACATTTTGGACAATATTTTGGATCGTGGCTTTTGAATACCATATTGCATTTATCACAGGAATAGTCATTGTCTATTCTCCTAATAAGATATGAATCGCCAAGATCACTCCATACTGTGGCTATTTCGACGATTTCAAAATCATTGTTTTTACATTTACGTCTAGAATGCACCATATCGCAGAAGGCATAGGCCACTATGGCGTTCAACAAAATCGCGCTTGCAATTGCTATTATCCCATCACTGAATAGTATATAAACAAAAATTCCAAAGGGAAACATGGATAGTTGAATGAAAGCAAACCTTTTCAGATAACCATATTCAAATGCTATGTATTCGGATGTTCCCTTCACAAAAAAGTATAATCAAATAAAAATAAATATTTTGTTATATAATCTCTTTATTGCCTCTCCCGACCACAGTTCTTACAATGCCTATCATTTTTAAAAAACACAATATTTCCACATTCATCACATTTATGCTTACTGAGATTAAAACATATCTTCTTCATCTTCATTCCGTTGTCTAAATGGACCATATTCAAATTGTTTGAAATGATCATTGGGACCATACCAGTCTCTGGATCCCTTCTAAATAGAATACTTTGCCCGGAATTTTCTTTTTTTGCCATACTAATCTTAGAATCGATTACGATCACTCCACCAAGTACCGCTGGAAATATAAAGGAACAAAGTAATAATTCCAAGGATTGTCCATATATTCCATACAATTCTAAAGCAAAAAAGCATCCTATGAGAGCTATAATTCCAACATATCCTGTTGTTAGTCCATAGTACCTCTTAGTATCCCCTGCATCTTGCAGTTTAAATGATGTGCTTCCACATATTGAACAAAAGTTTGGAATGTGGCTTTTGAAACTCTTCTTGCATGTATCACAAAAATAACTGCTATCAATTACTTCAACAGAGTATGAGTCCCAATTATCCCTCCAAATTACAACGAACTCGGACATCTCTGTCTGATTGTTTTTACAATTTCTTCTAGAAGATAATACGTCAACATAGGCATAAATCAACACCACATTCAACAAAACCAAAACTAGGATTGCGATTGTGCTCCCTAAAAAGAAAACCCAAACTAAAATCGCAAATAGGAATGTTGACATTTGAACATAAGCAAATCTTTTCAAATAGCCATATTCAAATGCTATGCATTCAACCATATTTCTCACATTATAGCATATGATTTGATAAATTAAACATTTTGTAAGTATAATTTGGAAAAATTTTGTTATTTTATCTTAAAATCTTCTCATATGCCTTCTCAAGCTTTCTTCCCACGGATTCCATAGAATACTCCTCTGCAGTGCCCCTTGAGTTCTTTGACAGCATATCCTTCCCATCCAAGCATCTCATCATCGCATTTGCACAGGATTCAGGACTGTCCTCAAAAAGGCATCCATTGACCCCATCCTGGATTATGTCCAGGAATGCCCTTCCATTCGAGCAGGCGGCAGGCGTCCCGCATGCCATCGCCTCGATTATGGTCAGTCCCTGGGTCTCGAACCTTGATGCCGAGACGACTATGTCCGATGCGGCATAATATGATGGGAGCTCCTCATCCGGCACGAATCCTGTGAATATCACCTTTTTCGAAAGTCCCTCCCTCTCCACAAGTTCCTTCAGACTGTCCGATGCAGGCCCCCTGCCTACGATCAAAAGGGTCACATCGTCTGGAAGGAGGGCCATTGCCTTCACCACGAGACTGATGTTCTTCTCGAATGACACCCTTCCTACATGTATCGCCACCCTCTTTCCGACGAGTGCATGCCTTTCCGTCACAAAGGATCCGTCGATGCCGTCCTTGAACCTAGATATATCAATCCCTACTGGAATGATCTCGGTGGACTTCGTCCTAACCCTCTTCGACTCAAACTCCGATATGGTGGCAGGGGTCAGCGCAATCACGCACTTTGGCCTGCGAAGCAGATTCCTGAGGTATATCCATGCAAGCCTCTCCTGGATGTCGATTGGCAATGGCAATGGCGAATAGAACCCCATCGCATCGACGACATTTGTGCAATATGTCATAACGGATGGCACCTTGGTCGACCTTGACACCATCAATCCCTTGAGTGCCATGAACGCTATGCCGAATATATGGATCACATCGACGTTCAGTGACCTGATCAGCTCCCTCTTGTTGCTAGGGAATATCGGTATCAAATACTCAGGGTATCTCTTGAACCTTATGGACCTGAAGTAATGAACCCCTTCCTCCCTATGCTCCTCCCCAGGATCAGGTGCGATGATGAAGACCGTATGGCCCAGCTCCTCCAAGGCCTGCCTCATCGTGACCACTGCGGTCACGACCCCATCCCTCGTTGGGAAGTAGCTGTCGGTCATCAGGGCTATTCTCATTCAGGTTCCTTCCTGCCAGCTTCCGATATAGCTCTTCTGCTCATTCGACAGTGAATCCAACTCCACTCCCATCGATCTCAACTTTATCTCTGCGATCCTTATGTCTATGTCGCTTGGTATGTCATATACATCGTTGGACATCTTGGAATGGCTCTTGAAAAGGTGTTCCAACCCCAATGCCTGGACCGCGAAGCTCATGTCCATGATCTCTGCGGGATGCCCTTGTCCTGCCGCCAGGTTCATTAGCCTCCCATCGGCTATCAGATAGACCTTCCTTCCATCGTTCAGAACATACTCCCTGATGAACTCCCTGACCTGGGAGTCGCTCTTCTTCAACGCATCCAGGTCGTTCTTGTTGATCTCGTTGTCGAAATGGCCTGCATTACCGACGACGCAACCATCCTTCATCGCCTTGAAGTGCTCCATCTTGAGTATGTCCTTGCAACCTGTCACGGTGATGACGATGTCTGCGATCTTGACCGCATCGATCATCCTCATGACCTCGAATCCATCCATCTTTGCCTCTAGGGCCTTTATTGGGTCCACCTCGGTGACGATCACGCTTCCACCTAGGCCGCCTGCCCTCATCGCGACGCCCTTTCCACACCATCCGTATCCTGCGACGACGACCTTCTTTCCTGCGACGATCATGTTCGTGGAGTTCATCCATCCGTCAAACACGGACTGTCCCGTTCCATACCTATTGTCGAAGAGGAACTTCATCTTTGCATCGTTCACGGCAACCACTGGGAACTTCAACATCCCGTCCTTCGCCATCGACCTGAGCCTGACGACGCCTGTCGTGGTCTCCTCGTTGGCGCCTTTGATTCCATTCAACACATCCTTTCTAATCGTGTGGGCCATGGCAATCAGGTCTGCGCCATCGTCAATTATAAAATCTGGCCTCAGATCCAAAACCTTGTTCAAGTTGCTGTAATACTCCTCGGATGACTCCCCCTTCTTGGCGAAGACCTCTAGGCCGTACTCCTCCCTTAGCGCCAATGCGACCGAATCATCGGTGGACAGTGGGTTGCAGCTTGCCAGCCTTATCTTGGCCCCTGCGTTCGCCAATGTTATGGCAAGGATTCCTGTCTTCGCCTCCGTGTGCAGGGCCATTCCTATCCTGGTTCCCTCGAAGATGCCCTCATCCTTGAATTTTCTATCTATCTCCCTCATCACAGGCATGTGGTCATATGCCCAATGCAGCCTTCTGGATCCTTTTACAATCAATTCGTCCATCCCATCACCTTCCCATTTCATTTTTTAAGTTATTGCAAATGCAATCTAGGGTCTTCCCTATGTTCTCAACATTGGAGTAACCCTCAATAAGCCTTTCCCTTTCCTTGGCATCGCCATTCAATTCATCCGCAAATGACATCATGTTCCTCAGTGCCCTTGACATCTCGTCCGATATCGACACCGTTGCCATCTTCGATGTCCTTGAAATTGGATTGAGATCGATCGCAATCACGATCTTGCCCATCCTCACCAGTGCCTCTGCCCTGTCGCCATCCTCGATGGGCACCAGGATCGCATCGGATTTGTAGATTCCCTCCATTGTGCACAATGCCCTATCTGACGATAAACCAGGGATCCTCGCATCGGGGTTCCTTCCAAGCACGTTCCTTGCGCCTTTGGACTCCAAGAATGATATCAGGCCCTCCATCCTCTCCTCGGACCTATGGAAGATGTTGACCTCTATCCTGGCATTTACCCTCTCAGCCAAGGATATCAATCCCTCTGGGTTCAATGCTGCGGCATTGCCATTGATGCATATCACAGGGTTCGTCGCGTTCAAAAGATATGCAATGGCCACCTTTTCAGATAGGATGGCGGAATCCAGGCTCCTCTCACCCATGAGGTAGTCATAGGCCTCCCCACGACCGTGGGATATCAACCCCGTTGGGGTCACCAATCCCTCCTCAACCATCTCTACAAGCCTCTCCCTGGTCATCAATGAGTCGTACCTAGGGTGGTCAAGGGGTATTTTCACAGTCCCGTATCATATGTGTAATTGATATACCTTTACCTACATAGATTTTATATATTTGCACTTATAACTTTAAAATGAATCCATAGCATCACAGGCTCGATCAAAGATTAAACCATAGCCTCCACATGTAATGGCATCTTACCTAAAGTGTAAAGAATATATGTAAATATGACCAATGGAACCTATGGGATAACGATTCTGTCCTAGATCTTTACAATATTCCCCAGTCTGAAGAATATGATTCTGAATTCTTCATATATGGATTTAGAGAAACCTTTAAATTCAAATATGCTCCATTTCATCAAGAATGCTCTGACATCCGTTTTTTAGCTTTGGGATGTCATTCAAAACGGTATCCTTCAGTATTTTGATGTTCAAGGACCCATATTGATGTGCAATGATGTCCCTCATTTTTGCAGCACCCCTCCAATCCACGTCTGGATGTTCATCTCTGAATCCAGAAGAGAGACGCTTATTATATTCTCCGATCTGTGATATCAAAAAGGCACACCCATATTGCAGTGAATGGTTCTCCTGGAAATCCCTTATGTCCGAACCATAATGTCGAACAAAGTGTTCTATTTCATCACAAAAACCTATGATTGTCTTTAAAATTTCAAACTCTCGCTTCAAAGACCAACCTCCTATCATGCAAAACCTCCTCAATGAAGGAAGATCTGTATTCACTGCCTTCTGTGATGATGTCCACATCAGTGCCAAATGCATCCTCAAGATCGTATAGGAACGATCCCAGCCTCATTGCGCCACAGCCTTCGGGAGGTACCACAAATAGATCTATGTCACTTCCATCACTGTTATCACCACGTGCTCTCGACCCAAACAGGTATACCCTGATGATACCATGTTTTGCAGCGATAGGTGCAACTATATTGCATATGTCCTCGAAGGTTAAGTTGGTCGCAATCATATGTTCCATATCATCGAAATGACATATAATGATTGTGACGCGTATTTTGCGATTATAATCTTACGCATTTTGGGCTTTGGCGAAACCATCGAATAAGTATTAAGTTCCCTCATGGCAATTTGCCTCCACGAGTCACCTGCCGAATCAAGATAGGACGGCCCAGTATGGGAATGGCGTCCTCAATGTCTTCACGGTATTTTATAATCTGACGTACATTCCTTCGATCATGTTGGGCATATAAGCTTCCCATGTCGAAATACCTCTCTATGGAATTCCTCGTCTAAGTGCTCTTCGGACACTACATCTACCCTTCCGCCCAATGCATCCTCAACATCGCAAATAAGCCCGCATATCTTTATTAAACCCTGAACATAATCAGATCGTATACAAAAATCAAAATCACTATTGGGATTTCCATCTCCCCGTGCCCTCGATCCAAATAGGTACATGCGCTCCACGCAATGTTTGACTGCAATAGGTGCAACTAGTTCACAGATCTCTTCGAAGTTCAAGATTCGTTACGATCTACACCCATATGAACTATATCTGCATAATGATTTATAACGATTATCTAGTAAATTTAGTTATAAAATAACTATAGACTATCTTCGAGATAATTATAATATGGGATTCTCACGAGACAGCGATCTCACATTGGAGGAGCTATGCGAGGTAATTGCACCTATCGCTGTAAAACATGGAATCATCAAAGTCTATCTTTTTGGCTCTAAAGCCTGGGGAGACAATAGTAAAGAAAGCGATTACGACTTTTGCATAGTTGTCCCTTCAGAGTATGACCTCTTTGACCTTGGAGCGATATTGTATGATCTCCAAGAGGCATTAGATGCCAAAGTCGACATAGTCTGTGAAGACAACTTAAAGGAAGAATCATACATTGCAAAGGAGGTACTTGTGACCATAGGATTATATTCGAAGCGTGACTCTGGTGAAACCACTGAAGGTTTAATTTCCTAGTTCATTTTGTCCATATAAGGCCACCTAACAATCAAGGCCAATTAGCCCAGAACGGTAATGATACACGAAAAGTGCGAAAGCTCGGGCAAAGCGCGAAATAATATGCATTTCAATGAAGGATAAACATAATGATGAAGTGTAACGCGCGGCGTTGACCGTGCGACGCCACGGGAGGCTCTCAGGGGATTGGCCCACGTAAAGGGTTTGGGAAGAGGTTTCTGAAGAGGTTTGGAGCAATAACATAAGAGGTTTGTGCCACCGGCCCCAAGGGGCCGAGATGACGGTCATGCCCGCTCACGGGGAGACGGGGGTCGTGGTCTTCGTCCCGGAGGCCCCGACAGAATCCACGGTGGCCGAGCTGTGCACGAAGCCAGCGCCCGATCCCGCCCTTCCGCTACCGGACCCTGCGGTGTACTCTGAGACCACGTCCGCGTAGGTGCCACCCGACACCGAGCCTGCGGCCACGGAGCCGGCAAGCCCGCCAGCGCCGCTG
>JGI996J12353_1000417_pt1 | contig 10506 bp, 7 predicted proteins | sample IntmicLarv5ML5BL_FD_12353 | JGI IMG/M metagenome (IMG submission 12353) | reverse complement strand
TAAGATGCTCTTTTCTGAAAATGCTAATTTAAACCTCGAAAAACATGCTGTAGATGTGTTTTGTAAATACCTTATTTGTTAAAAATCTTCCGAACACTCGTAATTTGTAATCCGTGCCAAATATCACAAAGAGCACGGATTGCAAATCCGCGCTAGCGAAATATTAGATTTAAATCCGCGCCAGCGAGATTCTCATAAATGTTTAGCAAAAAACATGATAATTTTAAAATTCCAACAGAAAGAGATAAAATGGAAACGCTTTCTTTGTGTATCTTTGCGGACAAATTAAACGAATGGCCGGTATTTATTTTCATATTCCTTTTTGCAAAACGCGATGTATTTATTGTGATTTTTTTTCTTCTGCCAATCAAGCCGAAAAAAAAGAATACATAGACGCAATGTGTCAAGAATTAGAGGAGCGAAAAAATTATTTAAACGGACAAACTATTGAGACTGTTTATTTTGGAGGAGGAACTCCGTCTCAATTATCGGCAAGGGATTTTGAACAGTTATTTAATTCTATTCAAACATATTATAGCGAACTCAATCCGGAAATTCAAGAAATAACATTAGAAGCAAATCCCGATGATATTACTTCCGAATATCTTGATTCAATTAAACATTTGCCGTTTAATCGAATTAGTTTAGGTACTCAAAGCTTCAATAATGCTGAATTAAAATTTTTGAACCGAAGACATGATGCTCAATCTGCAATTCAAGCAGTAAAACTTTGTCAAAAAAATGGGTACGACAATATCAGTATTGATTTAATTTACGGTTTGCCGAATCAAACAATTGAAATCTGGGAAGAAAATATCCGACAAGCAATCGACTTGAACATTCAACATTTATCGGCTTATCATCTTATTTATGAAGAAGATACTAAATTATTTAGCTTACTAGAAAAGGATAAAATTGAAACGGTTGATGAAGATTTAAGTCTTCAAATGTTTGACCTTTTGATTAATCTTTTGACTGAAGCCGGATTTCATCCATATGAAATTTCTAATTTTGCCAAACCCCAATTGGAATCAAGACACAATTCCGCTTATTGGAAAGGGATTCATTATCTGGGAATTGGAGCCGCTGCTCATTCGTACAATGGAATCAGTCGCCAATGGAATCAAAAATTTCATGGAGCGAAATACCGGACATATCCACCTGAAATTGAAATGATTGATAAAAAAACAGCTTATAACGACTTTGTTCTTACCCGAATGCGAACAATGGAAGGAGTCAATTTAAATGAGTTGCAATCTCTTTTTGGAGAACAGAAAAAAGAACATTTCTTGTCTGAAGCTCAAAAACATTTTTTGAGTCAATCGCTAATATCAATCGACAATTATGTGCGCTTAACAAGAAAAGGAATATTTATTTCGGACGGAATTATGAGCGATTTGATGTTATGATTGTGAAGCCAAATAAGCATTATAATATTGCTTGTTTCCGGTAACTTCTTCTCCCAGCCATTCCGGTTTTTCAAACGTTTCATCTTCTGACTCCAATTCCAATTCGGCGATAATCAGTCCTTCATTTACTCCATGAAAAACATCCACTTCAAACAAATGATTTTCATAAGGAATATAATTCCTTTCCTTTTCAATAAATCCGGATTGAGCCAATTCTAGTAATTCTTGCGCATCAGAAAATGGAATCGGATATTCAAATTCTTTTCGAGAAAATCCATTTTTATTCGACGGACCTTTGATTGTTAAAAAAGCCTCTTCTCCTTTTGTTCGGATACGAATTGTTCTTTCCACAGTGGATACAAGATAAGCCTGAACAATTTTTTCTGTTTTAGTTACATAGGGATAAAAATCGCCTTTTACCAAAAATTTCCGTTCAATTTCTATATTATTCTTTGCCATTTTATCACTTCACTGTAATCATAGTTGCACCAAATCCATACTCTTTAAACGAAGCATCCTGCACCGGAAAATGTTTATATTTGAGTCGCAATTCCGAAAGAATGGCATTTCGCAAAACGCCTTCTCCTTTGCCATGAATAAACACAATCTTTTGTCCTTTTTTCTTCTTATTTTCGCTTATCACTTGATGAAATTTGTCCAATTGTATTTTCAACATATCGGCATTATTTAATCCCGCCGTTGTATCCAATAATTGACCAATATGCAAATCTATCTCTAAAATCGAATTCGTTTTTTCTTTTTTTACCGAAATTGAATGTTGATGAGGTTCATCTATTTTCTTTTTTTGATTCATTGCCTCCTGCAAATCAGCCGCCGAAATCAATAATTCGCGAGCCGGAGAATCGTTGCTTACAACCGGATAAATTAAAGCATCATCCTCAAAAAAATTGTTTTCCCTAAAACTATGCAATTTGTAGAATTTCAACGGGTCGATGCGCAATTCAACACTGCATGTATTTTTTAAGCTATACGGCTTATCCTTTTTAAAAGCAATAAATTGAATGCAAATCTTTTCTAATTCTGTCAATTGCGATTTTGAAAATTCTTCGATAAAAAGCTGAGTATTCGGCTCAATAATTCCTGTATAACGACTTATCCACGCACTATTTTGGCGATTCATGTAATTAAAAAACAAATAATAATTACTGTCATTTATCAAGAATGTTTCAAAATCTGTTTTTCCCAGATTTTTAATCTCTAAAGGTAAATAAGCCAAATATATATTCAAACGGTCGTTCCCCGAAATTTCTACAATCTTTTCGGGTTTCGGTTTTTCAACAATCACATTGGGAATTTCAATTTTTTGAATCGCTTGTTGAGTGGAACTTTTTACTTGCATTGTATTATCTCCAACCACAATACATTCTCGGATTAAAATGGGTGTTTCAAATCCGTCTTCTTCCTCAACAATAGCTATATCTTTACTCTGAAAACGGCGGACAATTCCTCCTCCAACCGCATTTAAAAATCGCACCTTATCTCCTATTTTCATAATCTTCAACTTTCTAAACGCACAAAGTTACAGGATAAAAAGTATAACTCAATAGATATATTGATATTTTTCGTACTTTTGAATTTAAAATAAAATGATTAATGAATCCTGTTCAGAATATAAATATTGATGAGTTTAATTATAATTTGCCTGACGAGCAAATTGCTAAATTTCCACTTTCACAACGAGATAAAAGCAAATTATTGATTTATAAAAACAATACAATCTCCGAAAAAATCTTTCAAGAACTTCACGAAATGATTCCGGAAAATGCTCTATTCGTTTTCAATAATACGAAAGTGATTCAAGCTCGAATGATTTTTCAAAAAGAAACCGGAGCACAAATCGAAGTTTTTTGTTTAGAACCTCGAGTTCCGGCTGATTATGCACAAGCCTTTATTCAAAATCAATCTTGCACTTGGCTTTGCCTAATCGGAAATTCCAAACGTTGGAAAACCGGAAAACTGACGAAAGAAATAGCTGATGCAAAATGCACAGTCGAAAAAATCGAAAGTTATGGAGAAACGCATCTCATTAAGTTTGAGTGGGATAATCCGAATTTAAGTTTTGCAGACATTTTGGAAAATTACGGCGAATTACCCATTCCGCCTTATCTCAATCGAAAAACAGAATCCAGCGATAAGGAAACTTATCAAACGGTTTATTCCAAAATAAAAGGTTCTGTTGCAGCGCCTACCGCCGGATTGCATTTTACCGAAAAAGTGTTTGATTCGCTAAAGAAAAAACAGATTGAATTTGAAGAGTTAACATTACACGTTGGCGCCGGAACATTCAAACCTGTAAAATCCGAAACTTTGGCTGAACATGAAATGCATACCGAATGTATTTCCGTAAAAAAAACAACAATCGAAAAACTTATTCAGAAAAAAGGGCAGATTTTCGCTGTTGGAACGACTTCTGTGCGAACTTTGGAAAGCTTATATTATATCGGTGTTTATTTGGAAAAAAATCCGGATGCCAAACTCGAAGAATTAATTGTAAATCAATGGACTCCTTATTCTTCTAAAGAGGAAATTGATGTAGAAATTGCATTGAGAAATATTTTAAATTATTTAGAAAAACAGCATTTGGAGACGCTTACCACACACACTCAAATTCTAATTGCCCCCGGTTACACATTTAAAATTGTCAACGGAATTATTACGAATTTTCATCAACCCAAAAGCACATTATTGTTGTTAATTTCGGCATTTGTGGGCGAAAATTGGAAACAAATATACGATTATGCTCTGAAAAATGATTTCCGATTTTTGAGTTATGGCGATAGCTCTTTGTTGATGTAGAGTTTTATTGTTTAAACTTTAATTCGGAAGTTGCGTCTAAACTGACATTACAATCTTTTTTGTAATATTTAAATACATTAACACACTATAATTAATTTAATAATTAAACTTATGAAAGTAAAATTTATTTTTATCTTAGTTGCTGCATTATTTTTCACGATTAACGGCACACAAGCGCAGTCATTTTTGAAAAAAGTGGCTCAAGGAATTGAAAAAGTAGGACAAGAAATTGACAAAGTGGTTCAGGAAATCGATTCAGCGATTGAGCCGGAAACAACTGAAACGAAAGAAGTTGAAGTTGTTGAAACGGTAGAAAAGCCCGGAATATCTGAAGAAAAAATCGCTATTGCCGAAACAACTCAACCTGAAATTCCAACTCAATTGGACAATGTTTTCAAAAAAGGTATTCATGGAAATGTCAAGCAAATTACAGAAACCAATGTTTCGGGAGGAAAAACGACTAAAAACATTTTTCAATTTAATGAACACGGACAAATAACAAACATGGAATTAAGCAGTTATAATGGAAACGTGTCTCAAAAAATTAGTTACGAATATTTTCCAAATGGAAGATTAAAACAGCAAATTTCGCAAGGAAACAAAAAAAGTGATGACCAAAATCTTCTTGGGGCTCCAAATGAAATCAGGGACATATCTATTTCTGAGCAGCCTTTTGATTACAATATTTCGATAAGTTCATATGAAGGTCTCGAAAAGCAAACAAATCACTACGACAATGACGGAACATTAACTCACATCATTTGTCTGTTTGAAGATGAATGGAATTCCACAAAAACAGAAAAATATTATTTCCCCGATGGAAAGATTGCAAAAATCATCTCTAAATTCGGCGATGATATTCAAGAGCAAATTTACGACAAGCAAGGAAATTTAATTTCCGATAAACTCAATGGAGAAGATGTGACCGCAGATGGCTGGGATGAAGACGATTATAACTCGGAAAAGAAAAGCACATACGATGCTCAAAAGCGATTAATACAAGAAGACGGAGATGCTTCTGTGACAAAATACAGTTATAATACGAACAATTATTTAACTTCAATCGTCACTTCTGACCGTTGGTGGGGAGATGCTTCGACAACTTACACGGGATATGCTTATGATTCGGAAGGGAATTGGATTAAGAGAAGCACGAAAAAAACAGGGGAATATTATGGTCAAACAGGTTTAACGGTAAATTCTTCTCGTGAAATTATTTACTACTAAAAAAACAAATTAAATACAGTAAAGGCTACCTTTTGGGTAGCCTTTACCTTTTTCAGAAACGCTGCGGCATGCAAACTCTCGATTTTTAACATTAAAACCGCAAATAGTTTCTGGAAGGGGAATTGCCTCACGGCAATTCAGTGACAGCGAGCAAAGCTCGCAGTAACGAGTGACAAGTGACAAGTGGCGCAAAGCGACGATAAAGGCGGATTTGCAATCCGTGCCGAATCATCCGTGGGAATCCGCCCAATCCGTTTCATCTGCGTTCTATTGGTCATTGAATTCGGTTCTTCGTTTTGTTGTTTTATAAACGATTAGGAGCGCATAAAAAAGAACGCCCAATACAAAATATAAATTCATGTCTCCGATTGGAGTCTGACCAATACCACCATACATTCCATAATCTCCCGGACGAAGACCCGGATTTGGTGCTTCAACCGAAGGCGTTACAATCATTTGAAGTGTATTCCCAAAAAGAAATAATTCCGAAAAATCATAACTCATTCCCCACTCTTGCGTCTGAAAGGGCGAAGAACGCCATTCCTCAAAAGAAGATATGGGAGCGAAAGAATTATCTAAAGGAGAACTCATCCAATAAAAATCCGAGTTTTCCGAAAAAGAATTCATTGATGTCAATTTCAACAGAAATAGTAGTAATATATATTTTTTCATTGTTATCATTATTTATTTAATTTAACTGTTTTCGAACCGGCTTTCGTTGTAACTTGAACAATCAATACAGAAGATTCAATTGGGGTGGTTATTGTGTAAAAATTCGTATTTAGCGAATCAACATCGCGCAACACTTTTCCTTGCAAATCATAAATCACAATGCGTTGAATTGGGTCTAAAAGACCGGAACTAACACTAAGAACAGATTGATTGCGATAAACAGAGATTGTATTATCTAATAAAACATCGAAAATATCTGTAGGAGAAGAAGAAAAGCGCAAAAAGAATTGTCCATTCGAAATACCTTCTTGCTGATTATTAAAAGAATAAGTAAACGAATATTCATCTGTTATATCAATAACTTTATTTCCGACAACATCCATAAATTCAATTTTTGACGCTTGAAAATAATTATTCATTCCGCTGAATGTCAAGGAAATCACACCTTTATAATCAGTCTTAAGACCAATAGGAATCGTTATTTCGCCTTTTGTATTGATAAAATTCATATCCAAAGGAATTTCATCGGCTAATGTATAAACTTGCGGAAGTTGCGTTGAAGGAGAAAATAACTTGTAAATATCTTCGCCTTTCTGATAAGAATGACTAGCTTTTTCTCGTCCGGCAATCAAAGCATGAGAGCTTAAATTTCCATTAGTTGATTGAATACGAATAACATTCTTTTCTTGATTACTGCTCCGTAAATTGGCAGGAGTTCCAATCGGACGGACTTTCGATATTTTCGTTACATCAAATTTGATATTCTGATTGGCATAATCCGTTTTTGTTACTAAAAAGAAAGCTTGCATAGGAGCAATATAATCGGATTCGCCGAATACGCTAGGAAGGATCTCATTATTAAGCACATCAATTTCAAAACTAAGAAATTGTGTTCCATCCCAAATCCGAAATTGTGGTTCCAATAATGTCGAATTATCTTTATAAAATTCAATCATATCCAAAGATGACATATAAGGATTACCGACCATAAATTCGGTAGAAGAACCTAATCCGGTTCCCGAATGATAAACGGGATTTGTAAACTGCCAAGCACCCAATGTGTTTTGTTCCACAATAAATCGATAATTACCTTTCGTCGAACTTTCGCGAAGAACTTCATCTTTTTTATCAACAATTTGATGATACATTGCATTCGGGTACGTTCCATCTGCGATATAATAAAAAGTGCTTTTATCTTCAACTGCATTGTATTTTTGTGTGCGGTGAGCTTCTCGCTGAAATTGGTCTTCGTAGAATGGTAACTCTAAAATACCATTGATTTCTTTAAGCCCGTACCCTCCTACTCTTTCTGGAAAATACGCGAAATCATTAATATTTCCGAATTCTAAACAACCGCGATTTCGCAACGAATTTGCTGCGCTTCCGGAATCATAACCATAAACAAAATAGGCAAAACCTTCTGTTAAAGACAAGGGTTCTTTCATGGAAGTATAAGTATCCGTCCATTCTCCAACAAGATAATTCGTTGCGTCTTTTGTGACTGGTCCAAATTTCTGCATATAAGTCAGCGGAAATCCGCCAAAACCCAAATCTCCCGAAACAACATTCCGCAAAGGCGAAGAAAGCATATACCAACGCTCCCGATTCAATGGCGTGGAACGACCTGCAGAAAAAAGCAAACGATCTGCAGAATCATAACTATCAAGGACTAAATCCAAATCCGTATCAGAATCCTGACTAGTTGCTGTTAAGCCTAAATTCAAATGAACACGAGCTTGATTGTAGGTTTTCAATAAATCCGGGCGACCTAATTCGCCGCCTTGTATGAAATAAATATCATTACATTCGGCTTCTTGCGTTAACAATGGGTAATGACTGCAATCGCCGGGAATATATACATCCGTACACAAAGAGGGAATAACAGTTGGTGTCCAGTTCAAATTATTATGCCAATCTCGCTTATCGGCATCTGAACCTCCGGTATTGTTTTCAGGTGTCCAAACAACAACCATATCTGTCACAACATTAAATGTTGTAGTATAAGACTCCACATATCCCGAAAGATGAGTAACCCGCATCTCAATTGTACGTGTACTCACAGAAAATGTACGATCCCACTCCACTTTGTCCCGAGCATCTTCCTGCTCAACGCCATTAACAAACCATCTCAAATGTCCCGGAGTTGAACTCATCGGGTAATTAATAAATGCGTGAAAATGAAAATTACCACAATATTCCCCAGATTCCATTTCCAAATAGTATATATCATTAATCGTATAATAAGCTCTCAAATCACGAGTCGCAGAACCTGATACATAATAATAAGATTCTATATTTCCTATCCCATAACCAGAAACAGTTAATCCTGACGGATTAGAGATTAAATACGAATTATCTTCTAATAATTGATAGGAACAAAAAGAATAACCAGAGACAACATTATCAACCCAAGTTACACCACTAATAGGATTCGCAAGTCCACTTCCTATACTCACAGTCGTTTCGTCTTTATCTACTGTAGGTGTGACTATTAAAGCATAGTGATCGACCAAATTAGTAGTTTTACTTGGCACAAAAGGAGCCAGCAACACATCTGTCAAAGATTGTTCTATGGGTGGAATCCAAGCCATCGCCGGATCACCTTTATATGTCGTTGTAAGAGCTGTCACATAACTTTGCGTTACCATATATGCGCAAACAGCAACTGGGTTATTGGATGATATATAACATCCGGAAGAACCTATTTCCAATTCCACAAATTCTCCGGCATTCAAAAAGACATTGCCCGAAATAATAGATCCTCCCATTTGAGCAATCATTGTTCCATTTTGAGAGGCGACTATTCTCACTCGACCAATCTCTTGAACTGTATTAGGAACCAAGAAACGAGTTCCCCATTGATTAACCGGAGCTAATTGTTGATAAAGATGATCCCTTGATAAAAGACCAACCGGAATCGCTACCATTTGATTGGTTACAAAATAAGCAATTGGACGATTCGATGTAATACGTTTTCCGGTACCATCAGTTACCCAATAATTAGAGAAGACCTCTCCTGCCGCTAAAGTTACCAGCCAATTACCATCTTCATAAATCTCAGTGTTGTTAACTGTTGCTACAATAGTGTAACCATCAGAATAAACACCATCCACTATTGAATCTGACTGGTAAGAAATCTGATAATAATCGACTCCCAAACTTGGCGTAGGCAGTATATTCGTAGCATCAGCAGTTGCCTGATACTGATTGAGCGCATAAACTGAAATCAATTCTGTAGATGTAATATGCATGCTCTTTCGAGTCATTCCTGCAATATCTGAATATACCCAACCCTTTTGTTGATCATTTAAGTCTAAAGTATAAACTCCTCCCGCGGGAATATGCTGAATAACCGTTGCATCGCTTCCAAAGCCGGCAGTAAAAGTAATTGTTACATCCGTTGCGTTAATTGTTGCAATTTTTATCTGTAAATTAACTGCAACTGTTGTTCTAGCCCAGTTTTTTCCAAATGACAGCCAAAAATCAGTACCACGAGTTGTTTGGTCTTGTGAAAACAATTGACCTATAAATACACACAAAAAGGCAATAAGAAATAACATTCGTTTTTGTATCGAAAGCTTCATATCATTATAAATTTTAATTTTGAAAATTCAGAAAAATCGGAAAAACGCACAACACTAGCTCCCTCCCTTGTGGGGAGGGCTGGGGGAGAGGTCAAAACAACAAAAACCATCTTAAAATAAGATAGCTTTTCTTTGATTTTAAAAAATGAAATATTAACTTTCGCGCACGTACGCGCGCGTTTTTTAAAGTTGTTTAAAAGGTGAGTCTCTCTCTCTCTCTCTCTAATAAATTAAACTTAACATCCAAACTTTGAACGTTAAATTTATTAGAAATATCAATATTTGTTGAGAAAAAGTTCATTCGTTTACTTTTTGTTTTTATAATGAAATGCAAAATATCAATTTTTGTGCCAAAAACAGTTCGAAATTGCACCAAAATGACACATAATGCAAAAGGAAAAGGTGACTTTTGACGGTCACCTCTTCGATTTGAAATTCTACATAATGCAAAGCTCTCGATCTATGTATCGTAGAATTTCGGGGGAATTATCTCACGACAATTTTTTCGCATGCAAAAACATCATAACATATCATCCAACGATTTCATTTACCAGGGGTTGAAACCCCTGGCTATTGAGGCAATGTTTCTATGAAACATAGCATCTGATGTACATCGATTGTTTCGTAGAAACAATGCATTTATAACCAGGGGTTTCAACCTCTGGGAAAGCATGTATCATCGAATAACAAATTTATCCGTTTGCGATTCGCCATTCATCAAAATCGTTTTTATCAAATAAATGCCTGATGATAAATTTGTATCCATTTGATAAATATTGCTATTAATATTATCTGTG
>JGI996J12353_1000416_pt1 | contig 10534 bp, 10 predicted proteins | sample IntmicLarv5ML5BL_FD_12353 | JGI IMG/M metagenome (IMG submission 12353) | reverse complement strand
TGGCCTGAGGCCGTGGACATCATGGCGGACGAGGCCGTATGGCTTGACCAGGGCAACATCGTGTCAAGGGGGAAGCCGAACGACGTGACCTCCAAGTTCATGGAGGAGTACAGCTTCGAGAAGATCGATAGGGAGGTCGTCGGGGAGCCGCTGATCGAATTGGAGGACGCGAAGAAGTACTTCTTCTCGGTCTCAAGGGGCGTCCTGAAGGCTGTGGACGGGATCACATTCGACATAAAGGAAAAGGAGATATTCGCAATAGTGGGCCTTTCCGGGGCAGGCAAGACAACCACATCCAGGATGATCTCCGGGATGACCCCTGCAACCGCAGGGTCGGTGAGGATAAAGATTGGTGACGACTGGATCAACATGTCCGAGGAGGGGTTCAATGGAAAGGGGAGGGCGACGCCGTACATTGGCGTGCTCCATCAGGAGTACTCGCTGTACCCATTTGACACGGTCCTTCAGAACCTATCCACCAGCATAGGCATAAAGATGCCGGCGGAGCTTGCGAAGATGAAGGCCATACAGTGCCTTCTGGGGGTCGGATTCCCCAAGAAGGGCATGGAGCAGCTCCTCACATCCCTCCCAGGGACGTTGAGCGTGGGGGAGTGCCAAAGGGTGGCGTTCGCACAGGTGCTCATAAAGGAGCCGAAGATAATAGTCCTTGACGAGCCGACCGGCACCATGGACCCAATAACCAAGGCGATAGTCGCGAACTCCATACTCAAGGCGAGGAACGACCTTGACGAGACGTTCGTCATCGTGAGCCATGACATGGACCTCATAACGAACTGCTGCGACAGGGCAGCCTACATGAAGGATGGCAAGGTGCTGAGGATCGGCAGGCCTGACGAGATCGTGAAGGAGTTCGAGAACGAGTGAGGGGACGATTTTGAAGAAGCAGATCGGTAGGCATCTTAGCTTTGTGGAGTGCAGGGAGTCCATGGGGCTGGGGATAGGAGGGGGCCTTGCTCAAAGGGCGACGATATCCGAGAGTGGGAACGACGTCATAGTCATAGCCATGGGCCCTGGGAAGAGACATATAACCAAGCCCGTGTGCGAGATAACGTACGCGTTGAGGGAGGAGGGGATAGACACCAGCGTGCTTGTCGTCAATGCAGGGCATGGGGTGCCCACCGATGCACCAGACGTCACGACCGGGTCGCACTTCGGGCTCGACCCCATCGAGGTGGAGAGGATCCACCAGTTCAAGGTCGCGATAATACACCTTGGGAATGTGAGGAAGCACATAATATACAAGGCCCGGCTCATCCTCAGGAACGTCGACATACCTGCGCTCATAGTGTCCCAATGCCCTGTGGACTTCGAGGACTTCGCAATGATCGGGGTAAGGACGTCCATGGTCATGCCTCCAGAGGACAGGATACAGACCAAGGGCGAGATAATGGAGATCGTATCAGGCGTCGTGAGGGGTGTGACCTGCTCACAGGACAAGCTTGACGAGGTCGTATCCAAGATCCAAAGCATAATGCCAAGCGCCAGGGGGGAGTGATATGATCGTCATACTGAATGGTGAAAGGGTTGAGGTCAAGCCAGGTGCAAGGCTCAAGGACGTCATCAGCAGGGAGAGCCACTCCAACGGATCGCTGATATCGATACGAATGCCACCGGAAAGGCTCGAAAGGGAGACCAACGACTTCGAGATCGTCACGACAATCGGCAGGATGACGCTTCATCTGAACGACAGCGAGCACGCTGAGGCGTTCAAAGGGTTGACTGGCAAGATAGAGGGCTCATCCCTCAGATGGGTGACCAGGGATATAGTCGCCCTTGGATCGTTCCCTACGGATCTGAGGAGTGACAGCACGCCCCATAGGTACAGGCCATATGACTGCTTCTTCTCACTTGGTGGCAACGACAACCACACGACGTACATGATGATCGCAAAGGACGACCACAAGAGGTCATACGGGGCTGGAAGCGGGCTGATAGGCAGGATAACGGTCGGAAGGCACATAATAGATGTCATGGACGAGGGCGAGGACATACTTGGAATCCGCCCTGTGACATCCGTCGAAAGCAGGGAGAGCGTCATGGTCACGAAGGACCTGGACACGCCTTTGGAGGATGGCCATACGATCGACACCCATGTCCTGATCGACCTTGATGACAGGTCCCCTGTGTCTGCGGAGCAGATACTTGCCATATCTGCCAAAGGATACATAAACGTGACCGACTCCACAGGGACGTTCATCGGATGCAGGGACGACCTGGACGTCAAGATCCCTGACGAGTTCCATGGCGTCAGGGAGGAGGGCACGGTGACAGTGAGGTGCGACGGCGTCGGGACGGGGGAGATGTTCATCTATATGGGGAGGAGACAGACATCCCACTCCCACAACCTCGTGGGAACGGTCGTCAGGGGAGAGGGCATCGTCGCCCATTCCTCCCGTGACGACAAGGTGTCCATAAGGACCAACCCTCCCCGGCTGCTGTCCGTTGGGATGAGCCAATCCGATGGAGGGGAGATGCTTTCAAAGCATGGCATAAGGCAAACCCGGAAGGGGGACGTATCGGACGATGCCATCATCGTGGACCAGATCCCCGAGATGACCTTGGATGCCGTTAGCACCAAGGAGGTTGAGACCATAGGCGTCCCGAAGGGAAGCGTACATAGGATATCCCTGATAGACACGGACCCTCAGAGCATAGCATACTTCCGGAAGGTGACGGGACTGAGCCATAAGCCGATAGGCACCCTGAAGACGCAATTCGCGTTCCCAGGCATGCCCATGGTCACGTTCGAAGGCGATCAGAGCAGGTCGCAGAACCTCTATCCCCAGAACCCGTTCAAGAGATGCAACAAGGGGGATATAGGCATAACCAACCAATCCAGGCCAAACCATGGCATGATCGGCATAAGGCTGGAGGCAAGCAAGGAATACGGTCCCACGGGGGAGGAGCCCTATGGGACCAACATAGTCGGCAGGTTCCTCAGCGACTTCAAATCGTTCGGGGAGCTTGAGGAAGGCAAGACGATATACATACAGGAGGAAGAGAGATGAGCGAGGCCAGAGAGACGAGGATACTTATGATCTCCCCGGATTCCATGCTTACCCCGGACCAGCTGGTCAGGGAGGTGCATGCGATGTGCAGGGAGCTCAACGTTAAGGAGACCTGCTACGGATGCCTGATAGAGGGCTCTAGGGAGAAGGTGGGGGAGGTCCTATCAAAGGTAAGGGGGTTGCACAGGTTCGAGGTGTTCTCGAAGGTGAGGGCATACCCGTGCGGGGATCCGAGGAGATGCCGTGCGCAGCATGGCACAAGGCCAGGGTTCTCACAGCTGGAGGCGGAGTGGGCGGCACTCCCCGTCATCCAGCACAGCCTGATGTACGTGGAGAGTGGCGGCAAGGCCGTCAGCCCCCCTGATAGGGAGAGGGTTCCAGTAGATGCGTTCAAGAAGATTTGCGAGGCGTTCCAATGAAGGTGTTCATAGATCCACCAAACAGCCTCATCCTGTTCGACCTTGTCGAAAGGTACGGCCATGAGCCACTGGGCGTGATGGCAAGCATACAGGAGAGGATAGACAACATAGAGGTGGACATGCCACCCATGAACGTGACCCTTGACGATGTGGTCAAAGGGCTGAAGTATGCAGGCGTGGAGGTCCCATCCGGCATAAGGGGGAGGCTTGCCCTTTGGGGGCCGCTCCTTGAGGAGGCGGACGCCGCATTGGTGATGACGGACCCTCCGTTCAACTTTGGATGCGTCGGATGCGAGAGGTCCAACGAGATAATAAAGTACATGATAATAAAAAGGGGGATACCCAATCTCATGGTGGGGTACCCATACGACGAGGAGGAGGGCAGGATCGCCATCGGCAGGATAAAGGAGTTCCTGGAGGGCCTGAAATGACCATAAAGGTAGCCGAGCTGTCGTGTGGGACCGAATACAGCAGCGTACAGCATGAGATAGAGGCCGCCGCGAGGTCGGTGGGTGCAAAGATGGTCTACCCCGACGTATCGTATGGCGACGTGAAGGATGCGTTGAGGAGGTTCGGGTTCACTCCAAGGTCCCCGCAGCTGCAGCTGATGATCGCCAGGGCGATGAGCATTGCAGACGGTAGGTACGATGCGGATGCGATATTCATAACCACATGCTTCAGATGCGCCGAGGGCGCATTGGTCAGGAACGAGCTTAGGAGGTTCGTCCAGGACAACACCAACCTTCCTGTGGTCACATACTCCTTCACTGAGAGGCTGAAGGCATCCCAACTGCTCACAAGGATGGAGGCCTTGGTGACCATAGTCACGAGGAAGGACGTCCTTGCAAGGGAGAGGCAGACGGGATTGACCGCAGGGATAGACTCCGGGTCCAGCACCACGAAGGCCGTGATCATGGAGAACAACAAGATAATCGGAAAGGACTGGACCGCATCCGGCGATGTCGTGAAGTCCGCATCCGCCGTCCTTGAGAGCGCCATGAAGGAGGCGGGCATCGAGTTCAAGCAGATAGAGGCCATGGGAACCACAGGATATGGAAGGTTCACCTTGGGAAAGCACTACAACGCCAAGCTTGTGCAGGAGGAGCTGACCGTCAACTCCAAAGGCGCCGTATGGCTTGCGGACCGTCAGAGGGGGGAGGCCACCATCCTCGACATAGGAGGGATGGACAACAAGGCCATAACCATTAGGGACGGCGTCCCGGACAACTTCACCATGGGAGGCATATGCGCAGGGGCGTCAGGAAGGTTCCTTGAGATGACCTCGCGCAGGCTGAAGATAGACATCGAGGAGCTGGGCGGCCTTGCCGACAAGGGGAACTGGAGGAATGCGAAGATGAACTCCTACTGCTCCGTCTTCGGCATACAGGACCTTGTGACCACCCTAGGTGACGGAAAGTCGTTCGAGGACGTCGCCGCGGCCGCATGCCACTCCGTCGCGGAGCAGGTCTACGAGCAACAGCTTCAAGAGATAGACGTCAGGCATCCGATCATCCAGGTGGGGGGCACCTCCCTCATATCCGGGCTTGTGACCGCGGTCGGCGAGGTCCTTGGGGAGAGGCCTATCGTCCCACCGAACTCCCAATACATCGGGGCGGTAGGCGGGGCGCTGCTGAGCTCCGGCTTCCTGTGAGGCATTGACATGGATGTAGATGTAGCCTCCAAGGATGAGCTGGGATCCGAGATGTACAAGGCGTTGTTCATCGAGATCATGTCCGACATTGGAAGGGCGTCCCACATAGAAAGGGCGAGGATCACCCTGGATCCAGAGGTCCCATTGTTCATATTCTCATTGAGGATGAGGTCCGAACCCATGGACCGCACGCTGCCTGATGTGTCCAGCCTCAGGGAGGAGGGAGGCTCCCTGTATGTCACCATAACCGATGAGAGGCACGCCCCCTCCATACTGGACCAGCTTTGGAAGAGGTTCGGGAGGGATGCCGTGGATCAGCAGACGAGGTTCGATGTCACTGTGAAGGGAGCCACGGAGAAGATGGCCGAGGAGATCGTCATAGCATCCGGGGAGGAGACGCTGGGCGAGATCATCGGAGCCCTATGGAGGACCATGCCGGAGGGCATCAAGAACCGAAAGACGTTCTCGGATGGAAGCGTGATAACCGTGGTTGCAACGGAGGAGATAATGACCCAGGAGATGTTCAACGAGGGCAGGATGGCCCATGAGTCCATGAGGGGGCCCTGATGTTCAAGGTGCTGCTTTACGATGGTGGGGTGTACAGGTCCGATGAGCTATATGAGATGATAGACGATGTCGGAGGGGCGATACTGCAAAAGACCAGGAGCTCCCAGCTCCTTAGCGTGACCATGTCCGTTCCAGAGGAGGACGAGGGCATGTTCAGGGAGCTCTGCAAGGACATGGGAGGCGAGTTGAAGAGCGTCCCGTTGGCAGGCACCGAGATAGCGGTCGTGGGCCCCACGTTGGGAAGGCACCACATGCCCCATCCGATATGCGACATAGCAGAGCATCTCAGAAGGCAGGGCGCCATAACCGTCGTCATGGGGCTTGCAAGGGGCAGGGGGAAGGGCACGGCCCAGATCAACCTGATGGAGAGGGGCATAATCGAGGAATATGATGCAGCTGTGTTCTCACTGGGCAACTTCAAGTCCTGCGTCGAGGCCAAGACCGACCTGTTCAAGGACATCAGCGTCCCGGTGGTTCTGGTGGCAGGGCCATCGCCCGATGGCATAGACGACACGTGCTACGCCATAGTCTCAGGCGTCGGAAGGAAGGCATCCAGGATGAGGTCCTCCGCAGAGATAAAGAAGCTCATGGAGGTCTCGAACAGGGTGGAGGACGCCATACGGGACAGGGCAAGCATGATCGAGGAGGATCCCCTGTATGTTAGCCCGTCCGATGTAAAGCAGGTATTGGAGGGGTACGAGCCCATCAACCTTTGCCTCAGACCGGCCCCGATAGTGCTGCACCTCGATGGCATGCGTGTGAAGGTCGGGTATGACGAGCACCACGAGGCCATAGAGGACATGACCGTCTACGGGGAGCGATTGGGCGACATATGCAGGATAACCCCCTCGAAGATCAACGACAGCAGCATGCTCATAAGGATCAAGAGCGTCTCCGAGGTGGAGTACGAGAGGTCCTTGGTAGCCGACAAGGGCTCCAAGGCATGACCATCCTTGAAAACCAATTCAAATTCCATTTCATATTTTGACTTTTCAATGTATGTATATTGCTTATTTTTTACGTTAAAATTAAATCTATTACCTAAAATTAGAGGAAAAAGTACAAGCTATACTTTGACAAGATATATTTTATTTAAATAGAATACAAGTTATGGCTTGTACATTTGGAAGACATGCAAATCTCTGGAAACCATTGCTTGAGCCCTCTTTCCCACCAAGGACATCTTCCAAGGTAGACCTTGAATTGAAATGTGCTGACAACAGGGATAATATGAAAAATACCATATTTTCATAATAATTGTAGTTTGGAGTATGATGTGTGCATCCATATTCTCATATGCGCATGAAAAGCTCAACGACGATGAATACCTGATATTTAACATACTCATAGGCATTGCATTTGTCATCATAGCCGTATGCCTTGCATATTACCATAGAAAAACCAAATTCAAAAGGCAATCATAATCCGCATTGAATTGCGACGGCAAAACTCCATCGCAGCCATTGCCACCGCCAAATAATCCCTCCCTCGCAACATTATTAATATCGGTATTCAATGGGGACTTTTAAGTGAGACATTGCCCAGTCTAGCAATTATTGGCGCCCAATGGGGCGATGAGGGAAAAGGAAAGATTACCGACTATCTTGCTGAGACCGCCGAGGTCATCGTTCGATTCCAAGGAGGCAACAACGCCGGTCATACGATCATCGTCGGTGACAAGGTGTTCAAGCTCCATGGATTGCCGTCTGGCGTGGTCAGAAAGGGGAAGCTGGCCGTCATAGGCAATGGTACGGTGGTGAACTGCGAGGACCTCATCGAGGAGATGGACCAGGTCATGCAGGCCGGGGGATCCATAGATGGATTGAAGATATCGGACAGGGCACATTTGATTTTCAACTATCACAAGAAGCTTGACGGCGCAGAGGAGAAGTATAAGGGGGATGGTGCCGTCGGAACCACCAAGAAGGGGATCGGGCCTGCATACCAGGACAAGGTCTCCAGGATCGGACTTAGGGCCGGGGATCTCTTTGAGGACGACCTTGAGGAAAGGATCGATGCTCTTTTACCCTATAAAAAGGACCTTCTGAACATGTTCGGCGACAGATGCGATTGTGAGACCGGTGCATTCCATGACAGGATAATGGGATGGAGGGAGAAAATAGGCAAATACGTCTGCGACACCTCTGTGCTTGTGAACGAATCCTTGGATGATGGGCGGTTCGTCCTATTCGAAGGGGCACAGGGAGCCATGCTGGACATAGACCATGGAACATACCCCTACGTAACCTCATCGGCAACATGCTCCGGAGGGATATGCACCGGTGCAGGGATCGCCCCCAGCAGGCTTGACAAGGTCATAGGATGCCTGAAGGCATACACCACCAGGGTAGGGGAGGGGCCGCTTGTCACCGAGATCTCCGGGGACAAGGGCGAGGAGTTGCAAAGGAAGGGCGGTGAATTCGGCGTCACCACGGGAAGGGGCAGAAGGTGCGGATGGCTGGACCTTGTTGTGGGAAGACATGCCTCCAGGCTATGTGGCTTCACATCCCTTGCAATAACGAAGCTCGATGTCCTGAACGGATATGACGAGTTGCCTGTGTGCGTGGAATACGAGATTGATGGAGTAAGGACAAGGTATTTTCCAGCATCGATGTCCAAGCTTGAAAAGGCTAAGCCAATCTATAAGAGTCTGAAAGGGTGGAAGGGCTGGGATGACACAGAAAGCATTCTGAAGGGCGGATATGATGCGCTTCCAATCGAAATGAAGGACTACATCAAGTTCATAGAGGCTGACATGGGGGTCCCTGCGGACATCATAAGCATCGGGCCTAAGAGGAACGAGACGTTCGATAGGAATGAAAATTGGTGGAGTTAATCCACCTTTGCCTTTACGAACATCCTCTTATCCGCATCCAATGGCATGGTGGCATCGAACCCGACCTTGTACGTGGTTCCATGCGTGCTAGGGTCCAATGAGGATCCCGCCGCACCGGGGATCGAAAGTATCCTATCCCCCTGCATCCTTGTTGCAACGGCCCATTCGACCTCCCTGTCGTTGAATATGTCGATGTCGTCATCAACGATTATGACCTGCTTCATGGAGGAATGACCGGTGAAGGCAGCCATTATCGCGTTCACCCCGTCCCCCTCCTTGTTCTTCCTTATTGACACGACGCCGTTCAGCCAGCAGCATCCTCCCTCTGTGAGCCTGACGTTCCTGACCCTTGGAACGGCCTGTCTTACCGTCTTCAATATCATTGGCTCCCTGGGAAGGCCCATCAACAGGAGATGCTCGTACCCTCCGGGCAGAAGCACGTGGAACACCGGGTCCTTGCAGCTGGTGATCCTGTCTATCCTTATCACCGGCTGATCCCTGATGACATCATATGTTCCGGTTATGTCCACGAACGGCCCCTCGGATGTGGTCTCGAAGGTTATTCTTCCCTCGATGACGTATTCCGTCTCAGAGGGGATCAACATGCCGTTCCCTGACCTTCCGCACTCCAGCTGCCTTCCATGGCCCTTGGAGTACATGGATGCCGCAACGTCCAGCTCATTCACTCCGAAGTCCATCGAAAGTGCTGCTGAGAGAAGGACCTCTATCGGGGCGCCGACACATATGGTGACCTTCAACTCCTGACCTGACTCCTTTGCCTGGTTGAACAGTGTGAACAGATGCCTTGGAACCAGACGTATGCCTATCCTGTCCTTGTCCATTATCATCATCCTATGGAACGACACGTTCCTGACACCGTTCCATTCCGCGAACACTATGCCCGACGTTATGTATCGGCCACCGTCCTCCGGGAAATACTTTGGAATCGGCAGTTTCATCAAGTCGGTTTCCAAGACGACCTCCGAGAACCTGGGGTTGGAAACCTCCTTGACCTTGCCTGGGCTGTCCATCCCCTCCATTATATGGGACACTATCTGACTTGCGTCGATGTTCATGAACCCTGCGACCTTCTCCCTGGTCGAGAACAGGTTTCCTACGGCCTTTCCCCCATTCAGGTTATTGAACAGCATGGTCCTCCCCTGATCCCCCAATAGTATGGAGGTCGCCTCGCATGAGTCGGAGGCTATGCCTTTTTCCACCTTGCAATCGCAATCCCTCAAGATGTCCTTCAGTGTCATTGTCTGGATAATGCATGACCCATTTAATAATGCATGCTACATTCACATATGTTTACCATATAATTACCATATGCAGTCGTCATTGAGGCCTTTCAAGATGGCGTCAGGTCCTACCTTGTTGATTAAGCAAGCCATTTCTTAAATATGCAAAAGAAGGTGCCCATATTGAGCCCATGCCACCATCCAAAGTATATTTCACAGACATGCGCACAAGGCTTGAGGACAGCCTTTTGGACAAATTTGAAAGGCTTGTCAAGACAGCAGGGATTGAAAGCCTTGGGTTGGAAAGAAGATTCGTTGCAATAAAGATGCATTTTGGCGAACTCGGAAACCTAGCATTCCTAAGGCCCAACTATGCAAGGGTCCTTGGTGACCTTGTAAAGGACATGGATGGGATGCCATTCCTCACCGATTGCAGCACATTGTATGCAGGAAGGCGAAAGAATGCCATTGAGCACATAGAGACCGCGGAGCTGAATGGGTTCAACTCCGTGACCACGGGATGCCCGACCATAATAGGGGATGGCCTGAAAGGGACGGACGATGTGGAGATGCCAATCGATGGCATGTATGTCAAGACCGCCAAGGTGGGAAGGGCTATTGCAGACTCCGATGTCATCATAAGTCTCAACCACTTCAAATGCCACGAGTTGACCGGGTTTGGAGGCGCATTGAAGAACATTGGCATGGGATGCGCATCCAGAAGGGGCAAGATGGAGTTGCACACATCTGGAAAGCCCAGTGTCAGGGAGGATAGGTGCATCGGATGTGAG
>JGI996J12353_1000414_pt1 | contig 10542 bp, 7 predicted proteins | sample IntmicLarv5ML5BL_FD_12353 | JGI IMG/M metagenome (IMG submission 12353) | reverse complement strand
GGCGCCGGCATGTTTTCCGAGAACGACGCGGCGCGTTCTTCCGACGAATTCGGGAGAAATCGGCTCGTAAGATGCCGTATTTTTCACTAAATCATGAATATGAATGCCGGCTTCGTGTGTAAAAGAATTGCCGCCGACTAATGCTTTATTCGGAGCAACCGGAATGCCGGTCAATCGGCTGACAAGCCGGGAAAGTTTGTATAAATTTTCGGTTTTAATTTGCATCGGCGCATTGTATAAATGCTTCAACTGAACAACCACTTCTTCGAGGGCTGCATTTCCGCTGCGCTCACCGATTCCATTAACAGTAACATGCGCTTGAGCGGCACCTGCACGGAAAGCGGCAACTGTGTTGGCAACGGCTAATCCGAAATCATTATGGCAATGAATACTGAGCGGCGCATTCGCTGAAAACGCAAGTTCTGAAAAAATCGTAAACGTTTTTTCGGGTGTCAGCATGCCGACAGTGTCGCAATAACAAAGACGATCGGCACCGTGAGAAGTTCCTGTAGCATAAAGCTCTTTTAAGAATTTCAAATCGGCACGAGAAGCATCTTCCGCGCTGAATTCAACAATTAATCCGTGTGATTTTGCATATTCGGCAACTTCGCCTGCGGCGTGTAAAACATCTTCTCGGTCTTGTTTGATTTGAATGTCTTTCTTCAATTTTGTTTCGATATGAAGATTGGAAGACGGAACAACCAAATGAACCGAATCCACGTCGCATTCTAAAGCCAGATCAATGTCGTCTGTTCGCATGCGGCAGTAGCTGCTGATTTCAGCATTCAGCCCGAGATCCGCAACAGCTTTAATGGCAGCGCGTTCGCCTTTGGATGTGACGGCGGAGCCGGCTTCAATGACATGAACGCCGATTTCATCGAGCGCAGTTGCTATTTTTAGTTTATCATCTGTCGAAAGCGCAACGCCCGGTGTTTGTTCACCGTCGCGGAGCGTGGTATCAAGGAAACGCAGATTTTCGAATAATATAATCCCCTCTTTTTATAATCAATAATCGGCACATGCAAAATGTATGAAAACCGATTTGCTTTTTCAGTGAATTCATTAATGAGTTAAATATGTTTTTACATTGTCATCTATTATCATGACAAAAGAAAAATGAAAAAAGAGGAACAGGAAGTCAATTCGGACTTGAAAAATATTTTTTGAAATGATAGATTTAAATATATTTTAGGAAGTTAGAGAGAAACATGTTTACAACAACTGTGACGCCGAGTTTCGGCGATATTGATGGTTTAGGCCATATCAACAATACAATTCTTGCCAAATGGTTTGAACTTGCCAGAAATCCGATTTTTCGAATTTTTGAGCCGGATTTGAATTTGTCTCACGAAGTTTGGCCGCTGATTATGGCGCACACCGACTTCGATTTTGTCGGCGAAATGTTCTTTAAATACGATGTCGAAATCAAAACATACATTGAAAAAGTCGGCACAAAATCTTTTACCGTTTATCACGAAGCTTGGCAGCAAAATCGCTTATGCGTTTACGGCAGAGCCGTCGTTGTCCATTATAATTTCAAAGAAGGAATGACAACGCCGATTCCGGAAGATAAAAAAATGAAATTGACGGAACATTTAGTTCCTGAAGAATTGGCTGCGAAGTTGAAAAAGGAATGAAATTTCATTCAGAATGAAAGAATTTCAATTGAAATTCATTCATTTAAACTTCATTTTTAAACTTCATTTTTAAAATTACTGTTTTTTAATCTGTTTATTTTGATTGTTAATGAATTATTTTAAAATTATTTTCTAATTTATTACTTTAAAATTATTCTTCAACCTTAACAATCGCCCCGTCAGGCTCGACTTCTCTGAAAATTTGAACTTCAAATCTGTAAATTTTCGCGCCGTATTTCCACATCATCGGCGTCATTTCGGCATCAATACAAGTTTGACATAAAAATTCGATGACATCCCAGCCGTTTTCAACGGCTGTCTGCGGCAAAAGAACGCCGCGGTTTTCGCCGTATTCTGCAATTAAACCGTGCGTTCCGATTTTAATTAAATCAGAATAAGTTGTGAACGCGCCTTCTAAAAGATCTGGAAGCGTCATTGCCGTCACTTCAACGCAAATCTTAGAAAAATCCTTTTTTTCAATCGGGAAAAAACGCGGGTCTTCGAATGCCGCCGCTGCCGCGGATTTTGTAAGAACATCGGAAAACGGAATCACCGGATAAGGATAGCCGATACAGCCGCGAAGTTCGCCGTCTTTTAACAAAGTGACAAGAGCGCCGCGTTTTTCTGAAAAGATGACAGGAAAAGACGGAAGATCATAAAGCGAATCGTTACCGTCTAAAATATTTGAAATCACTTTTCGAGCGACTTTAACCGCCAGAACGCCTTCATTTGTGTGAAGAATATTTTTTGACATAATTTTACCCCATAAAAATTATAATTCAATTAAAAAATAGAAAAAAGTGCGGAATCGAAAATTCATTTATTCGATTTCGCGTAAGCTTCTCTTAAAGCAACAATTCCCGGAAGCTCGGTTCCCGACAAATATTCAATGCACGCGCCGCCGCCTGTGCTGATGTGGGAAAATTGATTGTTCATACCGAGACGGTTGACTTCTGCTGAAATATGACCGCCGCCGATGATTGAAAATTTAGAATTCACTGCGGCTCGAATAATTTCATGCGTTCCGAGCGCAAAATCCGGATTTTCAGAAACGCCGGCAGGACCGTTTAAAATAACTGTTCCGGCGGATTCAATCAAAGAAGTATAATTGGCAATTGTTTCAATACCGATATCGTTTGCCGGATATTCGGATTTGCCCATTTCTTCGATTCTCGCTTCAATGCGTTTTCCGTCAACATTCAAAGCAACATCGGACGGGTAGCGGACTTTGTCGCCGAATTCCGCAATTTTGGATTTGGCTTTTTCAATGTAATCGGCATAGCCCATTTTATGAATCAAATCCATATTCGCTTTTCCAATATCATAACCGGATGCCGCTAAAATAACATTGCCGACAATTCCGGTAAACAAAACCAAATCAGCGCTGCCGGTTGCTAAAACATTTTTAGCAACATTCAAAGAATCATCGACTTTCGCGCCGCCGAGAACATAAACACAAGGTCGCTCGCCGTTTAATCCGTGATCCAAGCTGAGAATTTCAGTTTCTAAAATTCGACCGGCGCCGGACGGAATATCTTGCGTAAAACCGACAACGGAAAGATGAGCGCGGTGAGAAACCGCAAAAGCATCATTAAAATAATAATCAATATAAGGCAAAAGTTTTTGAACAAAATAAGATTCGGCATGCTCTTTTACAGAGCGTCCGAGCGTTTCTTCCGAATAAAAACGAACATTTTCAAGCAAAATAACATCGCCGGGCTCCATTGCAGAAATGCAGGAGCGCGCGTACGAACCGAAAATATCATCCACATAACGAACTTCTTTTCCGAGAAGCTGAGACAAAATTTTGGCGTGCGATTGCGTTGTTGTAAAGTCTGATTTTCCGGAGCGGCTTTGGTGCGCCATCAAAACGACTTTGGCATCCTTCAAATCATTAATTGTTCGAACATGACTGCGAATACGCGCATCATCTAAAATTCTGCCGTCGGGAGCCATCGGCGCATTGAAATCCACTCTTAAAAGAACTGTCTTTCCGGAAACATCAAAATCATCAATCGTAAAGAAATCTTTCGTCAACGTCAAGCCTCACGCGGTCTCTGTAATACTAAAATTTGTTTGAAATAATCAAACGTTTATTTTCTAACGCTTACCATGGCACAATAATTTATTAAGGTTATTGACGGTTCGGAAGAATCCGCCCGTATGTTCCGAGAATTTTCACATTTGCCGAGCGTTCCAAAACCAATGAAAACGCGTCGCCGCAATTTGAATCGGACGGATTTCCTTCAAAATCAATATAGAAGAAGTATTCGCCGAGCGCTTTTTTTGACGGCCGGGATTCAATTCTTGTCAGATTGATCTGATATTTGTAAAAAGCGTCCAATATTTGAAACAGCGCGCCCGGGCGGTCATGTTTCGGCGTAATCGCAAGCGACGTTTTGTAAAAAACTTCGCCGCTTCCGGTTTGTGAGAAATATTCGGGAAGAAGTTTGAAATCAACATTTGCCGTCGAGTTTTGAATTTTCGGCAAAAAGTCGGCGCGCACCAGCAAAACAAATCTTGTGGAATTGTTGCTGCTGCATTGGATATCAGATTGAATCGCATGCAATCCGTATTCTTTTCCGGCAGCATTTGAAGAAATTGCGGCGCAGATTTCGTCATCGGAATCCGAGACGGAAACGATTTGAGCCGCTTTGGAAGTGCTGTCGGTTTCAATTGTTTCGGCATTCGTTAATTGACTGCGGATAAAAGAGCGGCATTGAAAAATGCCTTGCGGGTGCGAATATATTTTTCGGATTTGCGACGGCGAAAAATTCGGATTTTGAGCGGTTTTTTCCGAGACAAATAAGCAATGGCTGACCGGAAGAATAATTTCGGCAATGATTGAAACGTCTTTTTCTAAAAGCAAATCCATGCTGACGCCGACGGCGCCTTCAATTGAATTTTCAACAGGAATGACGGCAAAATTCGAAACCATTCCGTTTTCATCTTCTTCAAACAATCTCAAAACGGCATTTTCAATAGATGAATTGAATAAAAATTGCGGCGCGCTGGAGCTGCAAATCGTTGAAAAAAGAGATTTTGCGGCAATTTCCGAATAAGAGCCGGCAGGCCCGAGAATTGAGACTTTCATAGGAATTTCCGAAATTGTTGTGGAATGATGAATGCAAATTATGAAAATTAAAAAAATAAAAGTAAATTAAAAAAAGCAGGATCAGAAGTTCAAAACATCTGTCATGCTGTAAACTTTTCCTTTTTCCTGCGCGTTAATCCATTTAGCTGCCAAAACCGCGCCGCCGACAAAGATTTCACGGGTGTGCGCCTGATGTCTGAGTTCAATGCGTTCGGAATTGCCGATAAACATAACCGTGTGGTCGCCGATAATATCGCCGCCGCGAACGGCGTGAATACCGATTTCTTTACCGCGCGGGCAAATGCCTTCGCGTCCGAAAACCAAATCTTTGCCGCCATACGCTTTTTGAAGAATTTCAGCAGCGGTCATTGCGGTTCCGCTGGGCGCGTCTTTCTTTTGATTGTGATGCGCTTCAATGATTTCGATATCGTAATCATCTCTCAAATATTGAGCCGCTTCTTCTAAAAGTTTAAAGAAAACATTGACACCAATCGAATAATTCGTAGAAATAACAGCGGAGATATTATTTTGAACAATTGCTTCATCAATAACAGCGCGCTGCTCGGCACTGATTCCGGTTGTGCCGATAATCAAATTAACGCCGGCAGATGCGGCGGCAGGCGCATTGACCGCTGTTGCGGCAGCAATTGTGAAATCAATAACAACATCCGTTTTGGATTCTTTTAAAACCGAAGCCAAATCTTTGGAATCGGAAACAGGAACATCTAATTTGCCGACACGAATCACTTCGCCGACATCTTGACCGATAAACGCAACATCAAAAGCCGCCGAAAGCGTAATGCCTTCCGTTGCCATAATGCGTTGAATAATTAAAGAGCCCATGCGTCCGCATGCGCCGATAACAGCTGCTCTGACTTCACTCATTCTAAAACTCCGCAGTTCTTTAATACATTTGTTAAAATTTCAATATTGGACGGCGCAAGCGGCGCAAGCGGCAATCTTAACGGGCCGGCGGCGTGTCCGAGAATTCCTGCTGCGGTTTTAATCGGCGCCGGGTTGGTTTCAATAAACAGCGCTTTCATAAGCGGAGCAAGCTCGTAGTGGATTTTAACAGCTTCTGAAAGATTTCCGGTTTCATAAGCGGTAACCATTTCACTCATTTTTGAAGGTAAAATATTGGCGATGACGGAAATCACACCGGATGCACCGATTGACATCAACGGAAGTGTTGCGACATCGTCGCCGGAAAGTAAAACAAAGTCTTCATCTTTTGTTTTGCTGAGAATTTCAGTTGCTTTTCCCATATCGCCGGTAGCTTCCTTAATACCGATAATATTAGGATGCTGAGCCAATTCCGCAATGATCGGAACGCTCATATCAACACTTGTGCGAGACGGCACATTGTAAAGAACCATCGGAATGTCAACAGAATCCGCAATTTTTTCAAAATGCGCTTTTAAACCGCTTTGAGTGGGTTTGTTGTAATAAGGAGTAATAACCAAAACCGCATCTGCGCCCGCGTCCGCGGCGTGTTTTGTAAATTCGATTGCTTCCGCCGTATTGTTTGAGCCTGTGCCGGCAATGACCGGAACGGAGGACACTTCAATGGCGATGTCTGTTGTTTTCATGTGTTCCGCAGCAGACATAGTTGCAGATTCACCGGTTGTTCCGCACGGAACAATTGCGCTGACGCCGCCTTTAATTACGAATTCGATATTTCTTCTGAATCCGTCAACATCAATTTGATTATCCGGCGTAAACGGCGTAATTAATGCGGGCATGACACCCCTGAATTTTTGACTCATAAACTTTGCACCAACCTTGCAACAATTATAATGATTTTTACAGATAACTTTACAGATAACTATACAAAATAAAAATGACAAATCGTTATTTCAAAAATTAAAGTATAGAAGTAATTAAAATTATTGCTTGATAGAAAATAAAACAAGAGATTTGTAATCGCCTCTAAAAATCAAGTTGAAATATCAATGAAAAATCATCAAAATATCAACTTGAAATATCAGGTTTGAAGAGATTCAACTTGAAATTATCGAGTTTGAAATATCATCTTGAAAAATATTCAAATCAGCTTCCATGAAATTTGAATTCATTTTAACGCGGCGGCAAATAATCTCTTTTGAAATTGTACCCTTTGAAATCGTTTTGACGTTTCAGTTTTTCATCTTCGTAAAGTTTTCCGATTAATTCGACAACAGAATACGCGGCGCGCGTGACACCCATACTTCTTTTATCAGTATCCGTTCCGGCAATGTAAAGATTTTGAATCGGAGAGCGGATGTCGGCGAACTCGCCGTGAATTGTAATTGCCGCTTTTTCGGGAACCGTAATTTGTTCGTGGCGCATGACAACGTGATTTTCAATTGCGGGCATCAATTCAAAGATTTCATTATAAGCATCGTCTGCTTTTGAAGCGGCATCATTCTGCTGAGGAATGAAAGCAAATCCGACAGATTGGCAGCCGGGCGGCGCTAAATTCGGATCATAATTGCTGATCGGTCCGCCCCAATAAGGCATTTTTTCAAATTGGACTTCCGATCCAATATAATCGAATTCGGGGCGGTATTCGTCAAGTCCGAGCCAGATACTTAAACTGACTGTGTGATCAATTCCTTTAAGCTGATTGACATACGAAACCGGAAGCTCCAGCATTTGCGGAAGCGCGCTTGCAAATCCTGTGTGAACAATCAAATCCGCGTAATATTCGCGGTCGGCAGTTTCGACACCGATTGCTTTTTCGGCACCGGTTTCATCTGTTTCCGTTAAGATTTTTTGAACATTTGTATCGGTTAAGATTGTTGCTAAAGACGGCATGGAGCGAAGCGTGCAATCTGTGACGGCTTGAACGCCGCCGATCGGATAGCCCTGCGTTGAAAAACCGCCTTTGTGCATCAGCGTTTTTTGAATTGCTTTTAAGAAAGAATCATCATTTTCAGGATTTTGCGGCTTCTTTGATTTTTTGCCGGATTTCTTTTTTCGTTTTCCTTTGCCGTCAGCTTTGACAAGTTCTTTATCAACTGAATTCTGCGATTGAAGGGATTGTTCCGATTCATTGATTTCATTCATTTCATCGGAATTTTTCAATTTTTTGCCTTTAACAATTGCTTTGTATTCTTCCGGCGTCAATTTATCGGCTTCTTTTGCAACGCCTGCGCCGGCTGCCATTCTTTGAACAGATGTTTCTTTCATGCCGCGCCCTGACATAAACATTGAAAACGTGTTTGCAAACTCTAATGTTTCAAGACTTAATCCGTCGGGAAGGCATTCCGCAACGGATCTGTGAGAATAATCATCGCCGCGGCTGACTTTGAGCATAATTGAGCCGATTGTTTTGGCTAATTTCATGCGGTCTGACAGCGGCAAATAATCAAATGTCAAAAAATCGCGAACATTCGTCGGGCAACGAACCAAAGACGCATCTTTCGCGCGAATGAAATAATTGCCATAAGGCTGGAATTTCGGCGTGACGTCGTAATACTGATCCATTAACATCGGAAGCGGTCCGCCGTAAAGTGTTGTAATTGCGTGCGGTCCGGTATCTACCGTAAATCCGTCAATTGAATAACTGCGGCAGTTTCCGCCGACAACGCCGTCTTTTTCAAGAACCAAAACACGGTTGCCGTGTTTGGATAATACTAACGCCGACATCAAACCGCTGATGCCGCCGCCGATAACAATTGCATCGTAATTCTCGTTTTGCATGAAATAAACCACCCGGATTTAAAAATAAGAAAATAATTGAAATTTTGAAAAACTCTGAAAATATTGTATGCCTTTTGTAAATTCATTAAAGAATAAAAAGGTAACACGAAAAATAGAAAAAAACAATAATAAAAACGAAAGACAAATGAAAAACAAAATGGAAAAATTGAGTAAATTAATAAGAAAACTTGTTCAAAGAATCCATATTGAAAGTTGAAAAAAAAGTATTCTGAACGGATTAAGAAAAAAGCAGCCACCTCAATTCGAGTTTCACGAGCGTAAGCGAGTGAAATGAGAATTGAGATTCAACTAATCATTAAATGAAATTAAAAATCCAAATTGAGTGTGGTAATTAACAGATACTTGTTCGAATTATCGATATTTGCAAGTCGAATCCGCAATTTCAAATTTTACTCGCTTCGCTCATAAAATTTTCAATTGCGGTCGCTCATTGGATTTAAAAAATTACAGAAAAATGTTGAATTATCAGATTGGTACATGAAAAATTCAACAAAACAAACAAAAAATGAGCAAAACAAAAAATAAAAATTATTTTGAATTTCGTTTCATTTTTGCAATTATCAGCGCTTTCATCAATCGAACTTCTTCTTCCGAACACGTTGTTTCGGATTTTTCAATGACAATCGAATTCATCAATTTTTCTAAAAATTGAATTTGAAGGTTTTCAATTGTGCTTGAAATTGATTTTTGATTTGAATCGGAAATTAAAATATCCAAGTTATCAATTTTTTCAGCAGCAATCAACGTTTCAAGCTGTTCAATAACTTTCAAAAAAGGAAGACTCGAAATCTCTGAAATTTCGTTAATGGAAAAACCTTGAGAGAGCAAATTTTGCGTATTTTTCAAATCATTTTCTGAAAAACTGCCGGAATTCTGTGCCGCTGCGCCGGATTTTATTTCGATGTCGGAAAAGCTTGTTTGATTGGATGTTAATTTCGTCGGCGTTTCGGATTCGCCGATGTAATCGCTGATTTCGTTAATGAAAAGACCGCCGTATTTTTGAAGTTTATATTCGGCGACGCCGACAATTTTTAAGAAAGAAGTTTCATCTGTCGGGAAATCCGTTGCCATTTGGCGCAAACTCGTATCGGCAAAAATAATATACGGCGGGAGATTTTTATCCGCAGCGATATTTTTTCTCAATTCGCGCAAGCGCGAAAACAAAACCGAATCGAATTTTCCTTTCTCGATTTTTTTCGGAGAAACGGATTTTTCTTTTTTGGGCGTCGTGGCTTTTGGCACCGTTTCTTTGGATTTAACAGATGAAACAGAAGCAGAAGCAAGAGAGGTAGAAGAGGCGGAAGAGGCAGAACCGGAAGAAACAGAAGCAGAAATCGGATCGAAATCTTCAATTCCGTCCGCTAAAATTGATTTTTTACCGCCGTAAACAATTGCACCGCTCAAGTCATTTTCATTGAATTCGGAATCGGAATCAGCAAAATCGGAATAAATTTCTTCTGTTTCATCGTCGGCTTCATCGATAAATTCGCCGCCGTTTTGAGTTGAATCGGAAATTCCGGGCAAAATTGCGCGGCCTTTAGAAATTTTTGAAATCGGCGGTGCGGTCAGTTCAACAGAAATTTCGCCGTCGATCACTTTTCGGCTTTTAACATTTAATTTAACAATCGGATAGCGTTCGCCGCTGACACTTAAAAGTCCGGATTGAATGAGTTCGTTGCCGATTCGCTTCCATTCATTTTTAGAAACGTTTTTGCCGGAACCGTGAACGCTTAATCGGTCGTGGCGCATATCTTTGACTTTCTGCGTCCGCGCGCCGTAAAGAACATCAACGACGTGAGACATGCCGAAGCGCTGACCGGTTTGCTGAATGCAATCCAAAAGAAGCTTCGCTTGATTTGTATAATCTGTTTTTTCGCGCGGGTGAAAACAGGAATCGCAATTGTTGCACGGCTCTGTGATTTCTTCGCCGAAATATTTTAAAAGAACATTGCGTCGGCAATCTGTGCTTTCGCAATAACTGATAATTTGAGAAAGCTGTTGAAAAGCCAAATCCCGCTCGCGTTTGCTCGGCTTTTTCTCAATCAAAAATCGGATTTTATGCCAGTCGCCGCGACTGAAAAACAAAATACATTCGCATTCCAAACC
>JGI996J12353_1000413_pt1 | contig 10582 bp, 10 predicted proteins | sample IntmicLarv5ML5BL_FD_12353 | JGI IMG/M metagenome (IMG submission 12353) | reverse complement strand
TTGCCGGCGGTTACAGCCGATTTGATTTAGAGCATTGCGGACACGTTTTCAGTGAAATGGAAGAATATTCCCTGAAAAACGCGGAAGAAAAAGCGATTGCTCTTGTTGAAATGCTTCGAGAAGCTTGGAGGGCGGAAGCTGAAAAAGAATTGGAAGCACGCGGTTTGAATTCGGATGATTTTCTGATTTCAGATGAAACAGACGCGTCATCGAAAATCGGTCCGTTTTCAGGCTTTGTTCTTTTAGATTCGCATGATTTCGATACAGAACAAATTAAAGCGAATTTGAGAAACGACTGGGACATTCATTTTAAAGAAGAAAAGGATTCGGGTGATCCCGATATTTCCGATGAGTTTTCTCTCGTTTTTAATTCTGACGGAATGATGGCGGCAATCAGTTTTATTGAAATGCCTGTCCCAAACGGCGAAGCCGAGCGTTTTGCGGAAGCGAATTACATGTGGGAAGACGCTGTTTCTGAAACAAAAAAACATGTGGCGCAGATTTTGGTTGTCGTTTTTAATCGCGAGCAGTCGGCAATTGATGCAGCGAAGCTTCATTCAAAAATCACTTCATGCTGCCTGAAATTAGAAAACGCTGTCGGCGTTTACACAGCAGGAACAGTGTTTCAGCCGGAATATTATATCGAAATGGCAGATTTAATGAGAGAAGAAGATTTGCCGATTCCCAATTGGGTTTATTTCGGTATTTACACTTCCGAGAGCGGAACAAACGGATACACATACGGATTGCGTCTTTTTGGAAAAGAAGAAATAGAAATTATCGGAAGCACTGAATCGCCCGAATCCGTTCATGATTTCTTGGCAAATATTTCTTATTATATTTTAAAAGAAGACGTTAATTTAAAAACCGGAGAAACGGTCGGTTTTACAGAATTGCAAAAATTTGAAATCAAGAAATCGAAAGGCGTTGCATTGGACGGATATACTTTTAAAATTGATTATTAAAAATTGAGAATGAATTTAAAAATAATTAAAATTGAGAATGAATATTGATTATTGAAAAATAAGAAGCAAAAGGAGAAACAAAATGCTTGGAGACAACAAACCGAATATGCAAACCGCCGGAAATCCGGCGGATATTTTTGATACCGGACTGACGCTGATGCAAAACGGCGCTTATGCTGATGCTTTTCTTTTATTCTCAAAGTTTGAATCGGATGAAAATCAAATTGCAGCCCAATATAATTTGTCGCTGTGTTATCTTGCTTCCGGCGAAACGCAGCAAACATTTGAGCGTGCCGAAAAAGTGCTTTCCGCTTTGAAGAAAAAAACACCGATTCCGAAAAATCCGCTGACAACTCAAAATACATTTACTGTTTTATCTCAATCCGCATCGGGTCAACTTGATTATAAAATGCCGATGCCGCAGAAATTGCCGGAATTGCTGCCGGACGCCGCTAAGAGAAATGTTTTGAGATTATTGATTGACGTTTGTATCGCTCTTGAAAATTGGGATACTGTTTTGAGTTATGCCGGAACGCTTCAGCCGTTTGAAAAGAATTATGAAAATGTGAAAAAGGCAATCGAAACAGCTCAAAAGAAAAAAGGAGGAATTTAAAAATGGTTTGTACAGAAATTTTTCAATATTATTTCGAGAACGGTCAATTGACACGGGAAGAATTGGTTGAATTATGCAAAACGGGCGACGTTAACGAGAGAGATTCAAACGAATATACGCCGCTTCATATTGCTTCAAAATATGCCGACACCGAACTTGTAAAAATATTTTTAGAAAACGGCGCCGACCCGAATGCCTTTGACCGCTCCGGTAAAACGCCTTTGGATATTTTGTCTCGAATGGATCATGTATCCAAAAGACCGCCGGCGGGAGAAATGTATCAGACGGTTACATTGCTGATAGAAGCAAAAGCCAGTCCGCATGGGAAAGACGAAGAAGGAAAAACCTGTTATCATCACGCTGCTCGAGACGGAAATTGGGAATTTATTCAAGCGTTGCATGATAAAGGAACGCGTTTAAAAGGCATTGCGGACGGCGGCGAAAACGGTCTTCATATTGCCGCATACAACGCGCGCCGCGCTGTTGAAAAAATAGAAACTTTTAAAAAAGCGATTGAGAAGAGAAAATCGGAGCAGAATGTCAGTCCGCAGACAATGGAAAGACTGGAACAGGATTTAAATTCGGCGAAAGAATATTTAGAAGACTTTTTCAAAACGGTTAAAGCGTTTATGGACGGCGGCGTTGATCCTGACGAGGCGAATAATAATCAGGAAAAGCCCCTTACACTTGCGAAAAGAGGCGACGCTAAAAAGATTGCGGCTCTTTTGGACGGTTCGTATGTCGAAGGCGACGAAGAAGCGGAATTGAAAGCAAGTATCGGCGGATTGACGCTTCACGAAGCGACGGCTAAAAACGATTTAGAAGCAATTCGTTCTTTAATTGAACTTGGCGCCGATATCAACGAAATTAATGACGCACAACACTTCAAAGGACTGACACCGTTGTCTATTGCTTGCGGTATTTTCAACGCGGAAAGCATTCAAATTTTGCTGGAGGCAGGCGCCGACCCGAATTTCAAAGACGGAAGCGGACAAACTTGCATTGCTTATATGTTTTCATATATGCCGGGACTTCAAATCAATCCGAGCATATTTAAGGAAAAGAAAACGCAAAAAGTGCTGAAAATGCTGACGGATGCAGGATTGAATATTAATGACACCGTTGATGATGCGTTTAATACGATTTTGATTCGTTCCTGCTTCTCTCCCAACGATTCGCCGGGCAGTTCGTTTAGTTTGAGAAATACTTTAATTGAAGAAATTATTCGGCACGGCACTGACTTGAATGCGAGAAACAAACACGGGCAAACCGCATTAATGGGACTTTGTCTGCAAGAATTCAGAGACAATGAAACAATTATGCTGACGCTTTTGGAAAGCGGCGCAAAGTCGGATGCTTATGATATCAGCGGCAGTACGCCTTTGATGTATGCCGCCTGCAACGCAAATCAGACCGATGCAAAACAGATTGCGGAGCTGCTGTTTGATTTCGGCGATGTTCTTCCCAATGCTGTCAACAACGATGGAAAAACGGCATTGGATTATGCAACGGAAAGAGACAATGAAGTTCTTGTCAAGTTGCTGCTTTCTAAAATGTAATTTTATAAGCATTCTGTAAAGTATTTTGTAAGTAAAAATATTAAATATCAGCGAATTTATCATTAAATCATTATTGAAAATTAAAACGATGAAAAGGAGAAAAATTATGGGAGCAAATTTGGATAATATTTTTTTAAATGCGTGTAAAAACGGTCAAAAAGGCGTTGTCGAGACTTTTGTTAAGAAAGGCGGCATTAATTACAACAAACGTGATGCGACCGGCAATACGCCGCTTTATTACGCGTCTCAGAAGGGCGCGCGCGACATTGTAAAACTTTTGATTGAAAACGGCGCTGACGCAACGATTGCCAACAATCAAAGCATGACGCCGCTTCACGTTGTTTCAAAAACCGGAAACAAGGAAATTATCACAATTTTAATGGAAAACGGCGCTGATGTCAATGCAACCGATAAAGACGGGAAAACGGCGTTGATTTACGCTGTTTCTTCCGGTAAATCCGAGATTTCCCGCCAGCTTCTTTTGCTCGGCGCGGACAAATCCATTATGGACAACAATAATCACAGCGCTTTAGATTACGCAACTGCCGGCGGTCTTCGAGATATTATCGCACTTTTAACCGACGAAGCAGCCGGATCGCAAAAGGATAACTACGGCAACACAACGCTTCATCAGGCTGTTGCTGCCGGTCAAAGCGAAGTTGTGATTGCGCTTTTGAATCAGAGTAAGGATAATGTCAATGAATTAAACGACAATGGCGAATCGCCGCTTATTTTGGCAACGATGAATTCCAATATTCACGTGGTCGAATTGCTTCTTGAAAACGGCGCCGACGCCAACTTAAAACTTTTGGACGGAAGTTCACCGCTTCACTATGCCGCATCTATGGGCAATCAATTCATTGGAAAAGCGCTTATTCAAGCCGACGCCAACATTAATTTCAAGAATGAAAGTTCCGAGACGCCGCTTATTATCGCCGCCGCGCGCGGTAATAATGACTTTGCCGCTTTATTAATCGCAAATGAAGCTGATGTCAATGCTGTTGATAATTCACAGCGCAGCGCTTTGTATTATGCCAGTGAATATGGATATACGGAAATTGTTGAAATGTTGATTATGGCAGGGGCTGAGAATTAAAAAATGAGAGGGGAAGTGGATGATGCGGGGTTATTTGTTTTAACAAACCCCTCATTCTGCTTCCGAGTAATCAATTTCATCTCCCTGGCAAAAATCCGTTTCGACAGCGCCTTTTCCGACAGGACTGAAAACAAGCCGAATGCCGCTGCTTTGAATATAATCGCGAACGCGTTTTGCGGTATGGGAAACCATTCCGCGGCTTGTTAAAATGAGACAGCGGCTTCCGGTGATCGCATTTAAAATGGATTTGTCAATCACGCCGGAATTGCAAACAACTTCAACACCTTGTTCGGCGGCTAAATCTTTACTTTTTTTGCCCATAGCGCCGATAAAATTAATATTGTACTCGGCAGTGATTCGATTGAATTCGTTTTTATCATACGAATCCATGTCATAAACATAAATGGCGCCCGGTTTTAAAACGCGGCGTTTTAATTCGACAACGGCGGTTCCGTCATCATTTTTAAAGAGAACGCGGGAATTGACGGCTTCATATAAACCTTCTTTTGTAAAATCGCCGAAGAGAACGCCTAAATTAACGCATTCGCCGACAGCAACTTCGGGCGCGATGTTGACGCGCATCAAATCAATGGAATTTAATGTTTGAACCAATTCGGGAATGTCTTTGGGCTGTTTGTTTCCGGTTGCCAGCCATCTTTTTTCAAGCTCGCGGTAAACATCTAAAATAAACGGACTTTTCAGTGCGGAATTTCGAACCTGATCTTCTTTTTCAAACACAGATTCCGGACCGCCTTCATCAACGAGTTTGCTGTTTGAAAGCAGATAAACATAATCCGACCACTTATACGCCAAATCGACATCGTGCGTTGAAATGATAATGGTTTTTCCGAGGTGATTCAACTCGTTGAGAATATCTAAAATTTCATCGGCGCCGACCGGATCTAAATTGGACAGCGGCTCGTCTAAAATAATGACATCGGGATCCATTGCCAAAACGCCGGCAATGGCGACGCGCTTCTTTTGCCCGCCGCTGAGATGATGCGGCGGCTTGTCTTTAAGATGTTGAAGCCCGAAATGATCCAGCATTTGATTGACAACGGCATCGATTTCTTCTTTTGAAAAACCTAAATTCAGCGGACCGAAAGCGATATCCTGATAAACTGTCGGCGCAAAAAGCTGGTCATCCGAATTTTGAAAAACAATGCCGACTTTTTTGCGCAAATCACGCAAGCCCGATGACGAATAATTCACTTCTTTGCCGTCAAACAAAACTTTTCCTTTTTTCGGTTTGAGCGTTCCGTTCAGAAGCAGGAAAAGCGTTGACTTTCCCGATCCGTTTTTCCCGACAAAAGATATTTTTTTGCCTTCCGGAATGGTAATGGAAATATCGTCAACGGCTTTTGTACCGTCCGGATAACTGAATTCTAAGTTTTTTGTTTCTAAAATCATAACGGGCTTCCTGCAAAATTGATGAATTGATGATTTGATTAAACGAAAAATTCCCATCCTCTTGTGTAAACAAAAACGGCGGAAACTGAAATGATGAAAATCGCAGAGAGAAGAATGTCTGATAAAACGATTTTGTATTTGGCTTCATAATAAGCCAATTTACCGTCGTAGCATCTTGAATTCATGGATAAATATAATCTGTCGCCTTGCTCCAATGTTTGAATAAAAAGACTGCCGACAAGCATTCCAGCGGAATGGGCGCTGCTTTTGAAATTGTGATAGCCGAATCTCATTTTTTGAGCGGATTGAATACTCAAAAGCAAGGACAGAAAAACGAAAATGTATCTGTAAATCAGCATCGTGAGTTCCATGAAGATATCTAAAAATGAAAATCTTTTGAAATATGAAAATAATTCAAGAATCGGCGTCGTCATTGACAAAAAGAGAAGGGAAGAAATGCCGCTCAGGGAGCGGGCAAAAACTAAGACGGCTTGGTTAGCACTTCCTGCCGTAATCGTAAATTCCCAACGGAAAAAAGGAAGAGCAAGCAAAATGTTTCCACTGTCGCCTAAAGAGAAGAAAGCTAAAATAATACAGCTGACAGCCACAAATCCAAGCGTTGAGAGAAATAATTTAAAGTAAACGCCGAGTGGGATTTTGCCGAAAATCAGCGTGGATAAAACCATACATGTCATGATGAAAAAAGGAGGAATGGGAGAAGAAGACAAAAGACCAACCAAAAGTGCGAAGCCGACCAAAATCACTTTGAGAGTTGTGTTTTTGTATCTCAGAGGACTGGAAAGCGCAATGTCATCCATGCTTCTCATAAATTTCATCTTCCTTTAAACAATATTAATTGAATATGCATATAAAAAACGACATTAATAAAGGTTGTGCATAACTCCGATGAAAACAAGTCTGCTGAAATCGAAACCGTAAGACAGATTTGAGAAAAAGAAACACGAAATAAGACGAAATCGTAAAATCATAATAAACAAAAAGCAAAGAAGAGTAAACAAAAAACAAAATAAAATAAGAAAAAATTAAAAAAAAGAAAAGCTTAAATTAAGAATTTAAGCCTTTTTTGATGCTTTTTTGAGTTTGTTCATGGCATGGTAGTAGCCGAAGAACCAACCAATAATTAAAGCGCCGAACGCTCCTTGGAGACAGAAGAGCAAGCTTTCAGTTTCTCCTCCCGGAGGTTCCCAAATCGGGTCGAACCACGGTTCATAGTCAGGATTTATTTCTGAAATTAAATCGTCAGCTTCGCCGTCAGCACCACCGAATTCGGAATCCAAAATGAATGTTTGGCAAACAAAGATAGCACCGAAAATTACGAGAACGGCAATTAAGATATATTCAACTTTTATTGACATTTTCAAGCACCTCAGGCATTAAGTTTGTTCAGCTGTTCCTCTGTAATAGCACCGGTTTTGACGAGGAATTCGCCTTTGACTTTGGCAATGTATTTGAAAGCGACAACAATAATCAAACCTTCAATGATAGCCAGCGGAATTTGTGTCAGAGCAAAAATTCCCAAAAATTCGGGAAGAGCGGCCATACCGTGGGCGAGCGCAAGCTGGAAAGCTGTTACAACGTAGGTTCCCAAGTCTGCGACAAAAACTGCAAAGAAGATGGTAACATAGATTGGAACACTTGTATTTCTAAGAGCCTTATAAAGAATCCAAGCCAACAATGGACCAAAAAAACCCATGGAGAAACAGTTTGCTCCGAGTGTTGACAGACCGCCGTGTGCCAAGAAAAAAGCTTGGAAAAGCAAAACGATTGCTGCCAAGACTGCTGTAATCGCCGGACCGAATACAACGGAAGATAAACCGGTTCCGGTCGGGTGGGATGATGATCCTGTGACAGACGGAAGTTTTAAACTGGACAAAACAAAAATAAATGCGCCGGAAACGGCCATGAGCGGCAAAACTTCTCGATTATTGCGGACAAGTTTGTTGAGTTGGAAAATACCGACAGCTAAAATAATTGCGGTTAAAACCCACCAAAAAATTGCCCACTCAGGAGGAAGCATACCTTCCATAATGTGCATATTTTATAACTCCTTTTTATTAATTTATTAATGCAAATCAATAACCCGCTTAAACAATAAGCGGCACACCAAAATTTTCCGATATAACAATTTTATTTTAAGAATGAAATTATTTTTGAGATAAATGCGACAAAATTGTTAATCGACTAAAAGCATTACAATTTAAGTGATTTATAGAATATAAATGAGCGAGATTCGGATTATATATCGAATCAAAAAAGATAATATACTTCAAGCGAAATTCAATCAACGATTCAAACAATTGACCCGACAATGATTCAAACAAAATCAAACAAAATTCGATAATAATTCCATAATTTTAGAATAAATCGAAATTTGTTTTAAATTTATTTGAAAAATCGAATCAGGGTCAACAAAATCGGCTTTCTGGAAGTAAGCAAAATTTAAGCCGGTAATCAAACCGATTCAATCAAATTCGGGCGGATTCAATCGAATTCAATCAAATTCAGCAAAATTCAAGTAAAATTCAACCAAATCGAAATAAAACGTAAACAAGTCGAAATGAAACAATTAAATTTGAATAAAATTGAAAAAAACAAAACAAATGAAAGCAGGCAAAAGAAAAAAGAATACAATCTCAGTCAAAGAAAGAACAGAAAAAATTTGCAACGAAGGAAAAGATATAAGACAAAACAAACGGATTATAGCTTACAAAAGTTAACGGAGCAAATGAAAAATGCCTGAATTAATCGGTGTTACCGGCGGACCGACAAAACCTGAAATTATTGCCGTGTCTCTTTTTAAATTAGATATTCGAGAAGGAGATGTGTTTGCAGATGTCGGCTGCGGAACCGGACTGATTTCAATCGAAGCCACACGCTTTGCGAAAAACTTAAAGATTTACGCAATGGACGCGCGGCAGGTTGCGATTGACGCAGCGACTCAGAATTTTAAAAATTTCGGAATTGAAAACGCCGAAGTTATCTTTGGGGAATCATCCGAAGTCATTTCAAACTTAGAAAAAGTAGATTGCGCCTTTGTCGGCGGAACAAAAAACATTACTGCTGTTTTGGACGCTTTAATTGAAAAGGGCGCGCGCTCTATAATTGTCAACGCGGTTCGAATTGAAACCGTTGTCCGCGTCATGGTTCATATGAAAAAGAGAGGCATTTATGATGAAACCGTTCACATTATCGCTTCCCGCGGTGAAGAAATCACCGGCGAGACCATGTTCAAGCCCGAAAATCCGGTTTACATAATGTCCGGAAAACGAAAAGAATAAAAAAGCAAAATGTGAAAAACAGCATAAAAATTTATTACGAATTATTACGTTATTTAGACATTTATTATTTTAGAAAAGTAAAAAGGAGAAAGATTAAATGTTGTATGGTATCGGTTTAGGCCCGGGAGATCCGGAATTGCTGACTTTGAAAGCTGTCAGAATTTTAAAAGAAAGCATAAAAGTATTTGTTCCCGGAGAAATGGCCGCCGAATTGGTTCGCCCGTATGTGACAGAAGAGCCGGAAATTTTGGATTTTCCGATGATTTACGATGAGAAAAAACTCAAAGAAATCTGGACGGAAAACGCCGAAAACGTTGCGAAATATTCCCGAGAAGGCGATGTTGCTTTTTGTTTAATCGGCGACCCGAATTTCTTTTCAACATTTACGCACATGAAAAAAGTGATGGCAGAGATTGCGCCAGACGTTGAAGTTAAAACCGTTCCCGGAATCAGTTCAATCACATCATGCGCCGCGCAAATGGAAGTCGCTGTCGAATCTTCATTTGAAGTTCATGACGGATCCGATGTGAATTATATGATTCATTTAAAAGCACGTCATCCGCAGGAAATTGTCAAACGCTTTGAAAAAGAAGGATATAAAGACTTTATTTTTGCCGAGCGTCTGTTTTCCGACCGAGAAGTTATTTTGAAAGGCAAAGAAAATATTCCGGAAGAAGGAAACTATTTCAGCATTGTTTATGCAAAAAAGTGAATGTGGGGTTAAAGAATGAGTGAAAAAAAGATTTATATTGTCGGCGCCGGACCGGGAGATGAAAAACTCATAACGGTCAAAGGAAAAGAGCTTCTTGAAAACGCCGATTTAGTGATTTATGCCGGCTCTTTGGTGAATCCGAAAGTTTTGGAATACACCAAAGGCGAATGTATCGACAGCTACGGTTTAACATTGGATGAAACAACAGAATTAACTGTTGACGCTGTCAATGCCGGAAAAAACGTTGTCAGACTTCACAGCGGCGATCCGACGCTTTACGGTTCCATTGTCGAGCAAACTGAGGAATTGAAAAAGTTCGGCATTGTTGCCGAGCGTGTTCCCGGTGTTTCATCTGTTTTTGCAGTTGCGGCTGCGCTTGAAACGCAATTCACATTAAACAATGTGTCGGATTCTTTGATTATTACAAGACCGGCAGGCACAACTCTTGAAAAAGACCAAATTCCCGAGTTTTCAGAAATGGGCTGCACAATGGCAATTTTTTTGGGAACTCAAAAGATTGAAGAAATCATGGAAAAAGTCAGATGCCCGAAAGAAACGCCGGTCGCGGTTGTTTTCCACGCTTCCTGGGAAGACGAATTCGTGATTCGCGGAACAGTTGAAGACATTGCGAAAAAGGTCAAAGACGCCGGAATTAAAAGATCGGCAATGATTATTATCGGTGACGTTGTTGACCCGAAAAATTATGCAAAATCTTATCTTTACGGCGTCAAACAGGGTCCGCTGGATTAAGAAAGCAGAAAAACTTCGGTGTAAAATATGGATTTGAAAATTGCCGTCCTCACTTTTGAACGAAATCGGGAGACGGCTCAAAAATTAGCCGAACATTTGGACGGCGATGTTGTCCTTTATGAAAAAGGAATTTTCAAAGACATTTTTACAAATTACAACGCTGTCGTCGCTGTTTTTG
>JGI996J12353_1000412_pt1 | contig 10600 bp, 10 predicted proteins | sample IntmicLarv5ML5BL_FD_12353 | JGI IMG/M metagenome (IMG submission 12353) | reverse complement strand
GTAAATCACCTCCTGTCGCCGAGGTCACAGCCTTCGCCGCGTCAACGGCGAGCTGTGCTCACCCCGGCGGCAGACCCCCTTATATCATTTTAGGACTTATTGGGGTGATGTTACAATAAAACTTCCATTTTCCATAGAACTACCTCCTAGTACACTAGTTGCCATATACTGAAATCACATATTTTCCTCAATTTATTCAAAAAATCATGCAAAGGCATATCAACTTACAATAAAATGAGGCTGTGAGCCCCTTACGGGGCCAAGCCCGTGACATTGAGCCAAATGTGCCCTTGGGCAATTGAGGTCCACATCATGGAATGTCCATGTCGATCGTAATGGCCGACATGGGCAATATGATTTGAATCCTGATGCCTTGGTATCGGCGGGAGATTCTTATCATGGTGAGATATCACCTCCTTCCGTCAAGGTCACAGCCTCAGCCGCGCTGACGACGAGCTGTGCTCACCCCGGCGGCAGACCTGTTATTTCATAACCTAGATAATTTCACATGACCTTACATATAGCGATTAACCTGTCCTTTGGTAGACTGTAATGGTTGCAACCAAAGAATATGTTGATTACACAATCTAAATATATCCCTACCTCCATTGTTCATCAAAAGGTGCGAATCCATGTCGACGATATTCTGCTTCACTAACACGGGGAACAGCCTTGCGATGTCCAAACAGCTTGCAGACCTGATAGATGCCGAGGTCATATCCATGACTGGGGACCCTGTTGATTGCAACGATAACGTCATAGGGTTCGTATTCCCCGTTCACTTCTGGGGACTTCCATTGAGGGTGGAGCACTTCGTCGAACGGTTGAACATAACGAACAAGTCGGCATATGTATTCACCGTCATAACATATGGGGGCGTGTTCCGTGGGGCATCCGGCGAATTGAAGAACCTTCTTGAGAAGAAGGGGATCCCATTGCAATATTCCAAAAAGGTGAAGTCCGTGGAGAACTACATACCTCGATACGAAGTCAAGGACACTGAGGAGCTCCATCTGAATGCGCATGCGGCAATTGAGTCCATAGCCTTCGACATCACTCAAAGGAAGACGTGCAAGGCAGAGAGGTTCACATTTCTCAATAGGCTGTTCAAAGGGATGTTCCCAGCCAAGGACCCTGCGAACGACTTAAAGTTCAACGTATCCGATGCGTGCAACGCCTGCGGATCCTGTGCAAGGGTATGCCCCGTGGGCAACATAAGCATGGTGGATGGCCGTCCAACATTTCTTCATGGCTGTGAGCATTGCATCACCTGCATGCACGCATGTCCTGTCGGTGCTATAAATTGGATGGACAAGACGCAAAATAAGGCAAGATACAGAAATCCGGGAATTTCTCGAAAGGAATTGGAGGATTTTATGAATGATAGGTGAATGTAACTAAACTGCATCCAAAATGGAGCGATCATGTTCCAAATCCAAATGAATATGTGGTTGAAATGACATATGATGGATATTTTGAATGGGAAAACGCCAATTCTATACAGGATAATTGATGTTAATGTCACGTAGAATGAGTTACTTCACCTTTTTAGATTGGGTGGGAAAAATGCACACGATACTATTATCAATTAATCCCGATCATGTCAACAATATCTTCAATGGATCGAAGAAATATGAATTCAGAAGGGTTCGATGCAAGGTCGAGGTGTCCAAGATTCTCATCTACTCAACCTCCCCGACAATGAAGGTCGTTGGAGAGGCGGAGGTTGAAAACGTACTGGAAGAGCCCCTGGATGACCTTTGGGGGATGACCTTCAAAGAAGCAGGAGTTGAAAAGGAATTCTTCTATCGGTACTATAGGGGAAAAAGCTACGGAATCGCATATGAGCTGAATAACATAGTTCAATACTCCGAGGAAAGGCCACTCTCGTACTATGGGCTGAAATCGGCACCACAATCCTTTGCCTACGTAAATCAAGAGTGAATCGAAACCTTGGTTTTAATGACTCAGCCCCCTCCGATCCCTCACAACGTTTTCATTTTCATTTCATAATGTGGCAACATCTATGCTCCTTTGCAAAACAATTCCCATCCTGGCTGATAATTCCTGATGCCTTGGATGAAATTATACCTTGTCTAGGGATCATTATGTTCTCCGATACGAAACATGCATCTATTCTGAACAATATGAAGGCCATGAGCCCCTTGCGGGGCCAGGTACATGTCGTGGATCCATACGTGCCTTTTAGGCAATGTCGGAATTCTCGTCATGGAATGTCTATGTCAATCGTAATGACCGACACGGGCAATATGATTTGAATCCTGATTCCTTGATCTAGGCAAGAGATTCTCATCATGGTGATCTATCACCTCCTACCATCAAGGTCATGGCCTTCACCGTCAAGTGAAAGCCATGCTCACCTTGACGGTGGACCTCCTTATACCCCTCTTGGATTTATTGACATTATGCTAATTGCAGCGTTGAATCCTATAGGCAAAAATTTCCATAAAAACGATTGAGCGTTGATGCTTTTTACCGATGTCTATCTTCAGGTCATTCAAAGTCCATGAGCCTCGATTGCTCCGACTCCCTTGGGTCGTCCACCACCCCACGGTACCTGTCCTCTGTCGGCATCCTGCCGCCCGCCTGCTCCTTCAGGCTCCTTGCAAGCGCAGGGCCGATCGTGGCCATGTTTGCAAGGACTTCGAAATCCGCGGCCGCGATATCTGACCTGGACCTTATGCCATGGTTGTACAGCATCCTTGCCCTGACCCTTCCAACCCCCCTGTATGCGACCAGTTGCAAAAGCTCCTCCTTTATCCCATACCGTATCCTTGTCAGCATGGGCTTGATCATCTTTGTGATCTCGGGCCTGAATATGTATGCGATCTCGTTCATGGAGTAAAGCATCCAATCGAACATCTCCGTCCTTGACCTTATGTCCCCTGGGCCTATGCCCATGGAATCTGTGATGTATTCCTCGCTGGACTCCTCTATCCATTCCCTGACCATCAATGCGACCTTCAGGTCAGCATTGAACGCATCCCAGTAGTACATGTCCCCATCGTATGCCTTGGTCATGAACCTGTCCTCGTACTCGGCCATTGCCTCCTCTATGCGTTCCTCGTCACATTTCTTTGGATACATCCCCAGGACATCCGGGGTCGACGCGACCGCATGGAGCAGGATCAGGTCCTCTATCCCCTCCCCTATCTCTAGAACCGTGTCCTTCAGCACCATTGCGGACTTTGGGTCTATGTAGAGGTCCGACACCCTCTTGCCGAATGGCATCGGGGACAGCCTGTCCCCGTCCCTCATGATCATCCCCTCCTTGACTAGGAACCCAACCACGCTCTCGATGAGCGACTCTATACCATACAGCTGGGATGTGCTTCCGAAGAAGGTGCCCCTCATGAAGTCCACTATGTCCTCCTCGGATTCCGCATCGCCGGTGGCTATGAGGCCAAGGATGTGGCTTCTCAAGGTCATCTCGTTGTTGAGCTTGGAGGTTATCCTCTCGGAATCGCTTTCAAAGTAATAGCTCATCAGCCTCTTTGCGGATGATTCCGACTTGGCTATCAGTATCGCCTCGCCATATGGGTCGTACCCTGGCCTTCCAGCACGTCCGCACATCTGCTTGACCTCCATTATCGGCAACGGTGAGCTGGTCCCCGAGTTCATATCGAAACGTGACGTGTCCCTGACGATGACCCTCCTTGCTGGAAGGTTTATGCCTGCCGCCAGAGTGGGGGTTGCGACAATGCATTTTATGTTCCTTTTCTTGAAGTTCTCCTCCACAAACCTCCTTTGGGCATAGGTCAGCCCCGCGTTATGGAACGCCATACCATTGGAGACGCATATCGCAAGCTTCTTCCCCACCGATGTGGAGTCGCTGTCCTCCTCGATGTTCTTCGCATCGTCATCGGACATGCTCTTCCCGAACATCTTGCCCATCTTCGTGGAGTACTTCACGGCAACGGATTCGGTGGACCTTCTGGAATTCACGAAGATGAGGGATTGCCCCCCATCCCTCACAGTCTGCTCTATCATCGCCCATATGGGATCGGAGCCAGGGACCTGCACGCTGCTACGATCATCGAATTCGATCGTTTCGTTGTAATAGACCCCCTCCTTCAGCCCGATTGGCCTCCAGGTGTCAATGACCAGGTCCCCTCCGATCCATCTGGCCACATCCTCCGCATTGGAGATCGTTGCGGACAGTGCGATTATCTGGGTGCCTTTGTTCCGTCTCATCAGCTTTGTGAGCACCATTTCAAGCGTCGGTCCCCTTCCTGGATCATGGATCAGATGTATCTCATCGGCGATGACGAGCCTCACGTCCTCCATCCACTTGCTGCCATGCCTGAGCATTGAGTCCGCCTTCTCCGAGGTTGCTATTATTATGTCTGCACTCCTCAATGCGCCATCATCGGAGTCCATGTCGCCTGAGCTCATCATGACCTTGAACCCTAGGTTGGACAGGCATTCCAGGTCATCCCTCTTCTCCGAGGCCAACGCCTTCAACGGAACGATGTAAAGGACCTTCCCCCTCTCCCTGAGCATGACGTTCAATGCAGGGACTATGCCTATTAGCGACTTGCCTGCCGCGGTTGGTATGGACACCATCAGGTTCCTCCCCGTCAATGCCAATGGTATCGCCTTGGCCTGAGGGGGGTACAGCTCGACGAACCCTAGCTTTGACAAGGCCTCCTTCGTCTCCTTGGATATGTCCAATTCGTCAATTCTCATGTTCAACGCCATTAACAGGCAATACTTATTTATCTCTAACCCATGGTTGGAAATGACATGGAGCAAGCATATGGATTGACGGGCTTGCCATGATGGATGCTCTTTAAGGCCCAATGGATGCGCTCACAACGATTCGTAGGCGCACCAGGCCTGCGAACAGGCCGATTGTGAATGATAAATGGGAAAAATCAATATGTGTTACAAGGAAAGATGAAAAGAACCAGTTCGAAGGCATTTTTAAAAAGCATTTAATACTATGTTGGGATTCAAGCAGAGTAAACGATGGAGTGAAGATGCGATTATGAAGAAAGGTACCATTATGATTCTTATTGCGGTCCTGGCATCCTTGTTGCTGCCAATATGCTCAATGCCAGATGCTGAGGCTTCCAAGGGCCCTTCTTCACCGACATACTATGACCAGCTCGATGTGAACGAAAGGGCCATCTACGACAGCATAGTCAATGCGGGGACCAAGGAGAACAGCATTACGATCGACCTTCCTGCACCGTTGGCAAACATCAACGAGTACGTGGAGAGCACATTGACAAGGTACCTGAGCGATGTTGAGACCGCCGTGAGGTTCGAACAGCCGATGGCGCATTGGTTCTGGGGGTCCGCATACAAGCTATCTGCGCATAAGGTCCTCTTTGGAAGCCCCGATGCGGTTGAAAGGATAACCGTCAGCATAGAGCGTGACAAGGCCTATGCCGATGACCCCAGCACCCCTGAGGATGAGCTTCAACTGAAGATTGATGCGTTGAACAAGGTGATAGACGGGTTCAACGTGAAATCGGAGAGGACCAGGGACAGGGTCATGGAGATCAACAGCTTCATAACCAACCTTGCAACGTACGACCCGAACGCTGGAACCAAGGATGCGAGCCCATATGGCCATGATGCCTATGGGGCATTGGTATCCGATAACAAATATGCCGTATGCGACGGCTACGCCAAAGCGTTCTACCTCCTTGCAACCAAGTCTGGAATAGACATAAGGAACATGATCGTGCTAGGAGGGGCTGGAATCAACCTTGTCAACCATGCATGGAACTATGTTCTGGTTGATGAGAAATGGTATGCGATCGACGTCACCTGGAATGACTCCATGTCCAATGCTTACTTCCTACAGGGATCCAGCACGTTCTTCTTCGACCACTATCAAGGAACATTGTTTGGAAGCCTGGATGGCAAGGAGATCGATGATCAGGAAAGGGTCATCCCCGTGCCATTCGAATACCCTACATTGAGCTTCACGAAATACGATGCCGACCCCCCGGGTCCGCTTATCGACCCCATATACCTGTTTGCACTTGGAATATTTGGAATACTCCTTGCCGTGCTCATATATGGAAGAAAGGATAAAAGGATTCAATGATTTACATGAATAGAAACATTCATATACGAGTACAAACTAATACAAGAAAGAGAGGCGAATGAATGGGAGATGAAATATATCAATCGCCATGTGCGACACCCCTGGATGAATGGGCGCCTAAGCTGGAGTTGGAAAGCACCGACGATATAATCATTCCAGATAGGATGTCGGACAGGGTCATCGGCCAAGAGAAGGCTGTCGAGATCATAAAGAAGGCAGCCATGCAGAAAAGGCATGTGATGCTCATAGGCGAGCCTGGCACTGGAAAGTCCATGCTTGCCAACTCCATGGTGGAATACCTTCCAAAGGAGGAGATGGAGGACATAGTTTCATATCACAACCCAGAGGATGCCAACGAACCTCGGATCAGGGTGTTCCCAGCATCCAAGGGGAAGGAGCTCGTCACGGAGCAGAAGATACAGGCCAGCATGATGAGGAATCAGAAGAGCAGCTGGTACCTCTATGCGTGCATAGGGGCAATCATGATAGGGATCGTAGGCATGCCCTATTTCGGGTTCAATGCACTGATCGCCTCATTGATAGTCGTCTTCATAATAATGATCTACTCCAGAATGATACTGGGTGGTGGCGGAAGGCAGGAGATAATGATCGTGCCCAAGCTGTTGGTAGGCCATAGCAAAGATGACCTGCCCCCGTTCGTGGATGCCACCGGAGCCCATGCGGGATCCCTTCTCGGGGATGTCAGGCATGACCCGTTCCAAAGCGGTGGCTTGGAGACCCCGTCACATGACAGGCTCGAGTCCGGCGCCATACACAAGGCCAACAAGGGCGTACTGTTCATAGATGAGATCAACCTCCTTCGTGTGGAATCGCAACAGGCATTGCTGACCGCCATGCAGGAGAAGAGGCTTTCCATAACCGGGCAGTCCGAGCGTTCATCGGGCGCACTGGTGAAATCGGAGCCGGTGCCGTGCGACTTCATACTCGTCTGTGCCGGGAACCTCGATGCGGTGAGCGGCATGCATCCTGCGCTCAGGTCAAGGATCAGAGGGTACGGATACGAGGTCTACATGAACGACTCCATGCCGGACACCGATGAGAACAGGATGAACGTGGCCAGATTCGTCGCACAGGAGGTCCTTAGGGATGAGAAGATACCTCATTTCAACAAGGATGCCGTGATCGAGATCATCAGGGAGGCCCAACGCAGGTCCGGAAGGAAGGGCGAGCTAACCCTTAGGATGAGGGAGCTCGGAGGCTTAATTCGTGTTGCTGGGGACCTTGCGGTGAACAAAGGTGCGAACATAGTGACTGGAGAGGACGTGATCGAGGCCAAGGCCACTGCCCGTGGCCTTGAGCAGCAGATCGTGGACGTACAGATAGAGAAGATGAAGAAGTACAGCATGATCAGCCGTGAGGGGTACAAGGTCGGAACCATCAACGGCCTTGCCGCAATGGGCGGCAACTCTGGGATGGCCGAGTACTCAGGCACCGTGCTTCCAATCGTTGCCGAGGTGTCACCTGTGCTGGACAAGAAGGGAGGGGGCAAGATAATCGCCACCGGTCGCCTTGGGGACATCGCAAAGGAGGCCGTTGAGAACATCTCAGCAGTCATAAAGAAGTACACCGCCAAGACCATGGCGGACTGTGACATACACCTGCAATACATCGGCACATACCAGGGGGTCGAAGGTGACAGCGCATCCATAACAATGGCTACCGTCATCATATCCGCAATGGAGGAGATACCCATCAGGCAGGACCTTGCCATGACAGGCAGCCTCAGCGTGAGAGGGAAGGTGCTTCCCGTTGGAGCGGTCACTGCAAAGCTGGAGGCCGCGGCCATGAGCGGGATAACCATGGCGTTGATCCCACAGTCCAACGCAAACGATGTCATGGTGGACAAGAGATACCTTGAGACCATGAAGATCTACACTGTTGAGAACTTCAGGGACGTCATAGAGTATGCGTACCTCGACTGTCCGAAGAAGCAGGAGCTCATGGAGAAATTGACCCCATTGACCGACAATGGCACCTCAAAGGCAAGGCTTTTGAACGACTACCTACTCAATAAACTTAAGGAATAAACCCCTTTCACCTTTTTGGATTGATGCCCATGCGGAGGAAGAACTTCGAGAATTGCTCCCTTATCGTCGGAAGGTTCCAACCATTCCACAATGGCCATATGGAGGTCATAAGGAAATGCTCCAACGAATGGGACAGGTTTGTGATAGGCATAGGGAGCGCACAGTACTCCCATGAGATAGAGAACCCATTCACCGCGGGTGAGAGGTACCTGATGATAGACGAGTCGCTAAGGGACGAAGGGATAGACAACTACTTCATAATCCCCATCGAAGACCTCAACAGATACTCTGTATGGGTGCCACATGTCATCTCCATGTCCCCTCCATTCTCCGTTGTCTACAGCAACAACCACTTGACGAAGAGGCTGTTCAATGAATGGGGATACGAGGTCAGGGACACACCACCGTACAGTAGGAGCATATACTCTGGAACGGCAGTCAGAAAGATGATCGCCGAGGACGGTGACTGGACAAGCTGCGTTCCCAAGGCGGTGGTCGATGTCATTGAGGACATTGATGGCGTGAACAGGATCAAAGCGATTCAAAGGGACTTTTGAACATGGAATCAGAATCTCCCCTTGACACCATGATGTCGCTCCTTGGAAAAAGGAGCCTGACCATAGCGCTGGCGGAATCCTGCACCGCAGGCCTTGCCAGCTCGATGATAGGGGGCATACCTGGCGCATCGAGATTCCTCCTAGGGTCAATTGTCACCTATAGCAACGAATCCAAAGTCAGCCTGGCGAACGTATCACAGGAGACCTTGGATGAATACGGTGCCGTTTCGGCCGAGACCGCCATGGAGCTTGCAGACAATGTGAGGTCCCTGTTCAAATCCGATGTCGGATGCTCCATAACCGGGATCGCAGGACCATCGGGAGGGTCTCCAGATAAGCCTGTTGGGCTTGTGTTCATTGCGGTCAGCACAGGAGAATGCGTATTTAGAAAGCTCATGCTGAATGGGAGCAGGAACGATATACGAGCCGCCGCAACGAATGAATTGTTCGAAACAGTGGTGGATGTGGTCAATTTCCATGAAAAGGTATGAGAGGCAATTGCCCTTGATCGGATTGGAAGGTCAGGAGCTATTAAGATGCTCCAAGGTTGGCATAGCAGGGTGTGGTGGGCTTGGAACCAATGTTGTCACCTCCTTGGCATCCGCAGGGGTTGGACATCTGTCCCTTATTGACTTCGATAGCCCATGCGAATCCAACCTGAACAGGCAATATGCATTCAGATCATATGATGTGTGCAATAAATCCGCAATACTTGCAAGATGGGCCAAGGAGTTGAGTCCCAACATTGAGGTGGAATCCCATGAGATGAGGATGGATGATGGCAATGTAAGGTCCATATTCAAGGATTGCGACATCATCATTGACTGCCTTGACAACATTGAGGGGCGTCATATTCTCAGCGACCATGCCTATGAGTCCGACAAGCTGCTCATCCATGGGGGCGTCTCTGGATTCCATGGCCAGGTCGCAACAGTTGGAAGGGGCTCCGCATGCCTTAGATGCCTTTTAAGGGTAAAGGGTCTGGAAGTTCCCAGTTCCATCTGCCCGATGGTCTCAACCATAGGTGCCATGCAGGCGAACGAGGCGATAATGATATTGACCGGACTAAAGGATGGGGCTCCAGGACGGATGGTCACATTGAACATGGTGAACGATCAATTCGATTGCATCATGACAAGGGGCAATCCCAAATGCCCGATTTGCGGGCGCTATGGTTAAAAACAAGTAATTGGATACGGTATGAACATGGCAGGAATGAGAGGGGTAAACCCAAGACAGATGCAACAGGCTATGAAGAAGATGGGCATGAAGCAAACCGATTTGAAGAATGTCATCGAAGTGGTGATAAGGACCAAGGACAATGACATATTCATAAGGAATGCGGAGGTCACATGCATAGAGATGCAAGGTGGCAAAAGCTATCAGATAGCCGGAACGGAGGAGGTTGTCCCCAGTGGGGCCGCCCCGACTGCCACGATCGCGTCATTCCCTGCAGAGGACATAGAGATCGTCATGTCCCAAACCGGTTGCGAGAAGCCCGATGCCATCGCCGCACTTGAAAAGGCCAACGGCCAGCCTGCAGAGGCGATACTTGCAATAATGACCCGGTGACATCATGTGCCTTGCAATCCCTGGAAAGATAATAAGCATCGAGGGCGAGATCGGGGACATCGACTTCGGCGGGGTCATAAGGAAGGCCAACCTTGCCATGGTCGAGGCCAAGGTCGGGGATTGGGCGGTCATACATGCAGGCTTTGCCATAGAGGTCATGGATGAGGAGGATGCCGAAGAGACGATAAGGCTCTGGAACGAGGTTTTGGACAGCGAAACCACGAGGTATCAATAATTATATAGTACCTCACTATTGTCTGATTTAAGGACTCATGGTCTAGGGGTTATGACGTCGCCTTCACACGGCGAAGTTCGCCGGTTCAAATCCGGCTGGGTCC
>JGI996J12353_1000411_pt1 | contig 10602 bp, 10 predicted proteins | sample IntmicLarv5ML5BL_FD_12353 | JGI IMG/M metagenome (IMG submission 12353) | reverse complement strand
GTTCTCCGATGCCTGCCGAAATAAGTGCTCTGTCGAAGGCGTTAAGATCGGACACAGGGCTCGAGGCCTTTCCGGACGTTACGAAGAATGCATTGGGTACCAGCTGCATCTGTTCACCCGTAAAGTTGCTGGATATCCGCGGATTTATCGAAATTCGCCTGTTCTTTGATTTTGTTCTCTATGTCTTCTGCTTCTTTGTAGAGGGGTTCCAGGTCGATACTCAATTCGGGGATCAATTTGGAAAGGGGGCCGAGTGCACTCGCTGCTGCTCTTGGATCGGGGAACGCAGGGTTTGCGGGACACAGCATAGCCAGTACGTCTACGTTAGAGTAATACCCTTCGTAGAGCAGGATCCCGGTGGGCCCTCTTACAAGGCCGTCATCAAGTCTTTTCAGTCCGAGTTCATCTATCTTGTCCTTGGCCAGTTGGGATGATCCGCAGGCTAAGATGGGATCGTTCTCATCGAACTGTGGGATCCCTTCCAAAGCGATGACCCTAGTAATGCCGAACTCTTTGAACAGTTCCATCAGCGCGGCTACGAATTTGTAAGAGTGTTCCGGTTTGGGGGTGACCTCAGAGGTCACGATGATGAGGTCTCCACAATCATCCGATTTGTTCTCTCTGATTCCTCCACATACTCTGACCGGAGGATACGGTGTGCCTTCATGAATGATGGAGTACGGAGGAAGGTCGGGAGACATTATGCCCGCAATGATCTCCATCTTGAGCTCCCTGATCACGAAACTGGTAAGTATGGAACCCACCAGACCCACGCTTGGAAATCCCAGGATCGCGATGGGGTTATCGTACTTTTTGTCGACGTATTTTATGATCTTGGTCTCGGGCATGAAAAGGGAGATAGGATTCTGAATGTATTAATTACTCGCATGTGTTCTCCCGAGGCATGAGTAAAAGCAACATCTCCGTTATGAGGACGTCAGCAGGCATACCTGTGGTGACCGAGCATATTCCCGGAAGCGAAAGCGCAGGATACATGGTGGCGGTCGGTACAGGGTCAAGGGACGAGAACATAGACGTTCTGGGAATATCCCATCTGTTGGAGCATGTGGTCTTCAGGGAGACGAAGACAAGATCCTCATATCAGATGGCGAAAGAGATGGAAGGCGCGGGAGGAGAACTTAATGCATTCACCGCAAGAGAGCTGACCGCTTTTTACGGGGTCACGATAAAAGAGACGAAGGATGTTGCTAAAGAAATGGTATCAGACATAGTTGCAAACCCTCTGATAAACGATAACGATGTGGACCTGGAGAAGAAGATAGTTCTTCAGGAATTGAGCATGATAGAGAATGAGCCGGAGTCGTACATTCACGACCTGGCATCCCAGAATCTTTGGAGGGGGCATAAGCTTTCCCAGGACGAAGGAGGAAAGATCGAAATAGTCAAGGGATTGGGGTCGAAAGAACTCCGACATTATTACGAGGAAAGGTACGGGATACCGAATCTCGCGGTGTTCGCTGCAGGAAATGTTGATGTAGAGGATACAGTGGCATGGGCAGAGGAAAAATTCGATTCAATGACAGGAAAGCTGGAGATAAAAAGACAGAAACCGAATGTTCCCGTAGCAAGTTACAACTTCTCTAAGAACAAATCGGAACATTATCATGTTGCTATGAGTTTTCCCGCGTACGATCCTAACCACAAGGATCGAGCAGCAGCCACTCTTCTGAGTGCGGTCATCGGCTCAGGTACGAGTTCTAGGTTGTTCCAGGAGGTTAGGGAGAAGAAAGCGTTGGTATACTCTGTTTACTGCACCACGGAACAATACTGTGATGCTGGAGCGTTATCCACGTATATGTCGTCTACCAACGAGAATGTGATAGAGGCGATGGAGACATCCGCAAAGGTATTCGCTGACATCAAAAAAGAAGGTCTGGCTAAGGATGAATTGGACAGGGCGAAGAAGCTTATGAAAGGAGCTATCGTCAGATCCATGGAATCGACAGAACGCAGGATGTATAGGCTAGGAAGAGATTACATGTTAAACGGTAAGGTCCTGACCCTGAGCGAGCGCCTGAAGATCCTGACGAACGTGACCGAAGAGCAGGTGATGAGGGTTGCCGATGATGTCTTGAAGTCATCCACACTCAATATAACGGTGCTTGGTAACGACAAAGGAAAGATCAAGAGGTACGATCCTTCTCACTTTGACATCTGAACTCAGATATCAGGTGAAGGACGGCGTTCTTTGCCGGACCCACGGCAGCGGTCACCAAAGGGGTCATTTCCTCGCTGACGGTCTGCAGATCATCTACTTCGATGGCAACGAATTTGATGATATCAGGCATGACGCTGTTGTCCAATTCTCTACCGATCCTTATAGCGGTCGCAAGATTGACATCATGTGCAGGTACATCTGCAATGGTCGAATCAAAGCTTTCCGGATCGAAGATCAATACTGTGCCGGGCTCGTACGTTCTTGTCTGAATGGCATCAACTATTACGGCAAATCGATATCCGCTTAACATGGGGATGATATCCAATCCGCCGACAGCTTCTTGCAAAGTATCCACATCCGGCATCTTCAATCCTTCAACAGCTTCAGATACTTTCAGCCCAACAGCGTCATCACTCATGATAGGACTCCCGAGACCAATGACAACAATACGGTCATTCATGTGGCAGACATGATGTTCGTAAGGTTTTAATTGTTATGCAACCGTTTCATAATATCTCATACGGGCCGAGGAAGGTGGAACAAATGAGTAAAGACGAAGATCTGAAGGAATTTGCTGAATGTATCAATAGACAGATGGTAAAGATACGTTCTAGCGATAGTGAAGAAGCAGGAAGATTGAATGAGGAGTTGTCGATCATGATATCTACCAAAATGTCGGAGCTGATCTCTAAGGGATACCCTGTTCCCGAGATACAGAAGTATCTCAACGAAGCCATCGAATTCGTGACGAACAGTTACGCACCGGATGCAAAAGACAATGAGTGCCAGGCAGAGGAAATAGATTTTGAGAATGCACAATATAGCGTGATGTTTGCCGCAGTGAGGGAACAAACAATAAATGAATACGGCACCGGCAAGATCGACAGGGAAACGTTTGTTGAGAACATAGGTTCGGGACTGGAGATCCCAATGGAGATGATGGAGTTCATTGAATTGATAATAACAGATTACGATGCCGATTCTCCCTTTGCGGAAATATTATCTGGCGGAGAGATCGTCGCAGACAGTGAAGGAGAAGCATTCGTTCCAAAACTTCTTTGGCTTAAAGATGATAGTGAGAACATCGGCACAATGGCTGAGTCAATGACCTACAAAACTCCGAAAGAAGTGAGAGGGGTATATAAAATGGCAGACGCTATTGATGAGAAAACGTTCAAGAAACGGTTCGATATTAAAAAATTGGCGAAATTCAGCGGATTGGATCGAAGCCACCCATCATACCATGAGTACATGGACGCATTGAAAGAGAACGAAAACGAGATATGTGAGGCCACTTGGCTCTATTTTAATGAATTAAGGAAGCTTTACAAGTATGCCGTCGCAGAAGAAGGGATCTGTATACTTATGTTCACAATGCTTCGCAACGATGGGACAGAATAATCGTGACCTATCAGTAACAACACATAAAGAATAAACTTCTTGGATTCTCGGCGGGAGGCCGCCGGGAATATGAAACCCTTTTTGCTATATTTAAAATCTGCATTTCATAGGTTGAATTACAATGGATTCCCTATATTATTGCAATATTTTCCATTATGCTGGAAATCTTTTATATTATTGCAATATTTTCCATTATACTGGAAACTATTAATATACAGCAATCCTTAAGTTGAATGATGACCAAGCTGAAAAATACAGTCCTCAGAAAAGATTCGATAAGAAAGCTGGACGCTTCCAGAGACAGGACAGATGTTGCAAAGATCATCACAGGCATAAGGAGATGTGGAAAATCTACATTGATGATGCAATACATACAGCATCTGAAAGACAGCGGAGTCGAGGATGACAGCATTTTCTACATAAATCTGGAATCGGAAGATAATATCGATGTCACAGATAATCTTAGGCTTAGGGACATAATAAGGGAGAATGTAAAGAAAGACGCAAGAACATATGTCTTTTTTGATGAGATACAAAGAGTGAAAAAATGGGAGACGAACATAAATTCGTTGATGACCGACTACGATGCCGACATATACATAACGGGATCGAATGCATATCTGTTATCTTCTGAACTTTCCACATACATATCTGGGCGGTATGTGGAAATAAAGATGTTCCCCCTTTCCTTTTCAGAGTATCTGGAATTGCATCCTCCTTCAGACATACTTTCTGTAGAGTCTCGATTTGACAAATTTTTGAAGTGCGGCGCATTACCATCAATAGATCCAGATGCAGATAAGATCTTCATCATGGATCACCTGCAGGGTATTTTCAACACCATTCTAATGAAGGATGTTGTTTCCAGAATAGGCGTGCGGAACACAGGGGTATTGAACAATATCACCAGATACCTGTTCTCAAATATCGGAAATCTCACAAATATTCTGACAATATCTAAGTGCGCAGGTATATCTTCGACAACCGTCAGAAAATACATGACCGCATTGGAAGAATCATACATAATCTACAAAGCGGAAAGATATGATGTGAGAGGAAAGAAGCTCCTTAATTCCAGTGAAAAATATTATGCCGCCGATACAGGTATGAGAAACTCTCTTCTCGGTTGGCAGGAAGGTCCCGACATAGGAAGACAGATCGAAAATGTGGTGTACCTGGAACTTTGCAGAAGAGGCTACAAGGTAATGGTGGGGAGTTTCCGGGATAAAGAAGTAGACTTCACTGCATTCAAAGACAATAAAGTAGAGTATTATCAGGTAACGCAGTCGATGTTAATAGAAGATACTGCAAAAAGAGAGATTCGTTCATTGGAGGCAATCGATGATAATCATCAAAAAACGATATTGTCGTTGGATAGGATAATGACGGATCCCGGTAACGGGATAAAGCATATCAATCTTCTTGACTGGCTTCTGTCCGAGTGATATTCGGTAAATCTTTGTTATGTAAAACTTTTCGGACACGGTGTCGCAGTTAACTTTCTTAGATATCAAAAAAGGTTTTGCGGTCATGTAACATTTCTTCCATCAGTGATAGTCTGTGAGGCAGATTGTTTTCACAGATAAGATCCACCTTGGCTCCAAGGACATCTGCCAGATGACACATAAGGGATCCAAGATTCATAAGGTTGCAATCAACAGGAACAGCGACACAGAAATCATAATTGCCGTTGTGGCTTTTGTCGCCGCGTGCTCTTGATCTGAAGAGATACAGGTGTATGACACGATGTTTTACCGCAATAGGTGTAACCACTTTACGCAATTTCGAAAGTGAGTTCATGATCAGCATTTACAGCATTCATGGAAACACAATAGAAACGTAGACCTATAGCGGTTACCGGAGAGATAACCATCTGGCAAATCTCTGTGTCGTGCCGGAATGAAAATGAAATATAATTACCGTCACGGAAGATTATTCAATCCTTGCGTCCATATCCCTCTGTGGAACTATCTGTAAGGACCGAACAGGTGATCAACGGGAAGGTGGTGACCAACCGTCAGTTGGAGACATTGGCCGCTGTGGCAAAGACCGGCAGCAAGACCGCTGCCGCAAACATATTGGGAATATCGGTCCCTGTAGTACACAAATACATTTCGGCGATAGAGGAAGCAGTAGGTTCACAGATCACTATTTCTACTCCTGCTGGCACTAAGCTCAATGAGTCCGGGAAAATGATATTAGAGACGTTCATAACTACAGAACAGAGGTGCTCCGACGATCACAACTTCACCGTATGCTGCAGCCCGGTGACCGAGGATCTGATGATGTCTGTTCTGTCGGCCCTTAAGATGACGGAAGTGGAGCTCGTTGTATCGGACGACGAACATAATCTGAGAATGATGCGGGAGAATCTCGCGGACATAGCGATAGTGGATGATCCCCTGTATCTTTTCGATGCAGAGGAATTCGAGGGGATGGAGATAGGATACATGGGGATGGTATTCGTGGACAACGGACCATCTTTCATCAGATACAGATATGGCGCGCAAAGGGTTGCATTCATGTTCCTGGACACCATGGGAAGAGACTACACTATAGATTCCGAGACATTTTCGCTGCCGGAATTGTTGGGATCAAACAAGAGTTTCTTCGTGGACGAGTTCCTGCTTCTGAGAAAAGGGATCAGGATGAAAAGTGCTGTGGATCCGAAGATATTGCGTCATGCGATAACTGCGATATACCGTCGTGAGAACAAAACGATCTCAAGACTTATCAAAGCACTTCTTGCTCGAAATATCAAATAATATTGTTTTTATTTTCTGCATTTTTGTTATATAATCAAAAAACCATACAGGATTCGAATGGTCGTCCACAGGAGAAAAAGGCTGTGCTGGAATCTCTTTGACAGCTTACATGGGGACAAAGATACAGGAGGAAAAATATGACAACGATATTTTGTTTCACATCTACGGGAAACAGTCTGGTCATCGCGAAGCAGTTGGCAGAAAGAACAGGCGGCGAAGTGATCTCGATGACGAAAGAGGTCGCTGTGTGTGACGATAAAAAGATCGGTTTTGTATTCCCTGCGTATTTTTGGGACATCCCCAAGATCGTTGAACGATTTGTTCGGAAATTAGAGATCACAAATCCTGATGTGTATGTGTTTGTTGTAGTGACATACGGAGGTCGGATCCATGGAGTAACAGGAATATTCAAACGCTGGCTCAGTAAAAAAGGCATCGTTTTGAATTATTCTTCAAAGATCAAGACCGTGGAGAATTACATACCGATGTATAAGGTCAACAACAACGACGGGATCCACGTCAAAGTTCGAAATGATATTGATATCATAGCTGACGATATAAACGACAACAAGATGAATAAGGCTGAAATGGTCACGCCTGTTAATCCTTTCATGAGGTATTTCTTTCCCGGAAAGAGTGCTGATTGCGATAAGAACTTCGTCGTTTCCGATGCATGTGTCGATTGTGGGATCTGTGCAAAGGTCTGTCCCATGAGCAATATCTCGTATTCGGAACAGAGACCTGTGTTCCACCACAATTGTGAGCATTGTCTGGCATGCATCCACATGTGTCCCGAGGAAGCCATTCAATGGAAGAAGAAGACCATAGGTAAGGAGAGATACCGCAACCCGAACGTTAAACTCAGCGAGCTCGAGGATCTCATCAATGGGGAAGAGGTTCGCAAGTAAAAGGGAAGATGCCGCCTGGAAACTAATCACGAAAAACAGACGGTTTTCGAAGGATCTTCGATACTGTGGCAAATGATATAAAAATGGCATTATCCTTTAGGGTAATAGCCCTCTTTTTTCGTATCCTCGTTTTAAATATACGAAGAGTGGTGCTCACCCAGGTGATTATTACGGAGATAAAATCAAATCCCGGTTTTGAAAAGCAGATCATCGACGCCGGAGGCGAAGAGGTCAAAATGTGTTTCCAATGTGGAACTTGCACTGCAAGCTGCCCGTCAGGAAGACGTACATCCTACAGGGTGAGAAAGCTCATGAGACAGGCACAGCTCGGCCTCAAAGATGAGATAATAGGCAAAGAGGAACTCTGGGACTGTACCACATGTTACACCTGTGTCGAGAGATGCCCTAGGGCAGTTCCGATAGTTGATATAGTCATTGCACTCAGGAACATAGCTGTGTCCGAAGGCAATATGTACGAGAATCACAAGAAGACAGCCATGAACCTCGCCAAACTTGGTCACACAGTGTCTGTTAACAGTGATATCGAGAAGCTCAGAGAGAGTCTCGGTCTTCCGAAGACCCCGCCGACAGTTCTTGCCAACAAGAATGCAAAAGCGGATCTCGACAAAATACTGAAAGCCGCAGGCTTCAACAAGATCGTGGAGTGATAATAATGGCAAAATACGCATTCTTCTTGGGTTGCATAGCACCTCTTAGGTACCCCGGATTGGAGAAATCCACGAGGGTCATATGTGAGAAATTGGGAATCGAACTCGTCGATCTCACCGACGCAAGTTGCTGTCCCGCCCCCGGTGTGATAAAATCGTTCAGCAAAGACGCATGGCTTGCCGCGGCGGCCAGAAATCTTGCGCTCGCAGAGAAGCAGGGACTTCCGATCATCACGATCTGTAACGGATGCTACGGCTCACTCTTTGAGGCGGCACACGAACTCAACCACCACCCCGAAACATTGGCAAAGGCCAACAAATATCTCAAAGAGATCGGAATGGAATACAAAGGCACGACCGTGGTTCGCCACTTCGCCGAAGTTCTGTTCAACGAGGTCGGGATCGATAAAATCAAAGCAAAGGTCAAGAGCCCCTTGGAATACAAGGTTGCCACATTCTACGGATGTCACTTCTTGAAACCCGGCTCAATAAAACAGCTGGATGATGTTGAGAATCCGCATATCTTGGATGATCTCGTCGAATCCACAGGAGCCGTCAGCCTTCCCAGGAAACAGAAGACGCTTTGCTGTGGTGCCGGAGGAGGAGTCAGGGCGGCTTTCGGAGATGTTGCGAAAGAGTTCACAAAAACGAACCTGGAGAACATCAAGGAGTCGGGAGCTCAGTTCATAATCGATGTGTGTCCCTTCTGCCACTTGCAGTTCGACTCCAGCGAGAAAGAACTGGGATTCAACATACCCGTATTGCACCTTTCTCAGCTGATGGGGCTTTCAATGGGTATGAGCGAGAAAGAACTCGGTCTTTCTGCGCACATAACGCCTGTAAAACTTTAAAATCAAACGGGGGACAACCCCCATTTATTTTTCAATCTATTCTGTTTTTGACTCGGCATCAATCGGTACAAATTCAAGTCAAGCGGTTAATTTGATCAGATCATTTCCGATATGCCAGAGGACTCATTTCAAGCGAAGGTCTGTGCAGAATGAATCCGAAATCCCCTTTCACTTTTATCTCCATCAGCCCGTTTCATCGAGGTCTGGTCCAGACGAGTATCTATGAGCATACGGGATCACAGAGAGTGTCCGTATAAGATTAGATAATGAAAATGACCGTAGATTAGGATGCGGGGGCATCCGAATTTCTCTTCATAATTCTGATCATTTTCTGTATTCTTCATCGATGTTGCGGATCAATATCAAAAAAGAGGTTCTGCGTTGATTTGTGTTGTAACGATTCTGACGTTAATCAAACAAGGTCAACAGGACAAAAGCAGGGTGTAAGACCATATAAAGAATGTATCTATCATACAATATTTTTTGTACATTTTTCGGAAATGTTGTATAGATATTCATCTATATATACATATGCAAAGGGACTGCAAGAGATACTAAATATCATGGAGAATTTGTAATGCTGGTTAATCAGCTGAGGTTGTTATATGAAGAAGAAATTCGAAATGGGGGGAAAAGCGCAAGCTAAGGGCTCTCTTCTTAAATTATCAATAATTTTTGCGGTCGCTTTAATGCTTTCTTTTTGCATCATACCGGCCCTCGACAATAACGAGGATAACGAAAGTTCGGCCGCGCAGACGTCAGATGCTTTGGATGTGATCATTCAAAAGACGGTTGCAGAAATCGCCGCATCCGGCGGAATCGCAATATTCAATATGTCTGAATTGAAACAGATCGGCTCTATTGGAGCTCTTCCGATGAATGGTACGTACTATTTAGCCGATGATATAGAAGTTTCAGGAACCAATAATTTCGTCCCCCTCGGCACGTCCTCATCACCCTTTACAGGGACTTTCGATGGTAACGGGTACACGATAAAAGGCATTAATATGACTCGGACCGGGGATGTTGGACTGTTCGGTTATACAAGCGGAGCTGTAATTAGAAATGTGGCGATGGAAGCAGGAAGTCTAACATCATCAGGCAACGGAAGCACATTCGCGTATGCAGGTGCTATAGTCGCCAGAGCAATGGATGGTACTTCTATCCTTAATTGTTACAACACAGGTACAGTAACAGGGGAATCATTTGTCGGTGGAATAGCAGGTGATGGGGCTGATTGTAAAATTGAAAGATGCTACAACACAGGCAGCATCTTGATTAACGGTACACAGACAACGGTGTATGTGGCAGGTATAATCGGAGATATAAGCGGAGGGAGTGTGAAAATGTGTTACAACACAGGTAGTGTAACCGTAACGCTCTCTGTAACCTCTACCGCATCATCTCGCGCCGCAGGGGTCGTCATGAGAGCAACAAGTGGTACTGATGTTGCCAATTGCTACAATACAGGAACCATAACAGGCGGTACTGTATACGGTGTTTACGGTTCTCCAAGTGCAGGGGGCACCGTCAGTTATTGTTATAATGTCGGGGGACTCGTTGCAACCGTTGGGACCGCATACGGTGTATCTTATGAGGGTAGCGACAATTACTACTTGGACACCTGCGGTAACACGGCATCTGCAGTCGGAAACTTGTCAAAGACAACTTTGGAGCTTAAGGATTGGGACACATTCACAGGTTGGGATTTCAACACTATCTGGACAATCGATCCCATCGAAAACACAGGATATCCGATTTTAAGACCGTCGATGCCCGAACTCATTTTTATAACCGAGCAACCCGCGGATGATTATATGGACGAACGGT
>JGI996J12353_1000410_pt1 | contig 10612 bp, 6 predicted proteins | sample IntmicLarv5ML5BL_FD_12353 | JGI IMG/M metagenome (IMG submission 12353) | reverse complement strand
TAGCCTAATTGGCACATTGGGATGCTGGCATGATGACGCCCCCCCCCCGTCGACACATCTTTGATTGACAAAAAAACATAAACCTCGACAAACTTTGAATAACCCTTCGATATGAGTCGCTTTAAGGACACTTTTCAAAAATCAGTTATATATTAGCTTAAAATATTATAAGACAATGCACAGTCACAAATGAAAAGTGGAAGAACGACGATAGCAACGTTTCTGTTGGTATTTTTGATATCCTTCATTGCAATCAGCATCAATGCCCCAAATTATGATGGGGACCCGCCCGATCCCCCCTATTGGCCTGAGTACACCGGGGATTTCGATGCTGTGGGAAGCGGGGACATAAACGCATTGGAGTCATTCCTATCGGATGTCGTTGTTGGGGACGGGGCATTCAAATTCATCCTTGAGGGCGACCCTCAAGGCTCCATCGACCTTCAAAGCCCAATCATGCTTCCAGGCTTGAGCGGGAATCAAACCGTGGTCATCTCCGGAAGCCCAATGACAAGCATATCTGGAATGGGCCTTAATCTTCCATTGCTCTCGATATCAAGCTTCAACGAAGGGACCTATGCCCTCATGGGGCTTAGCCTGAGCTCCTATGCCCAATCGGATACGATGTCATTGAATGGATCGGGAGATGTGATACTGTACGACATTGAGTTCGTATACAACGGCTCGTGCATCGCATCCACATGCGACAATGTCATAATCGACAGATGCACCTTCTCGGAATCCAGTTCCGGGATCGTGGTTCACGAGGGGAGCATGGAGGTAAGGAACACCACGTTCCATAACGTGTCCGTCGGAATACACATAGTGGATGGAACGACGGTTGCCGTGGAGAACTGCCATTTCGACCACTACCTTGACGTGGGCATATACGTCGAATCAATTGGAATAGTTCTCGACGTCCAAGGGTGCACGTTCGTACCTGGCGAGGGAGTCACGACATCGATAAGGATCATCAACCCGATCCAGGGTGGGGACACACCTTTAATGGTCCCGCCAAGTGACGTCACGATAGGCGGATGCCTGTTCGAAGGGTCCGGTTCAGACTCTGAGGAGGGACTGTATGTCCGTGGGATGTCAGGGACGCTGTTGATCGATGGATGTCAGTTCTCGTATCTTGAGTCCTATGATTCCATCGTATCGATACTAAAGCCCTCGTATGGCCATTATCTGGACCTTGTGGTCCGCAACACCACATTCCATTCCAACAAAAGCGGGGCAGGCCTGATCCTCATAGAGGGAGGGGTCGGTTCCAATGTGATGGGGATGATCGAGAACTGCACGTTCTGGGATAACACTGTGAACATACCCCAGGGGTTCCTTTACAGAGGGAGCGTCAATGTGGAGTCTGCAAACGTCGTCCTTCTCTTCAACACATTCTACGAGAACTACACCTACTATCCCAGTGAGCCTGACCCTATTCCGGTCACGATCTATGTGGGATACAATTCAGCGGTAACCTCGATGTATAACATATTCGCATCCTCCATATCCATATCCGATGCGGAAACCCAGATAAGCCTGGATGGCGTCTATGCGAACACTGACGGATGGCTCCTGTCCCATGGGTCCATTGGCGTCGTTGACTCGGATGCACCCCTTCTGTTCGAGGATGCGACGGTGGACAAATCCCAGAAGACCGGAACGAACGTGTTCGTAGGATGCGCCCTGGATGGGGTGGAGAGAAGCGAGATGCAAATGCTGCTCATATCGCCGACCGGTATGGCCAACGACATCGACGGCCCTGGTTCGCATCACCAATTCAACGATGACATCGTCCTTCCCTCGCACGATCAGAGGGGACAGGAGAGGACAGGGATGAACGACGCAGGGTCCATTGCGATCGGGGACCTCATACTGCTCAATCTAAATGGTGGCGCCCTTGACAACATTGCCCCATATTCCTTTGAGAACATGATATTCGTTGAGGGTGAGCTTGTCACCATGGTGGCAAACGAGAATGGCTACCCTGGCCTGGGTGCCCCGCATGACCCTCAAGGGATGCTGAGGTTCCTTGGGTGGAGCACCAACCCCCAAAGCAGCCGTCCAGACCCTGGGTTCGAATGGGTTGGCAACGGCATGGCCGGGACATTTGCGGTTGGTGATCCATATTATGCGATCTGGGGCCCAAACCATATCGTGATATTCGATCCGAACGATGGAGGGGCCTCCACCACGGTGATGGCAGGGGATGACGGCAAGGTCATGGTGCCCGATGACTGGGCGACAGAGGGGAAGGTCATAGTGAGATGGACCCTGGACCCTGAAGGGGATCTCGATTGGGATCCAAATGAGATTGTCACCGAGAACAAAAGGGTATATGCACAATGGGGCGTCGCCATCCACCAGGTCACATTCGACCATGGATATGGCAACATCACATCCAATGGCAGTGTAGCACATGGGGCCAGCGTGGCGGAGCCGCAGGAGCCAACCAGGGAGCATTACAACTTTCTAGGATGGTTCGCCGATCTGAACGACGACACCGATTATGATTTTGACGAGGAAGTCACCCGCCCTATGACGCTATACGCCAAATGGTCCATTGACATCCATCAGGTGACATATGACCATGGATATGGCAACATCACCGACATGGTTAACATAGGGTACGGGAGCACCTTGGCAGAGCCGCAGGGGCCCACCAGAGACCATCATACCTTCCTAGGTTGGTTCGCATCCTTGGATGATGAGGATGGATGGGGATTCGATGACCCTGTCCTAGGGAATATGACGCTATACGCCAAATGGTCCATTGACACATATAGTGTCATATTCGACCATGGGTTCGACAATATCACATCGGTCAGCAATATGGCACACGGGGCCACAGTGTCAGAGCCGCAAGAGCCTGTGAGGGAGCATCACTCGTTCCTGGGATGGTTCACCGACCTGAACAGTGACACCGAATACGATTTCGATGAAGGGGTCACGGGGCCTATGACCCTTTATGCGAAGTGGGCCACTGACATATATCAGGTAACATATGATCATGGCCATGATGGCATCACCTACATTGTCAGCATAGGGCATGGGAGCGTCTTGACAGAACCACAGGAGCCCACCAGAGGTCACCATACCTTCCTCGGATGGTTCGTCAACCTGAACGACGACACCGAATATGATTTTGACGAGGAGGTCACGGGGCCTATGGCCCTCTATGCTAAGTGGTCCATAAATATGCACCAAATAACATTTGACCACGGTTACGATGGCCTGACATCCATTGTTAGTGTGGCGTATGGGGACAAGGTTGGCATCATTCAACCGCCTGCCAGGGAGCACTACACCTTCCTGGGCTGGTTCACCTCATCAAATGGTGGCACGGAATGGGACTTCGACAATGCCGTCACCGGTGAGGCGACCATATTCGCCCATTGGTCCCTGGACGTGCATCAGGTGACGTTCGACCATGGCTATGGGAACATCACCGCAAACGTCTATGTGGAATCTGGGGCCACAGTGGCAGAGCCGCAAGAGCCTGTGAGGGAACACTACACCTTCCTGGGATGGTTCGCCGACCTGAACGACGCCGCCGAATACGATTTCGATGAAGGGGTCACGGGGCCTATGACCCTCTATGCGAAATGGTCCATTGACACATATCAGGTGACGTTCGACCATGGCCACGACAATATCACATCGGTCAGCAATGTGGCACACGGGGCCACTGTGGCAGAGCCGCAAGAGCCTGTGAGGGATCACCACTCGTTCCTGGGATGGTTCGCCGATCTGAACGACGCCGCCGAATACGATTTCGATGAAGGGGTCACGGGGCCTATGACCCTCTATGCGAAGTGGTCCATTGACACATATCAGGTGACGTTCGACCATGGCCACGACAATATCACATCGGTTGGCAATGTGGCACACGGGGCCACAGTGGCAGAGCCGCAAGAGCCTGTGAGGGATCACCACTCGTTCCTGGGATGGTTCGCCGATCTGAACGACGCCGCCGAATATGATTTTGACGAGGAGGTCACAGGGCCTATGGCCCTTTACGCCAAATGGTCCATAGACATATATAGAGTCATATTCGACCATAGCTATGGAGACGTCGTTTCAGCCGTCGATGTGGAGCATGGGAACAGCGTGGCGATGCCGCAGACGCCCACCAGGGATCACCACTCGTTCCTAGGATGGTTCACAGCTGCGAATGATGGCGATCCATGGGACTTTGACAACCCCATTACAGGAGATATGACACTGCATGCCCAATGGTCCCCTGACATCTACGAGGTGACGTTCGACCATGGGTATGATGACATTGCCTCGACCGGCAGCGTGGCACATGGGGCCAGTGTGACGGAGCCGCAGGCGCCTACCAGGGCCAATCATACATTCCTAGGATGGTTCACCTCATTGAACGGTGGATTGGAATGGGACTTCGAAATGCCCATATCAGGTTCGATGACCCTCTATGCGCAATGGTCCCTGGATGTGCATCAGGTGACGTTCGACCACGGTTACGATAACCTGACATCCACTGTGAATGTGGCACATGGGGGCACTGTCAGCGTCATTCAACCGCCTGCCAGGGAGCATTACGCCTTCCTAGGATGGTTCACCGCCTCCAACGATGGTGCGGAATGGGACTTCGGAACCTCCGTGTCTGGTCCAATGACCCTCTATGCGCAATGGTCCCTGGATGTGCATCAGGTGACGTTCGACTACGGCCATGATGGCTTGACGCACATCGTCAGCGTGGCACACGGGGACACAGTTGACATCATTCAGCCTCCTACCAGGGGGCACCATGCATTCCTAGGATGGTTCTCAGATCTGAACGACGACACCGAATACGATTTTGACGAGGAGGTCACCGGCCCCATGGCCCTTTACGCCAAATGGGCCATAGATGTGTATCAGGTGACCTTCGACCATGAGGGCACCATCGTGACCATGAATGTGGAGTATGGAGGCAATGTGGCAACGCCACAGCCGCCTGTGAGGGCCCATCACACATTCCTGGGTTGGTTCACCGATCCTGTCGGAGGTACGGAATGGGACTTCGGGATGTCCATATCCGGTCCAATGTCCCTCTATGCACGGTGGTCGATCGATATCCATCAGGTGACATATGACCATGGCTATGACGACATTGTCGACCTGGTTGGCATTGAGTATGGAGGGGCCTTGTCGGAGCCTCAGCCACCCACTAGGGATCATTACACCTTCCTAGGATGGTTCACTGCCCCCGATGGAGATGTGGAATGGGACTTCGATGATGCCGTGACTGGAACGATGACCCTTTATGCCATATGGTCTGTGAGCACATATGCAGTCACATTCAACTATGGTCATGACGGCAAAACCCTCACTGTGAATGTGACATATGGCGATGCGGTGGGCATGCCCCAGCCATCCGAAAGGGAGGGATACTCGCTTCGAGGCTGGTTCGCCTCCCTCGATGTGGACATGGAATGGAACTTTGAGACCCTGATCCTTGAGGACACGGTGCTTTACGCCCTTTGGGATGCTGTTGGTGACGATGGCCCGATAGTGAACCCTGGGGACGATGCCAATCCCTCAAATGGGAATGATGGCCTTGTGGTGGAAACGACGACCGCATTGGCAGCGGTGGTCGCATCGATCATTGCCAGCCTTGGCCTTGCCGGCCTTGCAGTCAACAGCGGGACCGCCTTAGGGCTCATGCAACAGGGAATGTTCGCAGAGGCCATGGGAGCTGAGACCACAGGAGAGGAGAAGAACAGGCGCAGCGTCATATTCTATCCGATGAATGGGATGTCCCCCTGGGGATCGAACGTGTTCGCAGGACGCCAGGTCGACAGACCAAGCAATCCGATACCGCCCAATGGGAAGGTGTTCCTGCACTGGTCCACATCTCAGAAGGGCATGCCATTCAACTTCTTGACCCCGATAAACGTGGTGACCCATCTTTATGCGGTGTATGGGGATGTGGTAAACAATGACTGAGGGAATGTTTCGATCCAACTCAATCTGACGTGTCCCTTATCCTGATGTTCATGTTCTGACGTATCTCTTCCGAGAACATCGCATTGAGCCCATATGCGAAGATGGCCAGATAGCAAAGGTACCCTATAAGAACTGCGAATGCCGCTGGGGTCGAACCGAACAGGGGCACAAGGTCGATGATGCGCGTTATCATTATCACGCATATGACAAGGAACGTTATCGTGACCATGAACCATATCGTGCGTATCCTGCTGCTGAGCTTCCTGCCTGTGATATAGCCCGATGCCCATGACAGGACGAATCCCATGAAGACCCCTATCGCAGGTATGAACACGCTTGTCACGAAGCTTATGCCGCTCTCTGCGACGGATGCGGTGAAGTAGCAAAGCTCACGCGTGGCGAATGCGGTGCCGATGACCAATATGAATCCCGACAGGATGGAGGCCTTTGTCGTGTATGTGGCATCCACCTTCAGACCGAACGTCAATGTCATGACGCCGAAGACTATGCCCCCCATGTTCTGCAGCGCCTTGTCCTGAAAGTCCTCCGCCCTGACGCTTGCCCATATCGTGGTCAGTATCATGATGAGCCCCATGGAGATCATCAACGCCTTTAGCATGCGACTGTCGTTCACGACCAGAAATCATACAATCCGTATTTAAAATGTGTTTTATGGCCAGCCATCCATACAATGCATTATACTGTCAATTTAAACGGCAATTGGATGCATTTCTGCGTTTATAAGAGAAAACCACTTAGAACGTTAGAATCTATTCAAGCACCTTTTCAAGGATTATGTCCTGCCTGTCCCCGACGTCCTCCATGTTGGAGAAATCCCCAATAAGCTTTCCAATCTTGACGACTGGATACTTGGAGACGGGCCTTCCATCATCGCCGCTGAATGGGGTCGGACCAAAGAACATGCAGATTGCCTTGGGCCCCAACCAATATGCAATGTCCCCTAATTGAACATCCGTCGTAGGCGGCCTGGTGCCTATGAAGTCCACGGGGAATTCAAAGTACAGCTGCCCTCCGATCATGTTGACCTGCAGCTTCCTCGGCAATGAAAGCCAAATGGCGTTTGAGAGGTCCGAACCGTCAAGCTCTGCGAGGAACTCCCCACACCTTGTTCTGATCCGGACCTTGCTCATTGAAATTCCCCTTTACTTCCTTTCGAAGAGCTGTCTGATCTCTCTTCCGATAACTTCCAATGGGAGTTCCTTCTCCTCTTTCTCCATGCGCTTGAGGTTGACCAGCCCGACCTTCCACTCGCCTGTCCAGTCCTCCTTGAACTTCCCGGACTCTATGTCATTCAGGATTGACTTCATTCCCTTCTCGGACTCTGGGGTTATGACCCTGTCCCTTCTGGTGAACCCACCGTACTCTGCGGTGTTGGAGACGACGTGCCACATGAGCTCGAACCCTCCCTTGTTTATCAGGTCGGTGATCAGCTTGACCTCGTGAAGGACCTCGAAGTATGCCATCTCCGCTGGATACCCTCCTTCGACCAATGTCTTGAACCCTGACTTGATCATTGCGGTTATTCCTCCGCATAGGACCGCCTGCTCTCCAAAGAGGTCGGTCTTGGTCTCGTTGTCGAATGTGGTCTCGAATACGCCTGCACGTGTGGATCCGATTCCCTTTGCCAGGGTCAATGCGATCTCCTTTGCCTTACCTGTGAAGTCCTGATGGACGCAGACCAACGCTGGAACGCCGAATCCCTCAAGGAACATGACCCTCTCCATGTCGCCAGGCGACTTTGGTGCCATCATGATGACATCGACGTTCCTTGGCGGTATGATAGTCTGGTACGTTATTGCAAACCCATGTGCGAACTCCAATGCCGCACCCTCTTTGAGGTTGGACTCGACGGCCTCCTTGTAGATTGTTGGTTGGACCTCGTCTGGAAGGAGCATCATGACGACGTCTGCGCCTTTGACCGCATCTGCGAACATTGCGACCTTGAGGCCATCCTCCTTTGCCTTGTTCCAGGAGACCCCGTCCTTCCTGACGCCGATCGTGACGTCCAAACCGGAGTCGTGCAGGCAAAGGGCCTGTGCCCTTCCCTGTGCGCCATATCCAAGAACTGCAATCTTCTTACCCTTCAGGACATTCAAGTCCGCATCTGCATCGTGATATATCTTCATGGTAATCACCCTATGATGTCCTTCCTAATAAATAACTACATTAAAAAGTATCGCAAAGCTCAATTGAGAATGTTCGATGCATTCAAAATTTTTGAAGTGTTCTGAACCTCCCATTATTCATTCTTCGACATGAGCCCTATGTTGATTCCATTACCTATCGGCAATTGTATTGCATGACCATTCCAGTAACCATAGAATCATCCACGGATATGGTGTCTCCAAAATCCCCTCACAATAGGTCATAGGATCATAATCCCATTTACAGAAATTAAAACCTATTTTAGGGATTATAATCCCAAATATTGACTAGATACACACGAATATTATAGGATGATCTGCGAAAATGATATGCCTTATCATGTATGGATAAAAAGGAATAAAATGCATCATGGTAAAATATCCCAATGCAATTCCGATGTTGATGATTGCAATTCATTTTGAAAAGCTGTCCAAGCCGTTGAGGAACCTACTGGCAGATCAAAACATTGCAACGGAGGAGATTGACTTCGGCATCAAGATCCTCGAATACGAACATAAGGATGAGCCGGTTCTGCTGATATTCACCACCAACTCGTTCAAGTTATGTAGAAGCTTCATTATGAAGTATGTGTCTACGGTCTCCATCTCATATCTGTTGGATTTGAAATTCACCACGAGCCTTTACACTGGAAGTTACGAAGGGATGATATCCTCAGTGAAGGAATCGTTGAGTCTAATCGATACAGGCGGCTCCTCTTTGGGATTCATATGCAATGGGCCGTTGGATCTGGAACTATTTGAGTTCTTCAAAGAGGACCTTCAGGAGCATTCCTACGATATCCTGCCGATGTCGGATGTCAACCTCAAGCAGGGGAAGGTATTTGTTCTGCCATCCGTGAAAGTGGAACCGGATGTGTTTTTGCCAAGGAACCTTGTGTGTGCGGTGACCCTGATATGGGTTGCAATGGGCATGCCATGGATTGTTTTTCTGGAGCCTAGGCCCATATTGTTCGGGATGTTCATGATCTCACTCTTCTGTGCCATCTGCATCCAACTGATTCTAGAGCTCAACATCCAAAAATATAAATTGGCATTATGGAGGAATTCAAAGAACCTTAAAGGGGAATATGTCGTCAACGAGAACCGTGCAAGGAGCACAGGGATCTGCGCCATATTGTTGGCAATCGCGTATGCTGTGATCGCTATACTGTATTGCACATACTGAGGGGGGGCCATTCATTGTCACATTGCAAATCATGGCATATTAGCGGCAATGATTAACTTACATTCAACTGGAATATCCCTAATTCAATGAATCCAATATGCTTGGAATGCTTGCAACGGACTCTATGGCCATGGTTGGCTTGATTGCAGAACCGTTCAAGTCATCCATCTTCGTCTCCCCCGTCAAAACCAGTATCGATCGTATTCCCCCGTCATGTGCCATCTTGATATCGGTGTACAGCCTATCGCCGACCATGACCGCATCCTTTGGCTCTATGCCCATCTCCAGGCATGCCATCTCCAGCATCAACGGGTTCGGCTTTCCTATCACTATGGCCTTACGCCCGGTCATCCCCTCGAACATCCTTATGAACGGCCCGATGTCGATGTCATACGAGTCCTCTGTGGGGCACAGGTCATCCGGATGGGTCGCAACGAATGCCACACCCTCCATCAAGGATCGATACATTTTGTTTATCTTGTCATATGTGATCTCTCGATCGAACGTCAGCAGGGCCACATCGGGCGCCTCCTCCACCATGTTCAATCCCTCTAGTGCCATCTCCCTCTTGACATCCTCGGTGGCGGATGCGAATATCCTCTTATTGGGAAACTCACGTTGGATGTACCTTATGGTTGCAACGGTGGAGGTCAGGATGTTCTCTATGCCGACATCGAATCCCATGCCATTCAGTTTCCTCAGGTAGAACTCACGTGCATGCGACGAGTTGTTCGTCAGGAACACGAAGGGTATGCCTTCCGCCTTCAAAAATTCTATGAATGATTTCGCACCGTCTATCGGCCTGGAGCCCTTGTAGATCGTCCCATCCAAGTCGATCATAAGACCTAATCTGCCCATTGGAAGTACATGGCAACCCATTATTATTGGTTTTTGCCCTGATGAGACCGACTCGTTCGGGATCGCCGATTGCTGCAACCACATTGGCCACGGATTGCAACACCTAGGGAATGGGAAATAAAACGCATAAGGGGTTTGAAAAGTGGTTTGACATCGTATGACGCCCCTTAAGGCTGTGGTGCGACAGGTGTGGTGGTTGGGGTCACGGAGGACCCTGTGGAGGTCACCGTCACGGTGCTCAACGTGTAGCCCGCACCGACTCCCGCCCTGCCCTTGCCGATCGTCTCGGTGTACTCGGCGATGACATTGGCGTAGGCGATGCCCACGACCGTGCCTGAGTTCCCCATGCCCACGATGCCTCCAGCACCACTGTTGAAGCCAATGGACGTAACCGTGCCTCTAAGCGCCGAGGAGGCGTAGGTGCAACCGGATATCGTACCCTCTGTCA
>JGI996J12353_1000409_pt1 | contig 10615 bp, 10 predicted proteins | sample IntmicLarv5ML5BL_FD_12353 | JGI IMG/M metagenome (IMG submission 12353) | reverse complement strand
ATAATCCAGTATCCCAGCCGGTAATAAAAGTTCATAGCCTGTGTTCATAGCACAAAACTACAATCTTTTTCAAACTCCACAACTTTTCGGGGTGATCCATTAAAACCCAAGGCTAAAGCCGTTGGGCTAGGTTCACGGGTCCCTACAGGACCAATAATAGGGTCAACCGGAAAATCCATTTGACCCCAAAAATAGATTCATTATTTGTGTAGTTGTGAAACAAAAAAAGAGGATAACAATTGTTATCCTCTTTTCTAAGAGCGGAAGACGGGGCTCAAACCCGCGACCCTCAGCTTGGAAGGCTAATGCTCTATCAACTGAGCTACTTCCGCAATTTAAGTGGGCAGTGATGGATTCGAACCACCGTAAGCGTAAGCTATCTGAGTTACAGTCAGACCCATTTGGCCACTCTGGTAACTGCCCCTATGCCTTAAATGCGATGCAAAGGTAGAATTCTTTTTTTAATTAGCAAGGAAAATGAGCCATTTTTATTGCAGTAATCGCTGCTTCATCTCCTTTGTTACCGTGTTTTCCACCTGCACGATCTTCTGCTTGTTGCATATCATCTGTCGTTAATAACCCGAAAATGAATGGGATATCATACATTAGGTTCAATTCAGTAATTCCTTGAGTAACACCTGAACAAACGTAATCAAAATGAGGTGTATCTCCTCTGACTACAGAGCCTAGTATGATTATCGCATTTAAGTCTTTGCTTTCTGCAAGTCTTTTTGCTCCAAAAATTAGTTCAAAACTACCAGGGACACGTTTTGTGATTATGTTTTCAGGTTTAACTCCATGTTTTTCTAAAGAATCGCATGCGCCTTTTAATAGTTTCTCTGTGATGTTTGTGTTCCATTCAGCCACAACGATTCCTACACTTAGCTCCGAAGCGTCTGGTACGCTTTCGAAATCATAATCCGATAAATTTTGATAAGCTGTTGCCATATATTTAAATATTAAAAAACAGGGATATCCCTTGATAAGACATCCCTGTTTATATAATTGCAAAATATTATTTCTTACTCAGTTCAGAAGCACGAGTGATATATTTGTCTATATCAGAAGCCTCTCTAGAAGATGAATACTTTTCTTTGATAGAAGTATATGTCTTAACTGCATCGTTGTATTGTTGCAGACTTTCGTATGCTATACCAGCTTTCTTCAAATAGATTGGACTTATTAAATCATTATTAGCGTTTGATGCTGCTTTTTCAAAATAACTAATACCTTCTTTTGTGTTACCCATATTTACATAGCAGTCACCGATAAGACCGACTATAGCAGGAGATATCATCTTGTCCTTACTGTTGAATGACTTCAAAAATTTGATTGCATTATCATGATCTCCAATCTTGAAGTAACAAACACCAGCATATGCTTTAGCAATATTTCCTGAAGGAGTACTGCTATACTTGCTTGCTATTGCTTCAAATCCTTCAGCGTCTATACCATTACCATTTAAGGCTAAAGCAAAAGAATCTCTGGCAAAATGTTGTTCGCTTTTGAAAAGAGCTACAGCTGCTTCTTTCTCGCGAGGAATAGCATAACCTTCTCTAAAGCCTAAATATAAACCAATGGTTAAAGCTATTGCTATAATTACATAAAGGATCTTCTTTGAATTGTTTTCAATGAATCTTTCTGATCTGGAAACGATTTCTCCAACTTCTAATTCTCTGTCGGTAGCCATAATTTTATTATAGTTATTTATTAATTTCTAATTTCTACTATATGCTAATAGTATTTCAAAGTGCAAAAGTAGTTTTTTTAATGATATAATTACAATATCGAACTATATTTTTTAAGTTTGTATAATATAACGCAATACTGATGAAACTAAAAAAACTTTCTCTGTTAAATTATAAAAACATAGAGCAGGTCGAGATTGATTTTTCTCCGAAGATGAATTGCTTTTTTGGTAATAATGGGATGGGGAAAACAAATCTTTTAGATGCTATATATTATTTGTCATTCTCTAAAAGCCATACAAACACCTCGGATAGCCAGATAGTTAAGGCAGGGCAGGATATGTGTGTCATACAGGGTTTTTATGATTATGCAGGAAAAGAAGAAGATGTTTTTTGTGCAATACGCCGACAACAACGAAAGCAATTTAAGAGGAATAAAAAAGAATATGATAAACTGTCTGAACATATTGGTCTGCTTCCGTTGGTGATGATTTCTCCTGCTGATGTTGAACTTATAAGAGGAGGGAGTGAGGAGCGCAGACGCTTTCTTGATGTTGTCATTTCACAACAGGATAAACAATATTTACATTCACTTATTCAATATAACAAGGCATTAACACAGCGTAATGTTTTACTCAAAAATCAATCATACGATAATTCTTTGTTTGATGTACTTGAGGCACAGATGGGGATGTATGGTCAGATTGTGTATGAGAAGCGCCGAAAATTGGTAGATGCCTTTGTTCCTGTTTTTAATGAGTACTATCATCGTATATGTAATTATGCGGAGGACGTAAATCTAAATTATGTCTCTCGACTGAATGATATGGATTTTCAGGAACTTCTTGCTTCCAGCAGAGATAGGGATCGTATTTTGTCTTATACATCAGTTGGTGTTCATAAAGACGATCTTGAAATGTTACTTAATGGCTCCTTGATTCGCCGTACAGGTTCGCAGGGGCAAAATAAAACATATCTTATTGCTATAAAATTGGCACAGTTTGCTTTTCTAAAAGAGAGAGGCGATACTCTTCCTATATTATTGCTTGATGATGTTTTTGATAAACTGGATGCGGATAGAGTGGAACAGATTATTCAGTTGGTCAATGGAGATGATTTCGGACAAATCTTCATTACGGATACGAATCGTAAATATTTGGATGAGATACTTGCTGTAACAAGTGATGAATATTCTTTGTTCAAGGTCGACAAAGGTGATGTACAACCGTTAAATGTGTAAACGGATATGATACGTAAAAACTCACAGAAGTTAGGCGATGTGTTGGGCGATTTCTTTCAAGGAAATCCGGAATTGTATGAAAAGGTACTCGAGATACGTATAAAACGTGCGTGGGGAGCTGTTCTGGGAAATGCAGTGTTGCGATACACCAATAATATATATGTGAAGAATAAAGTTATGTATGTATCATTGTCTTCATCTGTATTGAGAAACGAGCTTACTCTTTGTCGTGAAAAGTTGATAATTAGCCTTAATGAGTATGCAAAGGCAGAGGTTATTAAGAATCTTGTAATTCGTTAGAATAACTTATTACTCCCATGTTTGTTACTATATAATCCATCTTTATATCGAAAGACTCTGATGGAATCTTGTCTATTAATTGGAAACTGAAACATAGTCCTACCTTGGGGATTTGCAGATTGTTGAGGAAGCGATCGTAATATCCTTTTCCTCTACCTAAGCGATTATATTGTTTGTCGAAAGCGATGCCTGGAATAATAATAATATCAGGCTTTGTTGTTGTATAAGGAGTTTTTGTAGGCTCTAATATTCCAAATGCTCCGGGCTTGAGTGAATCCCTTCCCATGTACGACTGAAGGACAATATCATCTCCTTTTACTATAGGAAGAAGTATATTTTTCTTATTATGCCATTTGTCGATAAACTCGGAGGTTTGTAATTCACCTTTAAGTGCATGATATATGGCGAAACAATTGGATTGTCGAAATAATGGCAATTGCTCCAAATGGTTTAAGGCTTGTAAGGAAAGATTATGCAGTGATTGTTGTGTATACTCTTTCTTTAGCAAGGCCATATCTGCCCTTAATCGTTGTTTGACTTCGTAAGTCTCCATCTGTTGCTTTTTTAATAAACTCAGAAAAAGATAAAGCCTTTCCTTCACTTAAAATCTGTATTGCCTTATTTAATGTAACATCACCTTGTTGGAAAATAGGGTAAAAGCCTTCTTCCTCAAAGAAGTGTCTTACTATATAGGCGTGTATTTGTGTTTCTATAAGTTTGCCGGAAATTGCGATCAATGAAGGTCTTTTCTTGACACCTTTTATTTCTGCGTAATTTGTAAATTCTTCTAATAAAGGTTGCTGTTTTAGATATTTGTGTAAATCCTGATATGTCTCAAAGGATGATAACTTGTTTTTGTTCTTATCAGAATAATCAAGTGCATACGAATAATGTATCATATTATTCACAATAGTAGTGAAATATGATGTTAATCCGGATGTGTCACGAGGGATGAAAATGTCAGGCATTATGCCACCTCCACCATATACAATACGTCCTTTATTTGTTTCATACTTAAGATTATCATCTACTTTAATGCTATCTGCATAGTCAAACTCTCCATGCTCGAAACGGTTGTATATATCCATTTCATAATCTTCAGAGTGCCCCAATTGATATGTCTTTTGTATGCTTCGTCCTGATGGAGTGTAATAACGAGCTATTGTAAGACGTATTTCCGAGCCATCATTTAGTTGAATTGGAGCTTGTACTAAGCCCTTTCCAAATGTTCTGCGTCCTACAATTATACCACGGTCATTGTCTTGTATTGCCCCGGCAAAGATTTCGCTGGCTGATGCCGAAGTCTCGTCTGTAAGAACAACAATTTGATTCTCTTTACATGTTCCGCTACCGTCAGCATAAACATCCCTTCTTGGGAAAGCCTTCCCTTCGGTGTAAACAATTAATTCGCCTCTTGGCATAAATTCATTGATCATGTTTACTGCGGCATCCATATAGCCTCCGGTGTTACCTCTTAAATCAATCACAAAGGAGTTTGCTCCTGCTTGTTTTAATTTGGCTATTGACGTTAAGAATTCATTGTATGTTGTACGTCCGAATTTACTTATTTTGATATATCCTATGTCATTGTTTATAAGATATGCCACATCAATTGAATTTACCGGAACATTACCACGGGTAACAACAAAAGATATTAGTTCCGGTTGATTTGAGCGCTGTACACCGAGCTTGACGGTGCTATTTTCTTCACCTCTAAGCGTCTTCGTTATTTGTGTCTGATTAATAACTTTTCCGGCGAAGACTGAATCGTTGATTGTTATTATTCGATCGAAAGGTTGAAGACCGGCTTTTTCAGCAGGACCACCCGGTATTACACTTATCACAAGTATTGTGTCTGTTTGCATATTGAAAGAAACTCCAATACCACTGAATGAACCTTCCAAGTCTTCATTAGCTGCTTGAGCATCATCTGCAGATATGTATAGAGAGTGTGGGTCAAGTTCATTAAATATTTGAGGAATAGTTTCTTCTATCAGTGCTGTCATGTTTACAGTATCAACATACTGTTCTTCGATAATATTCAGGATTGCACTGATCTTATTTCCTCCGGAGAAGAAACTATGTCTGCCTTGTTGGGTTATAGAGGTATAATGATTGCCTATAAATATTCCTAAAGCAATGCTTATTGCAATAATTACAGGGAGCCACACAACGATTAATCTTTTGCCTTTACTCATTAGAATGATTAGTTTTATTTTTCAATCTCAATGAAATCTACTTTTATACCTGCGCGTTTTAATAGTTCACAACCATCTTCGACACGGTATTTCTCTGAATAAACAACTCGTTCTATTCCGGATTGGATAATTAGTTTGGCACACTCAATACAGGGCGCTGCCGTTACATATATTGTTGCACCTTTACTACTGTTTGATGATGCTGCGACCTTAGTTATAGCATTTGCCTCTGCATGTAGTACGTATGGTTTGGTGAGATTGTTTTCGTCCTCACAGACATTCTCAAAACCGGATGGAGTGCCATTATATCCATCAGATATAATCATTTTATCTTTTACAATGATGGCACCTACCTGACGACGCTTACAGTATGAACTTTCTGCCCAAACCAAAGCCATCCGCAAATATCTTACGTCAAACTCGAATTGTCTGTTATCTTTCTTCTTATCCATTATATTAAATGGCTTTGTCTATACTAGAACGCAAATTTAATACATTTAGTCTAAAGCTCTTGTAGTATGTTATTCTTTTATCCCGTTTCTTTTAAGAAGAGCATCAATGGTTGGAGCCTGTCCTCTGAACCTTTTATATAAAACTTCAGGGTCTTCTGTTCCTCCTTTAGATAAAATGTTTTCGCGGAAGGAGCGAGCAGTTTCCTTATCGAAGATGCCCGCCTCCAAGAATGCTGCGAACGCATCGGCATCAAGCACCTCTGCCCATTTGTATCCATAATAACCAGCTGCGTATCCTCCTGAGAATATATGTCCGAAACTTGTACTCATAACTGATGTTTTAACCTCAGGAACAATCACTGTCGCAGCCCATGCTTGCTTTTCAAACTCAGTAACGTTTCCGTCAAAAGGTTTCTCTAAAGTATGCCATGCCATATCAAGCATACCGAAACTTAACTGACGGCAGCATAGATATCCAGTGTTGAAGTTTGATGCATCCACAAGTTTTTGTACAAGTTCGCTTGGGATTTTCTCTCCTGTCTCATAATGAACAGCAATCTGATCAAGAAATTCTTTTTCAGTCAACCAATTCTCCATTATCTGAGAAGGTAATTCAACGAAATCTCTGTAAACGCTTGTTCCTGACAAACTCGCATAAGTACCTTCAGCAAGCATTCCATGAAGAGCGTGACCAAATTCGTGAAGGAAGGTGTTTACTTCGTCGAATGTTAACAAAGAAGGTCTTGTTTCAGTTGGACGGGTAAAGTTCATCACAATAATAGTATGTGGTCTGCTATCCTTACCATCTTTATCCTTGTACTGATCTTTTACACTATTCATCCATGCGCCGGATTGTTTGCCGTCTCTTGGGTGGAAGTCTGTATATAATATTGAGAGGAATTCTCCCTTTTCGTCGAATACTTCGTACGTTGTTACTTCAGGATGATATACAGGAATGTCTTTGTTCTCTTTGAATGTTATCCCGAACAGCTGAGTTGCTAAACCGAATACTCCTTTCGTTACATTAGCCAATTCAAAGTAAGGACGAGTCATTTCATCGTTTACATCAAAACGTATGTCTTTTAGCTTTTCAGAATAATAACTCCAATCCCATGGCATAACAGTTATATTCTCGTCCGACATACTCACGGCAAACTCTTGTACCGCATTATATTCTTTTATTGCGGAAGGCTTATAAGCGTCTAATAGTTCGTTTAGCAGACTATATACATTCTCAGGCTTTTTTGCCATTGTGTTCTTTAGTCTGTATTCCGCAAAAGTATTAGCCCCCATTAGGTTTGCTATTTCAAGTCGGATGTTTACTATGCGTTTTACTATATCGTTATTGTCAAACTCATCTCCTTTGTTTCCTATGCTTGTGTATTCGTGATACATCTTCTCGCGTAATTCTCTTGAGTCCGAATAACGCATAAATGGAACATAGCTTGGCGCAGACAAATTGAACAACCAGCCTTCTTTATCCTTGTTCTTTGCTTGTATAGCTGCCGCTTCGCGAATACCTTCAGGCAGTCCGGCTAAGTCTTTCTCGTCAGTGATTAGCAGTTCGTATCTGATTCTGTCCCTTAGCGAGTTTTGGTCGAACCTTAGAGTCAACAGGCTTAGTTCGGAACTTAGTTTACGATACGCTTCCTTGTCATTGTCGTTAAGGTTTGCACCTCTTCTGCTGAAAGAATTGAATGTCTCATCCAATAATCGGGCATCTTCTATTGAAAGATTAAGGCTCTCTTTTTGTTCATAGACACTTTTAACCCGTGCGAACAATTTCTCATTAAGGAATATATTGTTAGAACTTTCTGATAGCTTCGGAGAGATGCGTTCCGAAATAGCCATCATCTCATCGTTTGCCTCAGCGTGCAATACATTAAAGAAAGCAGAACTCACTTTTGTCAGCAATTCCCCACTACGTTCAAGGGCAACGACTGTATTCTCGAAAGAAGGATTCGCATTACTCTCTGCAATTTGGTTTATCTCATTTTCCAACTCGCTTATGCCTTTGTCAAAGGCAGGCTCATAATGTTCAGGCTTAATCTTGTCAAAAGGGGGAGTCTCAAATGGCGTATTGTATTTACTGAAAAAAGGATTGCTCGCTGCTTGTGTCATTGTTGTGATATTTAAAATGAAAATTGCAAAAAGAATAAACTTCTTCATATTAATAAGTTGTTTGATAATTTATATTCCATGAATAGAACACAAAGTTAACATTATTATATCATATAGTCTTAGTTTATGCTTGCATAGATATTGTCTGTTGGTGTGATTATGCCTGTCCTCTATCTTTGTGATACTATTAAAAACAAAATAATAACATATTAAAAAGTAAGATTATGAAAACATTAGATTATCTTGGATTAAATCCTTCAGGTGCAGAAAAAGTAGTTACTTCTTTACAACAAATGTTGGCAGATTATCAAGTGTATTATACAAATTTACGTGGCTTCCATTGGAATATTAAGGGCAAGAGCTTCTTCGAGCTTCATGCTAAGTTTGAAGAGATGTATGATGACACAGCAGAAAAGGCGGACGAGCTTGCAGAACGTATCCTTATGCTGGGCGGAACTCCTATAAATTCTTTCTCTGAATATCTTAAAGTTTCTAACATAAAAGAAGTTTCAGGTGTAAGCAGTGGCTGTGAAGCATTGAAGAATATAATGGAAACATTAAAGTATCTGATTGCAGAAGAACGCAAGGTGTTGGCTTTGGCTTCTGAACATGAAGACGAAACAACAGTAGCATTGATGGGCGACTATCTAAAGGAACAAGAGAAGCTTGTTTGGATGCTCGTTGCTTATTCGGCAAACTGCGAGAAATAAGAAATATAGTTCATCTTATTAAGTCAAGAATAAGGGCTGTCCGATGTGGATAGCCCTTATTTGTTTGTATTTTCTTACATTTGTAATTCGTTTTAAACATCAATGAATATTAATTAATTAACCGTTAGAAATGAAAAGAAAGATGTTTTTATTCCTTAGCATAATTGCTATTGGAATCATGCCCGTGTTTTCTCAGAATCAATTGCAAATTGCAGATGTTGAAATTGTCAACCTTGGCGATGGGCAACGTTATGTTCATAAGCGTGATGAGGCAAAGACGCCTGTGAATGGAAAGGTTCGCTTTATTACGGGAATGACCACAGAGTACATTGATACTGAACTGAAAGATGGCTATGTGGATGGTAAGTGGGATTACTATGAAAGAAATGTGCTGAAGGAGTCCACCTCCTTTAAGAATGGCTATGTGGATGGTGAGTATGCAGAGTATTTTAGAAGTGGAGATGTGAAATTTAAAGGGCATTTTGCTAAAGGCGAAAAGCACGGCTCTTGGGAGGAATTCAATATTGATGGTGATAAGAAGGTGATGGAAATCTATGATGGTGGTCGCATGACTAAGAAGGTCACTTACTACTTGAATGGCAATGTGGATGCCGAACGTAATTATCAAAATGGTCGGGAACATGGTGTCGCTAAGAGATATACTCTAGATGGTAAAATGAAATCTGAACAGAATTATGTGAATGGTAAACGGGTTGGAAAGCAGGTCGTGCATTACTCGAGCAATCAGGAGGACTATATCCAGACAAGTTATTATAACGAGAATGGCAAATTGGATGGCGACTTCTCCGAGATTTATGTGAAGAATAACAATGTAAAGTCGAAAGGAAAATACAAGAATGGTCAGAAAGACGGTAAGTGGATTACCGGCTATGCAAATGGAATGACTAAAGAAGAAGTTTATAATAATGGCGTGTTAGTAGATTAAAACATAACACAAAAGAAAAACAGGAGTGGGCTGCCTTATTTTAGGTAGCCCACTCCTGTTTTTAGCTGATTGATAGTCCGTTTTGTTCCCTTTCATATTATGATAGTAAAACGGCAATGTGAAAAAAAGTTACTCCCGAAGCCTTGCATTTTTAAAAGATAGAAATATCTTTGCACTCACACACATGGAAAAAAAGCAAATAAATATCGACTTTTTAGCAGTTTTCTGCTCCTCAGATTTGGTCATCTCATCTAATTTATTAGAGAGAGAGAGAGAGAGAGAGAGAGAGAGAGAGAGAATACATGCTATAACCCGTATTTAGATTTCCAAGAAGTTGGCGTTCCTGCCAACGAAAATTTCCAATCACAAAACTTATTAGGAACAATCGTTGACCGTTCGGACAAGGCTCGAACGTTACTGACGACGTCGACGACGTATTATTTTCATAGCGAACGCAAAATGGCGTGTCGTAGGTCCGCAGGATTCCAATCCGAACGACTTACCACACGCCATTCTTTTTTTTCGTCGCGTGACAAAAGCATCATCAGAACTCTGGCGGAGCTTTCGTCGCGTGACAAAAACGCCATTAGAACTCTGACGGAGCTTTTGTTACGTAACAAAAGCAAGAATATCAACACTTTAATTCAAAAACATAGAATTATGCTTATTAGAAAACTACAGTACTTCCCTTTTGGGAGATTGTCAAACAACAACGCACTTCAAACGTTCGACAGAATGGCTGAAGTGTATGCAAAGCTTGATGTTCTTCAGGTTGCCGCCTTCCTGGACGGTTTCGTTGGAATGAAGAATCAGCTTTCGGAGAGCCTTCGCCCGCATACTGGTAGTGCAATCACCCGTCGCCTGGAGGTGCAAGACCCGGAGCGTATTCGTCTTTACAATCAATTCCACGGAATAAGCCGAAATGGAATGAAGGCACATGATCCTGAGGTTTCCAACGCT
>JGI996J12353_1000408_pt1 | contig 10621 bp, 10 predicted proteins | sample IntmicLarv5ML5BL_FD_12353 | JGI IMG/M metagenome (IMG submission 12353) | reverse complement strand
TTCATTGTATTGGAACGAGAAGATGATAAAATCCAGCTTTTTCTGTATAAGAAACCACTATGGTATGGTGTCCAATAAAGTGTTCCTTTTACACCTAATCATTATTGTCTTATTCCAAAATAGGTTGACAGTATTTGATTAATAATATTTTATCTGTCTTTGTTAAAAGTCTTAAATCCAAGATAGGTTTACATCTGTTGTTATAAATGTATCCCTTTCTGTATTCTTCTTCTTTTCTTCCATCGTTTTTTGAGTTTTCCAACTTTCAAATGCGCCTCCTGTGGTGTTAACATATCGCAACTCATGTGTGGTCTGTTCATATTGTATGTATTAACAATCTGACAGATGCGCTCATCAGCTTTCTGAAAGTCCTCAAACGGTTCATGATCTAACCATTCTGATTTTAGTATGCCATTAACTCTTTCAGCCAAAGCATTTTCATAAGGATCCCCGTTTTCAGTCATGCTTATTCGTATATTGTTGTTTGTTAATATTTTCACATACTCTTTGCAACAATATTGAGATCCTCTGTCTGAATGATGTATTAATCCCAATCTTTGCTTTTCGGGCGTATTATCTAAAGCCATTTCCAAAGCGCAAATAGCTCCCTCTCTTTCCAATGTCGGATTGAGTTTATAGCCAACAATCTTGTGAGAGTAAGCATCCATAATCAATGAAAGATAAGCAAATCCGTTATTTATATTTACATACGTAATATCACTTACCCATAATTGGTTAGGTTGATGAAATTCAAACCCACGTATTAAATTAGGGTATTTTCTCATCCAATGTTTTGAGTCTGTGGTAAAAGCATATTTCTTTCGTCTGCGAATCAGGAGATTATTGTTTTGAAGAAAATCATAAAGAACTTTTCTTCCGATTTTATATCCCGATTTATTAATCAGATAATGCAGCTTTGTTCCACCGATTCGAGGCATTTGTTTTCTATATTCCTTAATCATTTGTATCAACACATCCTCTTGCAAGTGATATTTTCTATTCACTTTAAGATGCTTGTAATAAGCCTGCCTTGTATAGCCAAACAGACCGCAGAGAGCATTCAGGCTTACTTCTGCGTGTCGTTCTTTGAGTCGGGTGACTGTTTGGCTCCTGATTTTTTTAACAGGTCAATACCATACTCTTCTTCCAGGATTTCTCCCATTATTTGATAACCCTCGATTTTTAGTCGAGCTTCTTTGAGTTGACGACGCAAGTTCTCTATCTCAACTGCAGAATCATCATTTTTTACTGTTTTTGATTTTTTAGCCATACCTGATGTCAAAAGTGATTTACCTTCAAATGTCGGCAAATATTTGTTTTTATAACGAAAAATCATCTTAGTTATAGCATTATAACTCATTCCAGAATCGTCACTAAGCATTCGAATTGTTTTCAATCCATTCAAATACTCCAAAATCATACGCTCTTTTACCTTGCGGGGTAATCCATAATTGCTTAATTCCATTTTAAGTTTACTTGTTTTAACTGTCAACCTATTTTGGAATAAGACATGTGACAAAGTAATGGCACGCTTGTGACAACACAATGTCACAGTTGTGACAAAGCATTGTCACAAGCGTGCCATTACTTTGTCACAAAGGGAGCATAATGATTAGGTGTAAAAGAAGCCAGTATGGTGTCCAATAAAGTGTTCCTTTTTGTGTCACTATAGCGACCAACCCAGGATGGGTTGCATAAAATTAACCTTAACTGTGAATGACATTGAGGCTACGGCAAGGTTCTGGCAACTTTTCAGGGGGGATTTACAACCATCCGCTTGCTTTATACCACTCTATTGATTCTTCCAAACCTTTTCTTAGAGGATATTCTGGAGTGAAATCTAAGTCCTCCTTTAGTGGGTTAACATCGCAAATCCAGTTTCGTTGTTTAAGAATTTTGTATTTGTCAGTATTTAATGTCATGCTCTTTCCTGTCATTTTCCCTATCAACTCAGACACGATACAGGCGATATAAACAATTTGTAGTGGGATTCTTGCTCGTAGAACAAATTTCTTTTTCAATATATCTTGTATCATACAGGCGAATGCTTTGTCTGTATGTACGTCTCCGTCGGCTACGAAGTATTCTTTGTTTTGGATATTCTCATTCTCTAATGCCATCAGTGCGACTCTTGCCAGATCTTTCACGTATATGAATGTGATACGTTGATGTATGAAGCCTGCGGCAAAGTCAAAGCCTGATTTGATGCTTTGTATTGCCATGAAATAATCTTTTTCTCCGGGACCGTAGACTCCGGTCGGGCGTAGGATTACGTAGGGGAAGTCTTTCTTCGAGCGAAGGAAAGTCTCTGCTTCAAGTTTGCTCTTTCCGTATTCCGTATTAGGCGTTTGAGGGTCGTCCAAGTAGATTGGACTGAATTTCTCTTCGTCTCCTGCTCCATAGCTGCTGAGGCTACTCATCAACAGGAACTTCTTTAGCCCGTGACAAGAATGTTGTAATGCTCTAATAAGATTTTCTGCATATAAGGTGTTTACCTTGTAGAATTCGTTCTTGTTTATCGTCTTTGTTAGTCCTGCGTTATGGATTACGTAATCTATTTCGCCGTGAGCTTCTACGAAGCTGCTTAGCTGTTTGGCGAGTATTCTTTCATCATTGTATTTCAACTCGATGAAGTTGATTCGCTCATCCTGTAAGTTTGCATGACTGCTACTTGAACGGACAGCAGCCCATACTTCATATCCCTTGTCCAATGCCTCTTGTACGAGAAAGCCACCGATAAATCCGCTTGCGCCTGTGATAAGTATTCTCATGATTAATCTTCTTCTTTATCCTTCATATAGAATGTATAATAATACCATAACAACCCTATCCAGTTGAGGACAATGATTGTCAGCATCCAAAGAATCTTCTGTTTTCCTGTGAGCATAGGATTCTGCATTACGGCAGTGCCGCCAAACAAAAGGACAGCTACTGATACAATAACGCCTAATTCAGGCAATCCCATAAAGCATAATATCCTTGGCAACATACTATTCTTATTTAATGTTTGTGTTTTTTCAATACTCTGTGAGGTAAATCGCCATGACCAACCAAGTCAATCGGGCAATTGTAGGCTTGTGTTAGCCAGTCCTCATGAAGATGGGTTCCCGAATGATAATGTAATGTTTCATTAACACAAGCTATATTCTTAACCATGCTGACTACCGTTCCTATGTCGTGAGAAACGAGTACGATTGCACTCTCCTTGTTAATGCTTTCGAGAAGCTGGTAAAGATGCGACTCAAAGCGTTTGTCGACATACGAATTAGGCTCGTCGAGTATAAGCAACTTCGGACGAGATACAATCGCACGTCCTAAGAGAGCACGCTGTAATTGTCCGCCGGATAATTCCCCAATCGGACGCTTGCCTAAATCGCTCATGCCCATCTGTTCGAGAACTTGCTCGATACGTTCTTTTTGCTCATTAGAGTATGAACGGAAGAGAGGCTTTTGCTCGGCAAGTCCTGAAGCCACCACTTCCCATACGGAGATAGGAAACTTCTTGTCGATATCGCTTAGCTGAGGCAGATAGCCGATTCTGATTGCGGGTGTCGGCTTGTCGTTCTCCATAAATGTAATCTTCCCGGAGGAGGAGGGTTGTAGTCCGAGTATAACCTTTAGCAAGGTAGTCTTGCCTCCGCCATTAGGACCGATTATGCCGAGAAAGTCATTATCGAATATGTCCAACGACACATCTTTTAGGACGACCTTATCGCCATAGCAAGCTGATATTTTGTTTATCTCAATTAGCTTTCCCATCTGCTAATGATTGTGCGATATGAATAATCTCTTCGCTCCAGTTGTAGTTAAGTGGATTGATAACCACAAGGCGACAATTAGTCTCCTTCGCGATTAGCTCTGCGCTTTTCTTGTCGAACTCCTGCTGGATAAACACTATCTGAGCATCAGACTCCTTTGCGGTATCAATAAGACGCTTAAGTTGAGCAGGCGAAGGCTCTTTCCCCTCTAACTCTATGCAGAGCTGCGTCAACCCAAACTCATTAGCGAAGTAGGATAGGGCAGGGTGATATATAATAAAAGTGCGATTCTCAAGTGATGATAATATCTCGACGACGCTCGCTTCCGTCCTTTCGATTTCCTCCATCAGCAGATTGTAGTTGTCGTTGTAGTATTGAGTATTCTCTTTGTCGATTTCAACGAAAGCCATAAATGTATTCCATGCTATCGCTTTTGCTCCTGAGATAGAACTCCAGATATGAGGGTCTGCGCCTACATGACTGTGGTGATGGTGGTGATGCTCCTCTTCGCAGTGGTCGTGGTGATGCTCTTCATGCTCTAATAGATTGACTCCATCTGAAACGTCGAAGACTTTAATGTCTTTGTTATTCTCCTTTGCCATCTCTACCCATCTTTCCTCAAAGGGAAGATTGCCAATGCTAAGGTATGCTATGCTTTTGCTTACCTGTATCATTTGTTGTGCGGTAGGACTGTATTCCTCAAAGTTCTGTCCTGAAGGAACTACTGTATTAATCTTGAATTTATCTCCGGCTATCCTCTCAGCGAAGTAACGCTGTGGTTCAATTGTCACGGATACTATGTTTTCACTTGTCTGCTTGTTTCCCCCACATGCCGTTAGTAGGAAAAGGCTGAAAAGTAAGGCTGATATTGATAATTGCTTCATTCTTAGTGATTGTTTTATGTATGTTTCACAAAGATACATTTTTAGGGGGCATCAGGCAAGTACATTGTTAATCACTTCTCCTTTGTGTCTACTTGGCAGGATATAGGATGTTTTAGTCCTTCGGCGTTTCGAAATCGTGCCTCTGCTGCTCCGAGCTTTAGCTTCGCTCTTATCTTTATCGGGATACGGTTCTCGTCGTCGCCTATCCATAGCTCTACGGCGGATTTTGTGGAGACGAAGGCATCATCGTATACGTCTATAATAAAATGGTGGGTACGAAATTTCATCTTATTTCCTACGTCTATAATCTTTTCTCCTGCGTACCTGAATGATGCACTTATCACGTCCCGACCTATCATAACATTGAAAGGATGTTCTTCTCCGACGTGTATTTCTTCCATGTTCACAGAGCGCAGATATAATATTGTTCCCGCCATGTCTAAGGCGCATCCGGCAGCTACCAAGGTTGTATCAATGACTGTACGCTTCTTGTTATAGCGTAGTGATTGTACGTATGTGGAGTCGTTAGCGTAGGAGAATTCTAATCTATCGACAGAGTAGTAGCCTCCGTCATTGGCACGCTTCTCGCCGAGAATAACTCGCGAATTGGCGTCTGAGTAGCTTTCCAGAGTATCGCGCATCTTGTATATCGTCTCGAACATTCCCGTTGTGCGAAAAAGCAGGCGACTTATATTCTCAGGGGTATCATCCTTGTCCAACTTATTGTATGTGAAGGTTGCCTCTCCGGCTTTTGGCATAAGTATTCCCCATTTGAAGTAGACGGCATACTCTAATGTTTCGCCGTACTGATATGGCTTATGATGAAAGGCGCATTGCCCGAACGCAGGAATAGCGCAAAGAAAGACGCAGCTAAAGACGAGTAATACGATTGCCTTAAAATGATCTGCGTATGTTGGAGCTGCTGGAGGATGAACTTCGTCCTTCATTTCTATAATCTCTAATTGGTCTTGTCGATTCCCTTGGTTTATTCTTTGTTATCTCCAAAGGCTTCTGTCTTGTTACAGGTGTTCCTGTTACGTCCCATGTATGTTCTATCTGGAAGTTACTCATGATGTCGAACGCTGTCGGGCAATAATATACCGCCTCAGGCTGGCGCTTATCTGCATAATTACCGGTGTCCCATTCATTGTTGCCGTTTGTATCTATGATGATACGTGCGTAATACTTACCCGGTCTTAGATTCATAAACAATGCACCACCGTCGTTGACTGTCGCCTTTCTCACCGGCAGATCTCCTGCTGTGAGCAATTCCACGAAGGCTGTAGTATCAACGTTTAGTGTCTCGATATATAAATGACCGTATTCCGATTCCTGCTTAATCTTAAACTCGGACTCGAACGCATTGTTCCATCTTTCGTACAAGCTGAATACCGTTGCTGAATCTATGCTGATGCGGAACTCTTCACCGTATTGCCATTTCCTTTCTACAAAGAAGGCAAGCGAGTTGTCAGGGTCTTGATAAAGATGGAAATCAACCTCGTGCCATAAAGTGTCTACTGCCTGCTCAAGCAATATATGTTCTGCGGTGAAATCAAGAACCGGCTCGTTGAACTCTATACGTATCGTATCGTACACTTCCATCGTTCCGCTTGCTTTAATCGACATGCCGAGTGGTAGCCGTGTCTCTTCTTCGTCATTATCTCTTGACCGACGTGCCTGACGGCGACGCATAACAAAGTCGAGCGTGTCTGTATGTGCCCTCAGGATATTAAGAGAGTCGCTTCTTGGATATGTAACCTCAAACTTGATAGTGTCCTGATCTAAAAAGGACAGGTCGGTAAACCAATAATTCACGGCAGTATTCTCTTCAGCCAACTGAGTGAAATACCAACTGCTATCTGTCGGAGTGAAATTAACAGGCGTCAATGCAGGTATCGTATCCAGCGAAGCATTGAAACGCAGTATCCCACGATTCTCCGAAGGACGCTCTGCCCTGAGAAGATACTGACGACTAAAGTCTTCCTTAAAGAGGAACAACTCTATATTATCAGGAGTGAAGCGTGTATAAGGACGCACAAGTATAGTATCTACAGTCAGCGAATCTCTCCATATAGTATCCTGTTGCGTAGTAAACTCAAAGGCAGGAATGATAATCGAGTCGAGGAAAGCAATATCTTCCGCCGGTTGGTCGAATTTGAAATCACGATTTACATCGTTAAGCGCGTAAATGCGATAAGTTCCTTCGGCGATATTGCGGATAGTGAATCGTCCTCTGTCATTAGTACGCGATGTGCGCAAGAATGTTTCGCTTGTGAAAGCAGAATCCTCCAGATTACTATGCAGTCCGATAGTAATACCCGGCATTGGTTCCAGATTGCTTGCGTTGAGTAATATTCCGGATACTTCAAGACTATCAATAACGTCCCCTGTTGAGAACGCGAACGTGAAATTATCAATTGCATTCTTCTCGTTATTGTCGGAGATTGAATTGGTGAAGTCTATCGTGTAGGTCGTATTGTCTATTAGAGAATCGTTAAGCTCAATAACAATCCTATTGCTGATAGACCTGATAACAGGCATCATTAGCTGTGGAGGGGTTATGATAACATTCTCAAGAGGATTATCTATCTGTACAATCTCGTCGAATACAAGCTCTATCCTTTTTGGCTTTATGTTGGTTTCGTTGGGAAGTGGTCGGCTGCCTATAAACCGAGGGGGAGTTTCATCGTATGGTCCTCCGTTAGGCGATGCCATATTTGCACAAGAATATGCGATACAAGTTAGAAAGATTGCTATTAGGGCATTGATGTATTTATTAATCATCTGATTTCCTGTTTCATTAATGTCGCAAAAATAGGTAAAATACTTGAATCGGCTTTCATACGTTCTACCGTAATTGTATATTTACACGACTTATAAAACAGAGTATTATGACAAGAAGAAAACATAAAAACAGCAGAGAGGAAAAGAAAACTCCTCCTAAGAGCAAACGGATGCGTAAAAACGATATGGTAAAAGCAATCCTATCCCTTTTCCATTCGTCGCCCAAAGAACCGTTCAACTACAAGCAAGTAAGCAAGCTAATCGGAGTTGAGAATCAAGTGCAGAAGTTGCAAGTAGCGGATATACTATACAATTTGTGTTGCGATGATGTGGTTACCGAGATAGATCGTGGACGCTATCGCTTAAATAGTCTTGGCACAGTTGCCGAAGGTACATTTATGCGCAGAAGCAATGGGAAGAACTCATTTATCCCTGAAGATGGCGGCTCGCCTGTGTTCGTTGCTGAAAGAAACTCGATGCACGCTATGGCAGGCGATCGTGTGAAAGTGCAATTGCTCGCTAAGCGTCGCGGCGCAGAACAAGAAGCTGAGGTAGTCGAGATATTGGAGAGCAAGGAAAAGACATTCGTCGGCAAACTGCAAGTGGCACGTGGATTCGCTTTCCTTGTTACGGAGAACAAGATGCTTGCGAATGATATATTTATCCCGAAAGATAAACTCAAAGGAGGGAAGAATGGCGACAAAGCAGTTGTCCGCATAACAGAATGGCCGGAGAATGCAAAGAACCCACTCGGCGAAGTTCTCGATATACTTGGCGAGGCAGGACATAATACTGCCGAGATGCATGCTATCCTTGCGGAGTTTGGTCTGCCGTATAAATATCCTGCATCAGTCGAAAAGGCTGCCGATAAGATTCCTGAAGAAATCTCTGACGAGGAAATAAAGAAGCGTGAGGACTTTCGTAATATCCTTACTTTCACGATTGACCCTAAGGATGCGAAGGACTTTGACGATGCACTCTCGGCACGTCGCCTGCCTAATGGCAATTGGGAGATTGGTGTGCATATCGCTGACGTGACTCACTATGTGAAGCCGGGCGATATAATCGACCGCGAGGCGCAGGACAGAGCTACTTCGGTCTATCTGGTAGACCGCACAATCCCGATGCTTCCCGAAAGGCTTTGTAACAAGATTTGCTCGCTTCGTCCTGATGAAGAGAAGCTTGCCTTCTCAACTATCTTTGAAATGAATGATGATGCAGAGGTCGTCGACTATCGTATTTGTCGTGCGGTGATAAAGAGCGACCGCCGCTTCGCTTATGAGGAAGCGCAACAGGTGATTGAAACAGGCGAGGGTGATTGCAAGGAAGAAATCCTTGCCTTAGATGCCTTAGCTAAAAAGATAAGAGCAAAGCGTTTCAAGAACGGAGCAATCAATTTCGAACGCTACGAGGTTAAGTTTGAGATTGACGAGAACGGCAAACCGACCAACGTCTTCTTCAAAGTATCACAAGATGCTAACAAGCTAATCGAGGAGTTTATGCTCCTTGCCAATCGCACCGTTGCCGAACATATCGGGAAGAAACCGAAAGGCGGCGGTACAAAAAAGGCATTTGTATACCGTATCCACGATCTTCCTAATCCTGAAAAGATGGAGAACTTCGCCAACTTCATACGCCGCTTCGGTTATAAGTTGAAGACGGAGGGAACGAAGACTCAAGTATCTAAAGGCATCAACAGCTTGCTCGACAATGTACAAGGCAAGCCAGAGGAAAACCTTATCGAAACGGTTGCAATCCGTGCAATGCAAAAGGCAAAGTATTCGACAGAGAACGTTGGACACTATGGCTTGGCATTCGAATATTATACTCACTTCACATCGCCTATCCGCCGTTATCCCGATATGATGGTGCACCGCCTTTTGGAGAGATACCTTGACGGAGGTCGCAGCGTAATCAAGTCGAAGTACGAAGAACAATGCGAGCATTGCTCCGAAATGGAACAAACAGCAGCCAACGCCGAACGCGCCTCAATAAAATACAAACAAGTAGAATTCATGAGCGACAAACTCGGCATGGTATTCGACGGAGTAATCTCAGGCGTAACGGAATGGGGCTTGTATGTTGAGCTGAACGAAAACAAATGCGAAGGCTTAGTTCCAATCCGTGACCTTGGCAACGACTATTACGAGTTCGACGAAAAGAGCTACTGCCTTGTAGGTCGCCGCAGCAAAAACACCTATCGCTTAGGCGACTCAATAACAATAAAAGTAGCCGCCGCAAATCTTGAGCGCAAGCAATTAGACTTCCAAATGGTATAATATAAGTCTCGCAGGGTAGTGTGTTCAGTAAAGTGTTCCTGTTTTTGTGTCACTTTGGTGACCAACCCGATACGGGTTGCACATCAATAACCGCCGTAAATGCGAAGGGAGCGCAGCGACCGCAGTCTTACGGCGGCTACCGTCCTCATTCCTTTTTCAACGCCGTAGGTGTTGCACAGGTGCGTCTTGATTGTGACACACGTGTGCAACCCGTATCGGGTTGGTCACCAAAGTGACACAAAAAAGGAACACTTTACTGAACACACTACTCGCAGAGGCGAGATTATGTATATTATATGTGATATATAGTGCATTGCACAGTGCTATCTATAGCGTACATTTCGTATGCACCGTGATAGGTAAACAAAGCGGAAAGAAGAAAAAAGTTACTCTCTAAGCCTTGTTTTTTAAAAAGATAAAAATATCTTTGCACTCATCACATGGAAATAACAGCAAAAAATATCGCACTTTTAGCAGAAATCTGCTCCTCAGATTTGGTCGTTTCATCTAATTTATTAGAGAGAGAGAGAGAGAGAGAGAGAGAGAGAGAGAGAATACATACTATTGTAACTCTTTAAATTTCCAAAAAGAAGTTGGCAACTCTGCCGACGCTTCATCATCCCACTTACCGAATAATTTTTCATTTGTCTCGACGACGGGACTTATCATAGCATTATATCACGTTGTTGCGTGTTGTGAATACATCAAAAGTATCCGCAATACGCAATTTCTTTTTTTGTCCAATGGACAGAGAAAAAGTTGTTCCATCTCTCTGTCCAAAGGACAGAACCTTGAAAACGACTTCTGCGAATCTTGTCCTTTGGTCAGAAGGCTGCAGACATTTTCTGCAAGGTTCTGTCCTTTGGTCAGAATGTCGCAGACGTTTTCTGCAAGGTCTTGTCCTTTGGTCAGAATG
>JGI996J12353_1000407_pt1 | contig 10639 bp, 8 predicted proteins | sample IntmicLarv5ML5BL_FD_12353 | JGI IMG/M metagenome (IMG submission 12353) | reverse complement strand
ACTGTTGCAAATATCGGTCCGATATACGGAACATTGTTCAGCAAACCTGCCAAAACGCCTAAAAAGAACCAGCCGGGAAGCCCGATTAAATAAAATCCGACACAGCAAATAATAGAAATGCCGACGCTTTCAATAATTTTTGCAACCAAAAAGTTGTTGGATTGCGTCATGACGGCTGAAGCTGTGTTTTTGATTTCGGTTTCAAATCGGAGAGGAATTAAATCATTCAATTTTTTATTAATGCTGCTGCTGTCGCGAAGATACATTTTAAACATAATCGGATAGAGCAAAATAATTGCCAAAATGTAAAAAAAGGCTTGAGAAATCAAAGCGCCGATTTGCTGAGAAATCGAATTGATTAAATCGTTTACGATATTTTCAATCCAAACTGTAACAGAATCCGGAAAAACGGAAAGCAGAGTCATTAAAAACTGAGTTCCTTGAACAATCATTTCCTGCAAACCGGAAAGATCCAACAGAATTTCAGACAAATTGGAAATCTGAACCGCGCAGAAATAAAAGAGAAATGTTCCGAAAATCAAAGTAACAGCGATTTCAAAGACGCGACGCTGCCGTGGCGTATATTTTTCTGTCAGCTTTCCGAAAATTTTCGCCGCTTTGTTGAAAAGAGCAATAAAACATAATCCGAAAAGAACCACGACAAAAAGTTCTTGGAAATAAAAAAGAGTCATGAGGAGAGCGCAAAGAATACCGAAAATAATTGCCAAAGAAAACCAAACGTATTTGTTGGTGGTCAGCGGCAAAGGTATTTGATCAAAAGTTGTTATCGTTTTGCCCATTTTATTCCTCGAAAAAACTCCGCAAAGAGCGTTTATGTTATATGAACTGGGTTTATTCTATATGAACTCATTCTTATAAATAGCATAAAATTGTAAAAACAAGAATACAAAGAACTCAAAAAGAGAAATATTTAAATTCTGAAATCGGCTTCAAATATCATTTACTCAAACATTATTTCAGGATTGACGTTCAATACGAATACATTTAATTTACAGTTTATTTTATCACAGATTATTTTTATTACAATTTATTTACAGTTATTTTAATAATTTTCATAATTTCAATTTGGTGATTTTTTGTTTATCGAATTCAAAAATCAAGTTCAGAAGGTCCTCAGCGAAACTGCGGCAACTCTGGGATACGAAATCAACGAAAAGGACGTTTCATTTGAAGTCTCCGAACACGCTGATTTAGCAACGCGTCTGGCTTTTCAATTAATGGCACAAAAGAAAGAAAATCCGGCAAAACTTGCAAAAGATATCGCCGATGCTGTTTCGGAAGAGCAGCTTAAAAATGCAGATTTAATCGGAAAAATTACATCTGCCGGTCCGTACATCAATATTTTCGCATCTGAAAAATACTTGATTCAAACCGTAGAAAATGCGGTTGCCGAAAAAGAAAATTACGGCAGCGGAAAGCACACAGAAAAAATATTATTGGAACACACGTCCGCAAACCCGAACGGACCGCTTCATGTCGGGCACATTCGAAATGCAATATTAGGCGACACTTTGTCACGCATTTTAAGAAAAGCCGGTTATGACGTTGAAGTTCAATACTATGTGAACGATATCGGCAGACAGATTGCTGTTGTTTCGTGGGCGGCTTCCAAATATCCGCTGAATATGGATATCAAGCCGGATTACGCTATTGTTGACGTTTATGTCAAAGCAAATGAAGACATCGCAAAAGATGAAACCGTAAACGAACACATTGAAGCACTCATGAAAAAAGTCGAAAACGGCGACAAAGAAACCATTGACAGCTTTACAAATGCAGTTGACATGGCTGTTGCCGGAATTTCAGAAACGCTTCTTTTGATGAATGTCAAACACGATAAGTTTGTCAGAGAATCTCAATTTATTCAAAGCGGCGCAGTTTGGAATGTCATTGACAGATTAATTGCGACCGGAAAAACCAAAGATTCCAACGGCGCGCTCGTCGTTGATTTATCAGAATACGGCTTTGAGAAAACACTTGTGATTCGCCGTTCAAACGGAACATCTTTGTACACCACGCGCGATTTGGCTTACCACGAATGGAAAGCACCGCAATGCGACCGCATGATTGATGTTTTCGGCGCAGACCATAAATTAATCTCAGGACAATTACGCGCATCGCTTCAGCTTTTGGAAAGCAAAACGCCGGAAGTTGTGATTTTTGAATTCGTGTCGCTTCCGGAAGGTTCCATGAGCACGCGCCGCGGCGTATTTATTACGGCGGACGAATTGCTGAAACAGATGGTTGATAAAGCGTATGAAGAAATTGAGAAAAGACGTCCGGAAGAATCGGAAGAGTTCAAACGCGAAGTTGCCCGCATGGTCGGAATCGGCGCAACACGCTACGATATCATAAAAGTTTCTTCTGATAAATCGACTGTTTTTGATTGGGAAACGGCATTAGACTTTGAAAAACAAGGCGCGCCGTTTATTCAATACGCTCATGCTCGCGCGTCCAAAATATTGAAAAAGGCAGCCGAAGATGGAATTGAAACAGAAAACATTTCAAAAACATTCGCGGATTATTCATTATTGATTGAGCCGACTGAAGAATCTTTGATTAAGAAAATTGCTCAATTCGAACAAAAAATCGAAGAAAGCGCCGCAGATTTAAAGCCGCACACGTTTGCGATTTATGCCAGAGAATTGGCGGATGCTTTCAATCAAGTTTACCGATACATTCCGGTTTTAAACATTGAAGATATCGAATTGAAAAAGGCGAGACTGGCTTTGATTTTCTCGGCAAAAATTGCCATTGCCAATTCTTTATCCTGTCTCGGAATTGACGCGCCGGACTCGATGTAATGACAAAAATTCTTTTTGATGATATCGGAAGCTTTCCGCTTCCGCCCCATATTTCAAAAGCGGCGGTGAGCGAAGCGGCATTTGAAAGAACGGCAGATGAAATGCTGTTTCCCGTGCTGAATCAAATATTTGAAATGAAATTGAATGCGGGCGTTCAAATTCCGACATATTCCCAAGTCAGAGACATGACGGAACAATTTCTTCGACCGATGAAAGATGAAAAATGCTGTATCGGTCCTTTTGAATTAAAAGAAGAATATGCCGGAACGGTTGAAATTGAGGCGATTGATTCTTATTATGAGAATTATCAAAACAACAATGAAACCGCAAATGAAAAACCGGAAATACGGCTTTGCGTGACCGGTCCGACTGAATTGTATTTAAAAGAATTCGGCGGCGCGTCTTACACCGACATCTATCGAATATTTGCAAAGGATGTCGATTTGTTTGTTAAAACCGCAATGAAACGCGCCAAAAATTTTAAAATTTCAACGGTTTCGATTGATGAGCCGAGTATCGGAATCAATCCGGATTTGTCTTTGCCTGCTGATGAAATCATTCAAGCTTTGACAACAGCCGGCCGCAGCGCATTTAAATGCGGCGCAGATGTTGAAATTCACATTCATTCTCCGCTTTATTATGAATTGGCGTGTCAAGCCGAAACAATTAATGTCATCGGAATGGAATCGGCGGCAACGCCGTCATACGCTGATATGATTGATAAATCTGTATTGGAAGACAGCGACACATTTGTCCGCGCAGGAATTTCAAGAACAGATATTTTCAGTATGGCAGGAACTTTGAACGAAAAATACGGCGGCAACGTTTGGGAAAAACCCGAAATTATGGCAGAAATCACAACGCAGATGGAAACGCCGACCGTGATTGAAAAGCGATTGGAAAAGCTTTACACCGTATTCGGAGATCGAATCAAATATGCCGGACCGGATTGCGGTCTCGGATCGTGGCCGACGCAGGAACTCGCCGCAGAACTTCTGAAAAATACGGGAGCGGCAATTCATTCATTTAATCAAAAGAATGAATTCTGAAATGAAATAAAAAAGCAATAGATAATTATGGCACAAAACCGCCGCAAAAAGAATAAAGATTTATCGAAAAAAATCGCAGCAGAACGCATTCTGCGTCTCTTTGAGCTGGCGGAAGAAAATTATAAAGATTATCCCGAGCGCGCGCAGCGTTATGCGGCACTTGCCCGATTAATTTCAATGCGTTATCAGGTTCGCTTGATACGAGAACAAAAGCGCAGAATCTGCAAACATTGTTATCATTATTTGGTTCCCGGAAGCAACTGCCGAATTCGATTAAAAAACGGCATGGTGCTGACAACTTGTTTTGCTTGCGGAAAGCAAAGCCGATATCCGTATGAAAGAAATGAAACAAAACAAAATGATTCTGACCAAATTGATTTGAATCAAAGCGATATGAATCGAAACAATTCGAAGCAAAGCGATTTTTGTCAAGAAAACTGAAAATTATTTTTTAATTTTGTGTTCTTGGAACGCGCCTTTAAAATAAACAAAAACGGAAACTTCTTCCCCTTTTTCAAATGCGCGAAGCTGTTTATCATAAATTTTCGGAATGTGTTTCAATTGATTTGAATCAAAATGTTTTGAAACGGCTTCTAAGAATTCTTTTTCCTGAGAAATGTAGCCGGATTCGTATTTTATTGTGACATCATAAACAGATTCGGCTTCCTCCGAACAAATTTCTGCGCCGTACATGCCGTGTTCATTCAATCCGCTGATTTCACGCCAATCATAATTTCCGGAATCATCGGCTTCTCGGTGAATCATATACGGGTAAACGCGGCAGATGAGCGGGCGATTATCATAAATTCGACAGCGATTGTTTTCGAGGAAAAAACAGCTTCCGACTTCATCGTTTTGTGTTTTCAGGCTGTATCCTGAAACATAAAATCGACCGAACTGATCGCAAAAATCGAAATAGGGAGATGGTTTAACGGCATCGGGATTCAGAGTTAAAATTCGAGACGCGTCTTCGGCAAGCAAATAAACATGATCGTTAAATGCGTGCGTGCAGCATTTGCCGCAAAAATCGCATTCAAATCCGACATCTTGAATGACATCCAGAAAATGCTCTTTGGAATAATCTGCCAAGGCTTTTTCTTCATCTAAAAAATAAATCAAATCCGATTCCGCTTTTTTCATTGATGGAAAAATGCTTTTTACGTTTTAAATTTAATTGTTGAGATTTGATTAAAAACGTAAGGTTTATATCAATAAAATGGCGTTATAGTCAAACCTTAAAGATTCTGAAAAATAAATTTATCTTTATTCAGTCTTTATTTTTACATTTCATTGTAAAAATCGGATTTCTCGGCGGCAATCCAAAGTAATAACAGCAAACTGACGGCGAAACGGCAGTCAGCAATAAAATTTCACATTTATTCAAAATAACCATCAATAAAACGATTCAATATTAAATATTAAAATATGGAGGCATGATTATGGGCAAGACAGGAAGTATTATCTGGGTCAAAATTAAGGGAAGAAAAGGAAACGCTAAGAAAATCGAAAGCGGTTTAAGCACAAAAGCACACCCCGGACCCGCACAAAGATTTACATCATCCGGACACAAAAGAAGATATTTGAACAGATCACCCAAAGCTCTTTCCAAATAATCTTTTAATTTTTTTTATTTTTTAATTAATTTTTCAATTTTAATTAAATTTTAAATTAAATTTCGGATTTAAAAATCCTTTAAAATTAAAAAAGAAAACAAGCTTTTCAGCTTGTTTGTTCTGTTTTTTTTGAATTACTTTGTTTTCGAACTATTTTGTTTTTTCGATTTTCTTTTGATTTATTTTCTCGTTTTGCCGTGTTTGAGGTTTTCCGTCGCCTCTTTGATTTTTGTTTTAATTCTGCCCCGACCGCATCCTTTGGGAGAATTATCAGGACCAGATGACGTGGAATCAGATTCTTTTTTAAATTCTGTTTTAAATTCCGCATTATATTCGATTTTCAATTCTTCCGGCAATTCGATTGTGTCTGCGTGTTGAATAAAATAATAAATTGTTTTATACAGGAAATCAACCATGGGCTGAGAAATGTAATGCGCTTCGAATTTTGAATTTTCTTTTCGAATTGCCAGTGAAACGCCGGCATCTGAAATGATTGAGCAGCTTTGATTTGTCAGATGACTGACCTCTAACCCTTTCAAAATGGGACGAACACTTTGAGGATAAACCATGAGCGGCAATGAAAAATTATCATAACCTTCAATATCATCAACCAAAATTAAAATGCTAATTCTGTCTTGAATTGAAATCAAATCGCTTTCAATATCCTTTAAAACCGCAGGAGAGCGAGAAAAAAGAATAATGTTTTTTCTTGTTTTATCAAAAAGCTCGTTCATTTTTCTGCGAACAGTCCATTCACTGCGCAAATATTGAATCAAAGCCATTTCTTCGCCATTATCAGTAAGCAGATGATAATCCATTTCTTCAAACGCCTGAGAGATTTCAGACGCCGTTTTTTCATAATCTTCTCGAAGCATTTGAATTAAGTCATCGGGATCAGTCGATCTGTAATGAATCGGCGACCCATGAAGAACTTCAGCATATCGTTTATTGACAAGACTTTCCAAAACTTCATACAATTTTGCGCGCGGAATTTTCGTAAATTCGTGCAAATCGCGAACGCCGGCATCACCTAAAAAAACCAATCCGGTATATGCTTTTGCTTCATTTTCAGAAAGCCCGAGTTTTTTTAAGTTCGCTATTAATCCATTATCCACCATAAAATGACTCCGAAATTGTAAAAAATAAAAAATGATTGCTCTTCAATATTATCCTTTTTGTGATTTAAATATTTTAAGTTTAATGATTGATTCTCAGCTTTAAGCTTTTACAAATAATATAAATTATTAATGCAAAGATAAATAAATAATTTGTCACCCCAAAGGTAACAACAATATTAATATAGATTCCCGAGAATCATGAAATTGTTGTGAATTGGTTTCGTTTAAAATGTGCTGTGAAGATTTATTCACAGTAAAACAAGTCGGGTTATTCGTGTTTTTCAGAAAGATAGATAATATCAAATAAAACAGGAGAAACGAATAATATGAAAAAAAGCAACTTCGTCGCAATGATTTTAGGCACAGTCGGACTTATTTTTGCCGCAATCGGTATGTGTATGTGTCTTTTGCCGGAATGGGACGCCTTTAATTCGGGCATCGTAATGGGATGTATCGGAATCGGAATACTTCTGATAACGGCAATCGTATGGCGTAAAATGGAAAATAAAGCACCGATTCATTTGACAGGAAAAACAGTATTAACAATACTTATCGGCGTTGTCGGTTCACTTTTGCTCGGTGTCGGTATGTGTTTTGTAATGGTATGGAGTCAGATTGTTTACGGCATTCTCATTGGAATCGCAGGAATTTTAATGCTTTTGATGCTGATTCCGCTGATTAAAGGACTGGAATAAACACAGGAAGTCAAACCATGAGCAGACTTATGAAAGCCAACAAGAAGATTGAAAAAACCGTTGTATCAGATTACAAAAAGATTGAAAACGGTTTTGTTTCCGGATACAAAACAATCGAAAACGGTGTTGTTAACGGTTATAAAAAAATCGAAACAAAATTTGTCGAAAAATTTTCAACACCGGACGATTCCAAACCGGAAAAAAACGACAGCACTTTGAATTAATTCGATTGAAAATAAAAATATAAAATCAATTCAAAAAATGAAGGGCATACCATGAAAGGAAAAACCAAAATAGGATTTGCAGCTGTTTTATTAGCAGGTGTCGGACTTCTGATTGCGCTGCTGAAGCGAAAATAAAACCGCCGACTAAAAGAGATCAAAATGAAAATAACCGCCGGCAAGATTTCAGGCGGTTATGATTTTAATTTAATTTTTTAAAATTCAGCTTTTTTAATTCAACTTTTTTAACTCAAATATTCATTTTTCATTTTTAATTCAATTTTTTTCATTTTTCATCTTATTTTCTTGAAATTATTACCAAATTCTGTAATTTAATTTCAATAAAGTTTTGACTTTAATTGAATGAATCATTTAAAATTGGATATTAAGAGACGAAATTATCAATTTTTTAGAAATGTATTTTCGTTTTAAAAATTTGTCACCCCAAAGGTAACAACAAGATTTATATACATTCCAAAAATATAGGATTAATTGCTGAAATCAATTATTTTGTAAAGATTAACGTATTTATTCGAGCGGCAATTTATTGTTCAAGAGGATGCGTGATTTTTCAGAAGAAAGATTTTCAATTTCCAATCGTATTAAAACACTATTTCAAAAAACCAAAAACAAATAAGCATTAAAAAACGAAAAAAACGGATTAATTTTCTTTAAACCAATTGTAAAATCTTTAAAAATATATGCAATAAACCCCAAAACCAAACCAAAACAACCAACTAAAAATCAAACCAACCAAAAACGGATTTAAAACTAAAAACAACCAAATCAAAAACGAGAACAACCAAACTAAAAACGAAAAAAAGAATAACCCAAATATAAAGCTTCGACTGATTTAATCGGATTCAAGCTTTCGCATAATTTTTAAAAATAGGAAATACAATCAAAAACGATTTTAAAGAAAATTATTTTTTTTATTTTTTGGAGTAATATTAATATATTTATATCTGAATCATATCATTTTTTATTTTAAAAATTAAAAAATACAAAAATGATTATTGTAAATTTAAGTCGAGGATTTTTATGTCTTTATCAAGCCTTTTTAAAAAAATAGGAGAAATCGCAAATACAAACCGTCGGCTTGTTTTAATCGGCTTTATCATTTTAATTTTTGTCAGCCTTTACGGCGCCTCGTCTATTGCAATGAATTCCGGAATGGATACATACATTCAAAAAGATTCAAAATTGTATCAAGACCAGAGTCACTATCAGCAAATGTTCAGTGAAGAATCTATTGTCATTATGATTGAGGGAGCAAACGTTAAAGATCCTGCCGTTTTGGAAGCGTCGGTGCGGTTGGAAAAAATGATATTCAACGTATCCGGCGTCAGTAATGTTGTCGGTCCGTCAACAATCATTACCGCGACAAATTATCAAATGACCGGACGAAATGAAATCCCGTCAACAACTGAAGAAGTTCAAAGCTTAATCGATTTAAGCCCGGACATTTATTCACAATTAATTTACGATGACACTCACTCAATCATGCTTGCCAGTTACGGAGACGTTACCGAAGCGCAAAAAGCCGACATTTTAAAAGCCGTAAAAGATGCTGTTGATTTTGCCGGATTCCCGGCGGGATACAATATGATTGTTACCGGCGAAGCGGCATTGACGCAAGATATGGACGCAGAAATGTCAACAGGAATGGGCATTCTGCTCTTCCTCGCAATTCTTTTAATGGTTGTCGCATTAGGCGTCGCATTCAGAGGCGTTCGCTGGAGACTGTATCCGTTAGTTGTCGTCATGTTCGGATTGTTTTACACATTCGGCAGCATGGGCTTTTTAAGCATTAATATGACAATGGTTTCAATCTCAGCGTTTCCGATTTTAATCGGATTGGGCATTGATTACGCCATTCAGTTCCACAGCCGAATGGAAGAAGAACTCAGACGCTGTAAAACCGGGCGAGAAGCCATCATAGAAACATTCAAAAATACAGGTCCTGCTGTTCTGACAGCTTTATTCGTGACTTGTGTCAGTTTTATTTCCCTTTTAACCTCCTCAATCCCGATGATTCAGGATTTCGGGAAATTGTTAATCATCGGCTGCATTGCCTGTTACGCCTCAGCACTCTTTTTCGGCGTTCTTTCTCTCTATTATATGGATAGAATGGCAGAAAGACTCAGAAGAAGAGAGCTTGAAACAGGAAAAGCTCCGTTTTTGAAAAGATTCTTCCCTGTGATTCAAAAAGCAGACGGAGAAATATCAAACGCAGAACCGGCGCAGCCGGCGGAAAATATAATTACAAAAATCCTGACGAAAGTCATTGATTTCACATTAGAACATAAAAAAACAATTTTCATGATCGCAATCATTACCGGCGCTCTCGGATTCTATGCCGACACCACAATTTCGGCTGAAACGGATTTTAAAACATACATGCCGCAAGACATGCCGGCGCTTGTCAATTTCAATCACATGGGAACGGTAATGGGCGGCAGCGATGTCATCAATATCATGATTGAAACATCTGATATTTCATCACCGATTTTGCTGAATTGGATGGACGAATTCGGAACGTATCAAACGCAAAATCAACTTTATGTCGAAAGTGCCGACAGTTTGGCAACCGTTGTCAAACAATACAACGGCGGCGTTATTCCGGATACGAAAGAAGATGTTCGCGCGATTTACGATCAAATTCCGGAACAAGTGATGAAACAATATTCTCACGGAAATTCGATTTTGCTTTTAAATTTGAATGTCGGTTCAGCCTCAACGGATCTTCCGATGGACGGATTAAAAACGCTCATTGAAATTATTCAAGAAGACATGAGATGGCATCCGATGCCGCCGGGAACAACGGCGACGATTACCGGAAACACAGTTCCGTTCATTGAACTCTTAGGATCGCTTTTAAACGGCCGTGTTCAGCAAACGATTCTCGGAATTGTCCTTGTGTTCATTGCGCTTTTGCTTGTCTATCGCGACATTTTCAAGGCGCTCGGACCGGTTTTGACAATCGGTCTTGTGATCGGTTGGTCAGGAATTGTCATGTACGCGTTTGGTATCGTTTACACACCGATGACAGCGGTCATGGGATGTATGATATTGGGCGCCGGCTCGGAATATTCAATTCTATTAATGGAGCGGTTCT
>JGI996J12353_1000406_pt1 | contig 10644 bp, 8 predicted proteins | sample IntmicLarv5ML5BL_FD_12353 | JGI IMG/M metagenome (IMG submission 12353) | reverse complement strand
TGCAGTGACAACCGTTAGTAAGGATTATCCTAAGCAATTGCACGAGGTTTTTGACCCGCCTTATGTTTTGTATTGTAAGGGCGATATTAGTTTGCTTGGCTCGCGCATGATTGCTATGGTTGGTAGCAGACGCTGCACTCGCTATGGAAAAGAACAAGCTGAACTATTCGCAAAGTCTTTAACAAAACACAATTTTACCATAATCAGTGGTATGGCTGAGGGGATTGATACATCCGCGCATCAAGGGGCTTTAAATGCTAGTGGAAAAACTATTGCAGTTCTTGCTGGCGGATTAAACGAGATATACCCAGCAATCAATTTGAACTTATCTAAAGAGATAGCTGAGAAAGGCTTGCTTGTTAGTGAAATGCGTCCCAATTATCGTGCTGAAAAATTTTCGTTTCCGATTCGCAACAGAATAATAGCGGCACTCAGTGATGGGGTTTTTGTTCCTGAAATGGGCGAGAAAAGCGGAGCCATGTATACCTTGAACTATGCAAACGAATATGGCCGAGAGATGTTTGTGCTACCTGGCCCTGTGAACAATTTCGCATCAATTGGTTCTAATCGTTTGATTAAAGAATGTCAAGCTGCTTGCGTACTTTCTCCTGACGATATTCTTGCGCGGCTTGGTATTGATGCAGCTAAAGCAGAGGTTAGTTTAGCTAAGTTGCAGCTTGGAATTGAAGAGCAATTGATATATAATTCGCTAAAAAATGAGCAAATCCATTATGACGAACTTATAAAAATTACTAAATTAACATCAAAAATGTTAAATAGTTTGTTGACAACTATGGAAATAAGTGGTTTAATAAAAAAGTTACCGAGTAATTTCTATTCTCGTGTAAATTAAAAAACGAAAGGCTTGTTACATATGATTTTAGTTGTTATTGAAGGTGCAGGTAAAAAAGAGACCATACAGAAGTATCTCGGAGAGGGTTACGAAGTGATTGCCACAAAAGGGCATATACGTGATTTGCCTATTAAGGATACAGGCGTTAACATAGCCAATAACTTTGAACCAAAGTATGTGGTTATGTCTGATAAGCAGGATATTATTAAGGCGTTGGAATCTAAGGCTAAAAAAGCGGATAAGATTCTTTTAGCAACCGACCCTGATCGTGAGGGAGAGGCTATTTCGTGGCATGTGGCACACATTCTAGATATTGATCCTAACACCAACTGTCGTATAGAGTTTAATGAAATAAGTAAAGCTGCTGTGCAAAATGCACTTAAAAATCCACGTGCCATCAACCTAGATCTTGTAGATGCTCAGCAGGCACGAAGAGTATTAGATAGGCTTGTGGGTTATAAGGTATCGCCTATAATAAGTAAGAAGATAAAACCTAAGCTCAGCGCGGGCAGGGTTCAGTCTGTTGCACTCGAACTAGTGGTAGATCGCGAGCGCGAGATTTTAAACTTTAAGCCCGAGGAATATTGGGTAATTACTGCATTTTTAAATAAGCTTAACGATAAATTGATTTTTAAATCAATATACTATGGTAAAGACGGCAAAAAACAAAAAATAGAAAACGCCGAACAAAAAGACGCGGTACTTAAAGCTGTAGATGGCGCTAATTTCATTGTTAGTAAGATAAAGAAGTCTATTACTTCTTCTCATGCGCCCGCGCCCTACACAACTTCTACAATGCAACAGGACGCTTTAAATAAGCTTGGCATGAGTCTAAAACGCACTACGTCAGCTGCCCAGAACCTCTACGAGGGTGTTGAGATTAAGGGCGAGGGCAAGCTTGCGCTGGTAACTTATATACGTACAGACTCTGTGCGTGTTGCGCCAGATGCAGTGGCAGCCGCTAAAGACTTTATTACCGCAAACTATGGTGTGGACTATTACCCAGAGACTCCTAATTTCTATAAGAGCAAGAAGAGCGCCCAAGATGCGCATGAAGCGATAAGGCCAATTAACCTTCTGGTTATGCCAGAGCAGGTAAAGAGCAGTTTAAGTATCGATAACTACAGGTTATATAAGCTGATATATGAACGTTTCCTAGCAAGCCAGATGAGCAAAGCTACCTATAATTCGGTTTCAATAGATATCGTGGCTAATGCCCACATCTTTAGAACAACTGGTCGTACGCCGTTGTTTGCAGGTTATACCAAGGTCTATGAGGACTACATAAACAAAGACATTCATACCAATGAAGAAGACGAGGCACAAAGCTTGATTCCAGAACTTGCTGAGGGCGAGAAGGTTAATCTTAATGAGATCAAGGCAGAGCAGAAGTTTACTAAGCCTCCTGCTAGATACACCGAAGCTAGCCTTGTTAAGGCTATGGAAGAAAAGGGAATAGGTCGCCCTGCTACCTATACGCCGACAATAACTATTTTAGCTACACGTTTATACACCGAGAAAGAAACCAAGTATCTCAAGCCTACCGAGCTCGGCACAGTTGTTTGTGATACTTTGGTCAAATATTTCCCTGATATTATGGATGTGGGTTTTACTGCTATTATGGAGGATAAGCTTGATTCCATCGAAGATGGTGGCGTTGAGTGGCAGAAAGTTGTTGGTGATTTCTATAAAGATTTTGAGGTGGAGCTTAAAGCAGCAGGTGAAGATCCCGAGAAATTCCGCTTGCCTGTGGAAGAGTCTGACGTTGTTTGTGATAAATGTGGCGCTAAGATGGTAGTTCGCCTTGGCAAGTTTGGTAAGTTTTTAGCTTGTCCGCGTTTTCCAGAATGTAAAAACATCAAGTCGCTTAACGAACCAGTTGCAAAGTGTCCCAAATGTGGTAAAGATGTATTCCAGCGCCGTTCTAAGACGGGTAAGATTTTTTACGGCTGTTCGGGGTATCCATCTTGTGACTTTATTTCGTGGGATATTCCAACTGATAAAAAATGCCCGACCTGTGGTGCTATGCTTACTAAAAAGGAGTTTGAGGGTAGCATCAAATATGTATGTTCTTCCAAAACCTGCAACTATAAAAAGATGGAAAAAGTGGCCATGCCTGAGGGAGTGTAGAGTATATATGAATAAAGAACTGACTGTAGAAATCAGTTCTTTTTACGTTCTCTTTCTCGGTAGCTAAAATCAAATTTTAAAGAAAAAACCAAAAATCTCATATAAAAAACTGGGTTTTTGCGTGGAAAGTTAGTTGTCATTTGGTTATAATTATTGGACTTAGTTGCTAAAATATGGTAAACTGACTAGGTTTTAGAAATGGAATCAGTAAAGGAGTTTTTATGGAAACAATGCATGGCACGACTATCGTGGCTATTAAGCATAAAGGAAAAACAGTAATCGCCGGCGACAGTCAGGCGACGCTTGGTGATATGGTTTTTAAGGATTCAGTTGTTAAGGTTAGAAAAATCTATGACGACAAAGTTATTATAGGTTTTGCAGGCGTCGTATCTGACGCATTTGTTGTTGTAAGAATGTTAGAGAATGCTTTACAACGCTTTTCGGGCAATCTGCAGCGTAGTGCTGTTGAGGTGGCTAGTACATGGCAGCGCGATGGCATGGCAAGGAAGCTTGAGGCATCTGTTTTGATTGCAGATAACGAGCATGTATATAACCTCTCGGGCGACGGTACACTTATGGAGCCTTCAGAAGGGTATATAAGCATAGGCTCAGGTAGCAAATTTGCTATAGGCGCTATGCATGTTTTGGCGCAGAAATCGGATCTAAGTGCAAAGGAAATTGCGTTGGAAGCACTGAAAACTGCAAGCAAATATTGCATTTATACAAACGACCACTTTGTGGTCGAGGAGGTTTAGGCTATGGAACAGATGACTCCTAAACAGGTTGTGGTTGAGCTTGATAAATATATTATCGGGCAGGATAAGGCAAAGCGTGCCGTGGCAGTTGCGTTGCGTAACCGCTACCGTCGTAGCAAGCTTAGTGAAGAGTTACGCGATGAAATTACACCTAAGAACATAATTATGAAAGGACCTACTGGTGTAGGTAAAACAGAGATTGCTAGAAGACTAGCAAAGCTTGTTCATGCACCCTTTGTTAAAGTTGAAGCAACAAAGTACACTGAGGTGGGCTATGTTGGCCGCGATGTTGAGAGTATGATACGCGACCTGGTAGAGACCGCTATCCGCCTTGTCAAAGAAGAGAAGTATGAAGAGGTTAAAGGCAAGGCTGCCGACACAGCTAACCAGAAGGTTTGTGATATTTTATATAGCATAAAGAAGGCGCAGCTTACGGGCGAAGAGCCAGCTAATTTAAAAAACATTCTTTTAGACGAATTGAAAGCGGGCAAGCACGATGACGAGATGATTGAAATGGAAGTTTCGCTCGCTCCAAAGTCTGTTGAAATTATGCCAGGCATGGGCCCTGAGTTTAACCTCGGTGATATGCTGGGCGGACTCATGCCACAGCGCAAGAAGCGCCGCAAGCTTACTGTGGGCGAGGCAAAGAAGATTATTATAGCCGAGGAATGTGAGCGCTTGACCGACTCTGATGCTGTAAACCTTGAGGGCATACGCCGCGCAGAACAAGAGGGCATAATATTTATTGACGAGATAGATAAAATTGCTATGGCTAGCGGCAAGGGCGGTGGTCCTGATGTTTCGCGCGAGGGCGTGCAACGTGACATCCTGCCATTTGTAGAGGGTTGTACTGTGACTACAAAGCACGGTGTTATTCGCACAGATTACATTTTATTTGTGGCGGCGGGTGCGTTCCATGTGTCTAAGGTGGAAGATTTAATACCTGAGCTTCAGGGGCGTTTCCCTATTAGAGTTGAACTAGATAATTTAACGCGCAAAGATTTTCTTAAGATTCTTACTCAGCCTAAAAATGCTATTACCAAGCAATATGCGGAGCTGTTGAAGATAGACAACATCACCTTGACTTTTAATAAGGAAAGTTTGGAAGAAATCGCACGTATAGCCGAGCTTGAAAACGAGACCAACGAGAACATTGGTGCGCGTCGTTTGCATACTATTATGGAGGCATTGCTTGAGGAGATATCGTTCAACGCGGACGGCAACCACCCAAGTAGTGAGGTGATTATCACGCCTGAGTATGTACTTAAGGCACTAGAGCCAACATTAAAGAAGCACGACCTTTCAAAATATATTATATAGTTTTGTGCTAACTAAACCGCGTATTGGATGCGCGAGGATAACTTTAGATTCAGTTTTTAGAAAACTGACAAAGGAAATTAAAGATTATGAAGTTTACCAAACCCAAAGGCACGCGTGATATTCTACCTCCCGAAAGTGGAGCGTGGTCTTTTGTTGAAGACGTGGCTCGCGACATTGCAAAGGAGTATAACGCATGCTTTGTGCGTACTCCTACCTTTGAACAAACCGAGTTGTTTTTGCGTACCGTTGGCGATAGCTCGGATATTGTAAACAAAGAGATGTATACGTTTTTAGATAAAGGCGAGCGTAGCATAACCCTGCGTCCAGAGCTGACTGCGGGCATAGCACGTGCTGTTATTGAGCAAGGACTGCTGAACAATGTTCTTCCGATTAAGCTCTGTTCTATAGGCAGTGCGTTTCGCTATGAAAATGTTCAGGCGGGCAGGTATAGGGAATTTACACAGTTTGGTTTAGAGTGTTTTGGTGCCAGTGGTGCAATTGCCGATTTTGAAGCAATTAAAATGGCGAATGATTTTTTAATAAGAGTTGGCGTTAAGGAGCCGTTTGTTCTTACAATAAACAGCCTTGGCTGCCCTGAGTGCCGCAAAAGATATAATGATGCGCTACGTGCGTATCTAAGCAAGAACTTAAAAGACATGTGTCCAGATTGTAAGGTTAGATTTGAGAAGAACCCGCTGAGAGTGCTTGACTGCAAGAGCGAAGAGTGCCAAAAACTAAACAAAGATGCACCTAAAACCATAGATTACCTATGCGACGGTTGCAAGAATGATTTTAGTCAGTTGCAACAGCTTTTGAAGTTAAACGAAATTAGCTTTAAGATTGACACCAGGCTTGTTAGGGGCTTAGACTACTATACGCAGACTGTCTTTGAGTTTATTGTTGAAAACTATGCTGGAAGTGGCAAGGCTATTACTATTGGCGGTGGCGGTAGATACGATAAGTTGATTGAAGAGCTAGGGGGCAAGCCCACACCTGCTGTCGGGGTTGGGATAGGACTTGATAGAATTGTTTCGTTAATAGGAGAGTTTGAGCCTGAGCTTGATGTTTATGTAGCTAACGCTGGCGGGGTTAGTACAAGCCAAGTTATGGGTATAGTAGCTGATGTGCGAGCGCTTAGGCTATCGTGCGATTATAACTTATCGGAGCGGGCTTTAAAGCAACAGTTTAAGTTTGCAGATAAGGCGGGAGCCAGGGTTGTTTTAGTTGTTGGTGATAAGGAGCTAACAAGTAAAAGCGTAACTCTAAAGGACATGAAGAGCGGGGTGGAGCAGCAAATAAAGATAAACGAACTTCACAAATTCCTCATTACTAAAGATAAGTGAGCTTATTAAGATTTTATACATAAAAAGCAGATGAATTTAGCTAACTCGTACCTACAAAAAAGTGCTAATTTTCAAAGTTTTGGGCGTTTAGATGTTTGCCTATTTGGAAAAAATCTGATAAAATACAAGCATAGTTCCCAAAGGAGATAAAAACTAATGGCAGAGATTCAGGAAGTAACAAACGAGAATTTTAACGATTTGGTCATAGCGGCAGATAAGCCAGTGCTCGTTGATTTTTTTGCTACATGGTGTGGACCTTGCAAGATGCTCAACCCTATTATGGAATCGTTGAGCGGCGAAGTGGGAGACTCTATAATTGTGGCTAAGTGTGATATAGATAAGTGTATGGAATTAGCTCAGGATTATGGGCTTAAAGGTGTGCCTACTATAGTTATGTTTAAAGATGGTATAGAAGTTGAGCGCGCGTTCGGCTTCAGACAGAAAACGCAACTGCTTGAAATGGTGCAAAAGGTTCTAGAATAGATTTAAAACTCCAGAGTAGATTTAAGTTTTCGAACAATTTTAAGCTCTAAAATGGATTTCAGATTAATGGATTTTAAAAAGCCCTGCAAGGGCTTTTTTGTTTTGTGTTTATTTATACTTACTAATTGGGCTCTTCTAGAAAACGCCATAGTATGTGGCTTATGGTTTTGGCTTGAGTTATTTCAGGCTTTGTAATTTATTCCTAAAACAGGATTTAGATTTTTATTTGAGAGGCTTTACTTTGATGAGGAAGGAGTGGTAGTGCTTGATTGTTCAGGTAGCTTAAGGCCACGTTCTTCTGCATAGAATGCGATGCCATAGCCATGTCTATTACGTTGTCCCATTGCTTCAGGATTTTTGCTTGCTTTTATAGTTGCTTCTTTATATCCATGGGAGGCGGCAATGATGCCTATGTTATCGCCATTATCATTTTGTTGTACAGATGCTATGGGGTTATCAAGAGCTTTTAGACTTGGTCTCTTATGGAGTCCAAAAGCGAGCATGCCAATGTTATTGCCATTATCAGCTTGTTGTATAGATGCTATGGGATTGTCAAGAGCGAGTAGAATGGCTTCCTCAAGGCTATTAATGGCGGACCACATGCCAATATTCATGCCCTTGTTGTCTAGTTGGAGAGGAGCTATAGGATCTTTAAGAGTTTCAATAACAACATCTTCAAGATGAGCTTTGCCAGCAAGCATACCAATATTCATGCCATCTTTATCTTGTATCCGAGCTATTTCAACATACTGTCTTAAAAGCTTTATAATCTCCTTTTGAACTTCCTCATGTTCTTGAGGGTCGTTTTTATATAGGGTTTTAACGTTTTTATCTTTTAGCCAGGCAACTATCTTATAATAGCTTACAGTACTATCTATTTTATATTGTTCGGTATTTTTATCCATAGGTTTTCTCCCCTAATTTGTATTGCTAAATTATTCTACCATAAGTTTTTTACATTTGCAATACACAATTTGCAAATAAGTTTTTAGTTTTACTGAGCTTTTGTTATTTGCATTTAATAAGCCATAGGTGGAAGGCGTCTTTATGGATTTTTCTTGAAAAATTCTATTGACAATGTACGTAAACTCGTGCTAGAATAAACACAGACTAGTTTAGTCGGGTTTATTGAGGAGTAGTAATGAAACTATCTACAAAAGCGCGGTATGGTTTGCGCGCGGCTTATACGCTTGCGGAAAACTTTGGTGGGGAACCGCTGAATGTAGCCACGCTAGCTAAACGGGCTGTATTACCAGAACCATATTTGGAAAAATTGCTGAGCTTGCTTAAAAAGGCTGGAGTGGTGGACGCTGTTCGCGGAGCTGGTGGGGGCTATCAGCTAAGCCGAGATCCAAGCGAGGTTAGCGTGGGAGAAGTGCTTAGGGCGCTAGAGGGCGAGTTGTTTATTACAGATTGCGTTGCTGGCAGTTGTGCTGAAGCTTGCCCAAACAAGATGGTTTTTACTAAGCTCTACACCGAGATGAACAAGCTATTAAACGATATGACTCTAGAAGACATGCTAAACAATAAAAACTAAAAGGAAGAAAAATGGAAAGAAAGATTTATTTAGACAACGCGGCAACAACTCCAATGAGCAGCGAAGTGCTGACTGAGATGATGCCGTACTTCAACACAATCTACGCTAACCCAAACAGCCTTCATGGGTTCGGGCGTGAAGCACGTGTTGGCATAGAAGAGGCACGTGACCGCATTGCAAAGGCCATTGGCTGTAAATCAAATGAGATATACTTTACATCTGGTGCAACTGAGGCTAACAACTGGGTGATTCAGGGCATTGCAACCGCAAATCGCCACAAGGGCAACCACATTATAACATCAAAGATAGAACACCCCTCAATAATCCAGGCTTGTAAGGCAATGGAAAAGCAGGGCTACAGAGTGACATATTTAAACGTAGATAAATATGGTTTTGTGCGTATAGATGAGCTATTGCACTACATCTGCCCTGAAACCATTTTAATAAGCGTTATGGCGGCTAACAACGAGATAGGCACTATACAAAATGTTCAGGCAATCGCGCAGACGGCAAAAGAAAAGGGAGTAATATTCCATACCGATGCAGTACAGGCAATAGGCGCGGTTAGTTTAAATGTGGCGGAAATGGGGATTGATGCACTGACTCTAAGCGGGCACAAGATAAATGGACCAAAGGGCGTTGGCGCGCTGTATCTTAGGCGTGGCATAGCCATTTCACGCTTTATGCTTGGTGGCGAACAGGAAAACGGACTTCGTGGTGGAACTCATAACGTTCCGGCAATTGTGGGCTTGGGTAAGGCGGTAGAGCTTGTTACGCGCGACATTGTGCCTAATAGCAAGAAGCTACGTATGTTGCGTGACTACTTTATAACACAAGTGCTTGAAAAAATCGAACTCACCAACCTAAATGGACATCCGATTCAAAGACTTCCAAACAACGCGAATATTGCGTTTGGTATGGTAGAAGGCGAATCAATCCTTTTGATGCTCGATTTGGCGGGCATTGCGGTTTCTACCGGCTCAGCATGCTCGTCAAACTCGCTAGAACGCTCACACGTGCTAGACGCTATCGGGCTTGCAGTGGATTTGGCACAGGGTTCAATTAGGTTTACTTTTAGTAACTCGATTACACGTGAAGATGTGGACTATGTAGTTGAACAACTTATTGTTATTATAAGGAAATTGCGTGGATGGTCGCCGATTTCAAAATCACAAGTAGGTAAAGGGGGTACAGAAGAATGTACAATGAGAGAGTAATGAAAATGTTTAAAAATCCCAAAAATGTTGGGGTTTTACGTGGCGCTAACGGTATTGGCACAATAGGCAACGCGGCTTGTGGCGACATAATGAGAATATATCTTATAATTGAGGATGGCATTATACGTGATGCTAAGTTTAAAACCTTTGGGTGTGCGGCTGCTATTGTGTCTAGTTCGGTTGCGACCGAAAAGATTAAGGGCATGACTATAGAAGAGGCTCTTAAGGTAACCAACAAACAGATTTTAGACGAAGTAGGCGATTTGCCTCCGCAGAAGATACATTGTTCTGTGCTGGCTCAGGAGGCTATAGAAGCAGCTATAAAGGATTACCGCAAGCGTGAAGCAAGGCTAGCCCGCGGCAAAGAAAGGGGGATATCCCGCAGAAGTGAGGGCTCAGTAAGAAGCGAACGCTCTGCTAGTTCAAGAAGCTCTAGCGAGACAGGAAAGAGCGCTATGACTAATTCCGCTAGTGAAAGTAGTGCTGTCACAAAGAGCGAAAGAAAAGCCGAAAAGAAAGCAGAAGCAATTGCGGCAAAGAGTGAAAAGAAAGCGGCAAAAGCAAGCCGCTCTACATCTGGTTCGGAAAAAGCAATTGGAAGTGTGAAAAGCAGCCAATCCGCAAACAACTCAGAAAAAACTAGCAAAAAGACAAGTATGGCTACATCAGCAAGCGATGCTCAGTCTAACGATAAGCGCATACTGTATGGCAACGACTACGTGGCAGTCTCAGCAAAATCTGCGGCTAGCCAAGCTAATAAAACTCAAGACAATGGGTCGGCAAGTTTTACCACTGCCGAGAACAGTAAAGTTAAACAGAGTAGCGAGTTTGCGAGCTATAGTGGCTCTGCTGATAAAGCGGTTAATCAATCTGGCCAAGGTGGCAAGAGTAGCCAAGTTGCTGGAGTTCAAGAAGGACAAGAGGCGTTTATAATTGAACAGGACGATGCTGGTAACAGTATTTTTGAATTTGAAGAGATTATCAGAACCAAGGTGGTTACATCAAG
>JGI996J12353_1000405_pt1 | contig 10647 bp, 13 predicted proteins | sample IntmicLarv5ML5BL_FD_12353 | JGI IMG/M metagenome (IMG submission 12353) | reverse complement strand
GTTCGCGGCCGCGGCGGCCGGCGGGGCACTCGCCGGCGGGGCGGACGAGAAGGTTGTCAAAGCACTGCACGAATACGCCATGGAATTGGGACTTGGATTCCAGATATTCGATGATTATCTGGGCATAGCGGGAGATTCTTCGAAGACGGGCAAATCCGTCGGGAACGATATACGCAAAGGCAAATGCACAGTGATGGTGACCCACGCCATGCGCAGCATAAAGGACAAGAGCGTGTTGGAAGAGTTCAAAGGGATACTCGGCAACGCCAAGGCCACCGATGAAGAGGTCGCTCGTGCAAGATCGATATTGGAAGAGAGCGGAAGTATCGCATACGGAAGGGCTCTGGCACAAAAAAAAGTGGAAGAAGCGATATCGAAACTCACTGTGCTCAAGGACAGTGAGGAAAAGGAATTCATGATCGCCCTTGCAAGATACGCCATCGACAGAGAGGTCTGAGGTCAGACCTCTCCTATTCCTGTGGCGGTTATCCTGTAATTGGCAGACCTTCCCTCGGGAAGGCTGCGGTGTTTCATTATCACCGCGGTCCTGATGCTATTGCCTTTCTTGTCCAATCGTATTATTGTTTTCGAATTGTGGTGCATCGTATGGCCTCCCAGGAACTCTATGCCTCCTGTGGCAAGATTGGAATAGACCTGAGAGGTTATCAGGATCGGAATATCGCATTTCCGGGCAAGATTCAGTAATACTTCGGTTTGTCTCATAAAGTCGTTTCTGACCTTCATATCATCATGATTCAGTCTGTAGTACATGGTCATGGAATCGATTATCACGAGGCCCAGGACATCCGGAGGGATCTTAGCGATCTTATCCACTCTGTCCGATTGTTCTTCGAAACTGTGAACCTGAAAGACCAAGAGGCCCTTGGCCAAATCTCCTTCCCCGAATATTTGATCGATCCTGTCGTAAGATAATCCTTCGGAATCGATATACGCAACCTTTTTTCCGTCTGATATCACGTTACGGGCGATCTGCAGACAAACATTCGACTTTCCCGCGCCCGCTTCGCCGTAAAGAAGCGTTACGCTTCCCTTTTCGATCCCTCCGCCGAGAAGGTCATCGAAAGACTGACAGCCTGTGGGTACGCGTTTCACATCGGTAAAATGGTTAAAGCGGTTATAAAGTTGTTTGACCTCATTCGTTCTTTTTCGGATCGACACTTTAGGTAGATCCTATATGATACTGATTACAGGATTGATACGAGTGTGTTGTTGTATTCAACACCTCTCTGTATGTTTTTCGAATTTCCTCAATTCTTCAACGGGAGATAAGGTATCAAGGATCCGGCGAGGTCGCCGAGGGTCATGGATTGTATGATGATCTTCCCCGGGCCTGTAAGAGTTGTTACGAACAGCCCTTCTCCGCCGAACAGCGCAGTCTTTATGTTGCCTGCCGAGGCAATATCATATGAGACGGTGTCCTGCCACGCGACCGCGTTCGCTGTCGAGACCTTGTACTGCTCACCGGGGTTGAGATCCACGATGTTGAAATCTCCGCATGCGGTGACGAACGCTATTCCGCTGCCGCTCAGTTCCTGAAGGATAAGTCCTTCTCCGCCGAAGAACATGCTCCCCAGCTTTTTCTGGAATGTTACTTTCAGTTCGACAGACATCTGAGATCCGAGATATCCCTGTTTCTGGGTTATCCATTTTCCTCTGCCGATGTCCAGGTCGACTATCTTCCCCGGCATGGATCCGCCGAGTCCGACGATCCCTGTGCCTCCTTTGGATTTGAACCGGACGAGGAATATCGATGCACCGGACAGCGATCTTCCTATTCCTCTCAGCAGACCGCCTTTGAGCTTTGCCTCCATGACCATGTTCCCGGTCATGTATCTCATGCCTCCCGCAATGGATTGGAAGTCCTCATTTTCCTCCAGCTGCACATTCACAAATTGAAGATTATCTCCCGTGATGGTGTATCTCATGGCCGACATATCATGGCGGAGACTATTTATTATTTACAACTTAGATGCTGTAGGTACATGGTCGTCCAAAATCCAGAGATCGCCAGAGGTGCTGAGGCGAGTGTATTCATTTCCGAATTTTTAGGTCGTGAATCCATCACCAAGACAAGGTTCCGCAAGGAATACAGGCACAAAGAGTTGGACGACAGGATGCGCATGTCCCGCCTTAGGAACGAGGCCAAACTCATGAGGGATGCAAGGAAGGCCGGGGTTCGAACTCCGATGATATATGACATTGATATCGAGACCTGTTCCCTTGTCATGGAAAGAGTGCATGGCAGGATGGTCAAGGAAGTTTTGGAGAACGGCGAGAGCGATCCGGATGCGATATGTTCGGAAGTGGGAAAGACGATCGCGACGCTTCATAATTCTGGAATTTGTCACGGCGACCTCACAACATCCAATATGATGCTCACAAGTGACGGAAGGATATGTCTGTTGGACATTTCGATGGGAAGTTCTCCTGCGGATCAGGAAGACATGGGAGTGGATATCCATCTTTTCGAAAGGGCATTCACTTCAGCACATCCCGGGCTCCTTTCGGCGCTGGAGGCTGCCATGAGGTCGTATGTCGAATACAAAGACGGAGGAGAAAGGATCCTTGAAAAGGTAGAGGAGATCAAAGGAAGGGGGCGTTACACTTGAGGATAAGTGTCATAACATCCAATCCTGGCAAGGTCGCGGAATATCAGCGCGAGTTCGATCATTTGGGAATAGAAATGATACATCTCCGCGTGAATTATGATGAAGTTCAGTCCTTCGATCTGGAAGAGGTCGTTGCAAAGGGAATGAAAGAGATAAAAAGCAGAGGGATCGAGGACTTCATCATTGATGATTCGGGGCTTTTTGTGGACTCTCTTTCGGGATTTCCGGGAGTGTGGTCCGCGTACGTTCAGAAAACGATCGGCAATAAAGGTATTTTGAAACTTATGGCCGGAGAATCCGATAGGAATGCAAGATTCAAATGTTGCATAGGCTGTAACATTAATGGAGAGGACATAGTGGTCACCGGCATCTGCGAGGGCAGCATACTGCACGAGGAAAAGGGCAGCGGAGGATTCGGATTCGATCCTATATTCACACACGATGGAGAGAGGTCCTTTGCAGAGATACCCATCGAAGAGAAGAACGAAGTGTCTCACAGAGGCAATGCCGTGAGACTTCTGATGGAAAGATTGGAAAACAAGGTTCCGGGCAACAAATCTTAATACCAATGTTCGTATCAAAGGGTTAAGGGCCCGTGGGCTAGCCTGGTATACTTGTGGCTTTGGGAGCCATTGACCCCGGTTCGAATCCGGGCGGGCCCACATATATTTATGCGATTTGTAATATATTCTATAGAAGCAAATTTTTTTTTGTGTTTACGAGTATGTATTTTTTGAGAATCTATCCATAAAATTAGAAATCTTTGTATAGGGGTATGACACTTGTCGGTCTCTAAACAATGGAGATATCCATATTTTTCATAGAGTTGTAAATATGAATCAAACGAAAACGTTCAAAGCACTTTCCGATCCGAACAGACTTACGATAATGCAACTGGTCTCGGAAACAGAGGTTTGTGCGAACGATTTGCTTGAAAAATTAAATATCACGCAGCCTACTTTGTCACATCATATGAAGGTCCTGTACGAAGCAGGCCTGATAAATGTAAGACACGACGGCAAATGGGCGCACTATTCCATCAACTATGATGTGGTTGACGAGGTCTATCAATACTTGGGCGCGTTCAGAAAAGATAGATCCTCGTTGTGATTACATAATTTGTCGAAGAATCTTCGCAAGTAGTAAATAAGGTATTATATAGACAATCATCGATACGATATATGGTGATACGGCAGTTGCCGATATGTGGAAAACTTGATATCGATACGACTGAGACCTTCGTCAAGTGTGCGACAGACAGCAACATACCCAGCGTCTGTAGGTCAGAATGATATCAGCAATTCTTTCGGTTACAAATCTGCAATATCTCCGTAAACGATCTTTACAAAAAGCCCAACGGCAAAAAAAGTATTTGGAGGATTCTTTCCTTTGTGAACGATGAGATCAATGTACCTAAATGTCCCCGACAACGATTCCGGGAATACTTCGGGATGTTGGGGGTGGAGCATGTTTTCTTACTATGTAGTAATATATATTATAAACGTTTCTATACTACTTTTTTTCACAAAATATAGATATGGTTATATGTAAGTTTGATTATTGTCATTTATGGACATAAGACGTGTGCAAATTACCGGAGGTTCCTCATTCATGGTCACGCTTCCCAAGGTGTGGGCTGATTCTATACAGTTGAAGAAAAACGATCCCGTGAGCTTGCAGGTTCAACCTGACGGCAGTTTGATACTGTATCCTAAGAGTGTGGAGCCGGAACTTACCCGTGTTACAAGAACAATAGATGTTACAGAAACGAGGGATACGAATTTCATTTACAGACAGCTCATCGCAGCGTACATATCAGGCTGTGGAGCGATAGAGATCAGATCAGATGCACAGATCCATAGCTCGGTCCTCAATGTGATATCAACGTTTACACAGACCTGTATAGGTATAGAGATATGCGAATCGGATGACAACCGTGTTTTGATAACCGATCTTGTGGAGCACGAAGACATCAATCCCTGCAAAGTATCTGATAGGATAAGGATGCACATTAGAAGCATGTTGTCTGATATATACGAATCTACACAGACGGGCGAGACAGCGGATATCTCGATAATGAGCGACAGGGATCTCGAGGTCGACAGGACATACTGGATGATCGCCAGGCTGGTCAACATCTGCCTGAATGATCCCAGGATAGCGAGAACCATGGAAATGGCGCCCACGAAGGTCATCAGCTGCCTGGATATCAGCAGGATGATGGAGAGAATAGGCGATCACGCAGTGGATATGGCATTCACTCTCGTTCCGTCGATAAACAAGAATGGTGTTGATAATCTCGATAGGAATTGGAAGAAGATAGGTACGGACATCGTCAATCTGTTCAATGCTTCGTATACATGCTGGGTCGAAAGGGATGTTGTTGCAGCGGAAAGCAGCATCGTGAATGCAGAGAACATGATCCGCAAGATCGAAACCATCCTGACCAAAGACTCCAAATCTGCAGAAATAGATGTTGTGGTGAACACCGTACTTGCTTACAATTCCCTCGGCGTGATAAGATGCTGCAAGGAGATCTGCGAGTTGGCGGTCAACGTATCGATGGAAAACTGATCGTAACCATCATTCAAATTTTTTCAAAACGATCTTACTTGTTTTTCTTCGTCGATTCATTTTATGCGGCCGGTAACGGAAACGATCATGGTCTTGACCGGAATGTTCTTCTTAGAAGCGGATAACGCGAGTCTCGCCACATGATCCAAGGCACCGCAGCACGGTACTTCCATTCTGATGACGGTTATGCTGTTCACATTGTTCGATATCAGGATCTCAGTCAATTTCTCAGTATGATCGTTCCTATCCAGTTTGGGACAACCTATGACCATCGATCTCTTCCCAAAGGCGGTCTTATGGAATTCCGGCAAAGCGAATGCCGTACAGTCGGCTGCGATGAATAGATCGGATCCATCAAAGAACGGAGCTTTGGACGGAACAAGATCTATTTTCACCGGCCATTGTTTCAATACACCGTCGGATAAGTTTGCGTTCATCATAGGTATCGAACAAGGAGACATCTGAGGAGGTGATGCAAGTTCTTCGAGGAACGGTGCAGCCTCTCTGATTTCAAAAGAGATGGCCTCTTTAGGACATACCGGGAGACAATTGCCGAGTCCGTCGCAATGGTCGTCTCTGATCAATTTCGCTTTTCCCTCAACTATTGCCAGGGCGCCCTCGGAACATGCGTCGATGCATATACCGCACCCGTCACATTTCTCTTCATCGATCTTTATCATCTGTCTGATCATTGTCTTCATCCTCCCAAATACGTGGCGAAGTATGTCAATGCATAGGCCACTGCCGCAATGGAGATACCTGTTTTTGTCTTTTGCCAACGTCCGTTCATAGGTTCCAACATATAACCTACGAAAAAGAGGCAGATGCATGCTACGAGTGTCGCAGCGGCAAGCGCGTCATCTTTTGGTATCAGAACGAGACATAATATCAGCGGGACCGTGGTCAACAGGGTGATCACGAAGCACGAGACCGCGCTGATGAACATGTTCTTTCTGTCGGCTTTCATCTCCTTTTCTGTCCCGAGTCTGCAGTTGAAAAGCATTCTTGCGGCTTTTGTCTTATCTTCTTCGGTCAGAACATCGAAGATCGTGCTCCCCAAGGATTCGTACACATCTTCATAACGTTCTTCTTCGGTCCTATGTTTATCGTTCCGGAGGATCTCGGTATATCTCTTTTGGGCAGTGGTGTCCATTCTGTAGAATATGTACATGTCGATGAACCCCCAAACGAAATTCATACCGACGATCAAAATAACAATATCCCAGGGCGAGTCGTACGATATCAGTCCGACCGATGCAGAGGTTATGAAGATAAGAGCCATGACGAAGCCGTATAGGACCTCCTGGGTGGCGAGTTCGGGACCCGTGAACCCAATGAATGCTTTGATCAGTCCTTTGTGGGCAGGTTCGACCATGGAATGTTATAATATTGTGAAGTAAAAAAGTTTGTCAGAGAACAGATGAGAATGGAGTGATGCAGTCAAGCATCATCGGATACACCATTCTTTTCTATATTCTCTTTGATCTTTTCCAGTGTTTCTATCAAGGATTTGAGCTCTTTCGGGGAGATGCCTTTCACGTATTCATCGAATGCAGTATCCAGTTTCTTCTCGATCAGGACGGTGAGTTTCAAGCCCTCTTCGGTCAACGACAGATTGTATTTTTTGCTGTTCTCTTTCTCTCTGTCGTCGACCACGAGACCTTTGGACCTTAGGTCGGCGATCGCCCGGGTGGTATTCGATCTGTCAACGCTGAGGGCATCGGAGAGGGAGGTCAGCGTAGCCTCCCCCTGGCTCAATACCATGAGGTACCCAAGATGTATCTTGGATATCCCATACTCGTCCATCTCCTTGCGGCAGCGGTTGTCCATGTCCTTTTTCATGGTTCGCATCAGGACGGGTATGAGGGTCTTCCAAGATTCTCTGAAATATTCCTCAGTGTAGCATGTCTGGTTGCAGTGTTTCTGGCATTTCATCTGTTTCTTCATTCTCCGAATCAGTTATCTCTATCTCCAGAGGGGGTTTTCCCTTCATGAATATTGCTACCGCAAATACAAGAAGGACGACTATCGCACCTATCATGAATGCAAAGGTCACGCTGTTTCCGTAGGCATCGATGACGTCATAAGTGAACTTAGGGAATATGGGAGGTTTCATCAGGAGATCCAATATACCGATCGTGTGAGGAACTGTATCGTATATTCCTTGGGGTAGAAACAACAATTCCTGGGCCATCCTGCTGTTGATAATGGTTGTGAATATACCTACCGCAACAGTGCTGCCTATCGACCTGAACAGGTTGACCGATGAAGTGGTCATACCCATTTCGTTCTGTTTCGCACTGTTCTGCGCAGCTATCATCACTACGGACATGACACAACCCAGCCCGAGACCTGTAACAAACAGGTAGAACAGAGCTGTGGATTCGGAGCTTTCTCTCGAAAGTGTCGAAAGCAGGAGCATTCCTATGGCAGCTATGATCGGCCCGGCCATCAACCACGGCCGATATCCTGTTTTTTTCACAGTGAAACCGCTAGCCATAGATGTGATCATGACTCCGATCACCAAAGGCAGGATTATTAAGCCTGAGTTAGTGGCGGATATTCCCACGACGATCTGCATGAATGAAGGTAGATAGGCCATTATGCCCATCATTCCCATTCCGAAAATGATCATGACGATACTGCAGTAGACGAACATCTTGTTCTTGAACATAGATGGTTTGAGAACAGGGTCCTTCGCTTTGAATTCGTTCCAGATGAATAGGGCGAGCAACGCAAGGAATGCAACTATCATTACGAAGGATTCGGCACTGATCCAGGCGAAATCCACTCCTGCCCACGTGAAGAATAACAGGAACACCAGGAGGAATCCTGAGAGTAATGCTATTCCGGTATAGTCAACATGAATATTATCTACCGGCATTTGTTTCGGGAATTTCCTCATTGTGAATATTATTGCGATTATTCCGAGAGGAACATTTATGAAGAATATCCAGTGCCAGCTTATGTTATCTGTTATGTATCCGCCGAGGAACGGGCCCAGACACATTGCGACCGCAAAAAGCGATCCGAGCATACCTTGAACCTTACCTCTTTCCGCAGGGGAGTACAGATCCGCCACCGCTGCGGTGGCTACGGGGATCAACATACCGCCTCCGATACCCTGGATCGCGCGGAACACGATCAACTGCATCATGGAACCGCAAAGTCCCGAAAGTATGGATCCCCCGAGGAATATGACTATACCCAACAGGAAAAGAGGTTTTCTTCCATAAAGGTCTGAAAGTTTTCCCGCGATCGGGATCATGACGGTCTCACACAACATGAAACCGGTGAACACCCAGCTATAAAGTTCATTTCCCCCGAGGTCATTGACTATCGAGGGGAGACTTGTTGAAACTATGGTCCCGTCCAAGGTTGCAAGCAACATACCGAGGGCTAATCCAAGCATTATGGAGCCCCTGGTCTTCTTGTCGATGTTGGACCAACTAATACTATCTGTACTACCCATTAAATCATCCCTTGTCTTCTGACAGGTGAATTCCCTCGATATGATGTTCCTATATAAACATGTTGATTAGTCAACAAAATATCGATCTTGAACGTTTTTGCATATGAACGGTGTTCATGCAATGCTGTACCGCGTGCGGTTGAGACAAGGGATTAATTACAAGGATTGCGTGGGGATGGATACAGGTTCAGAGGATAACATCATGAAAGACAAAAGATCGCCGTCTCAACTCGAAGCTTTGTGGAAAGAGAAGGATCTCGTTGATGGTAAGATCTCCGATGCGATGGTGGTCATCATGCGCACCAACGGGTGCTGCTGGGCGAAGACGGGAGGATGCACGATGTGCGGCTACCGTCAGGCATCGGTGCGCGGAGTGACAGAGGAAGATCTCAACAGACAATTGGATGCGGCACTGTCGAAATATGATGGCGAACCCTTTGTGAAGATATACACATCCGGGAGTTTTTTTGATGAGAACGAGATCCCGGAGGCGATAAGGGAAAGAGTGTTCAGAGAGTTCTCGGGATGCTCCCGCATACTCGTGGAAAGCCGCCCCGAGTTCGTTACAACAGAGCTGATGGAGACGATGCCCAGGTCGTTAACCGTTGCATTGGGACTTGAAAGTTCGGATCCAGATATTCTCAAGACATCCATAAACAAAGGATTCACCCATGAGGACAGCAGAAGGGCGGGACTCATCATCAAGAATGCGGGATTGACTGTAAGAACGTATCTTCTTCTCAAGCCGCCGTTCTTGACCGAGAGGGCAGCGATAGAGGATGCGGTGAAATCCGCGTTGTTCGCGGACGAGTTCTCCGACGAGATCTCGATAAATCCTCTGAATGTGCAGAAGGGGACGTACGCCGAGCGTCTGTGGAGAGCAGGGGATCTGAGATCCCCGTGGATATGGTCTTTGGTGGAGGTCATCAAGAGACTGTCAGGGAACATAGGATCCCGGATCATGTCGTCGCCTTCCGGAGGAGGGACGCAGAGAGGAGTCCATAACTGCGGCGTATGCGATGTTAAATTGTTAGAGGCGATCGAGAAGTTCTCGTTCTCTCAGAACGTTGCAGATCTGGAAGTGCACTGCGGATGCAAGGGATCATGGCAAATTTATATGGATTCGGAACGCTTATTAGGTACAGCCTCGGATCTCGACAGGAGATTCGAGAACGACCTTGCCGTAAAGGAGTGAAGGAAATTGGAATACGATATCAAGAAAGGATGGTTCAAGAACGTGGAAGGAGATCTGCTTAGAGATCTCATGAAAGAGGTATTCGGGAACGTTTCCTCCGAAGGAGGCAAGCCGGTCTCGTCCTACGGAGTTCTGGCGAGGATCGAGGTCGAGATAGTCAGCAAGGATAAGATGGAGATCTCAACGGTCAATAAAGAAGGTAAACTGGACGACGCGATGATCCTTGACAGCAAAAGAAAACTCAATGCGTTCGCGGAAAAGGCAACGGGATTCGATGCCAAAGCACGTATGAAAAGAGCACAGGCGAAGGCCAAGAAAGGCGAACTTTGAAACTTTTCTGTCAAATGGAATGAAAATGACTCTCACGGGTGAAAACAGTTTTCGTTTGATCGCAAATGTGGTTAAAGAATCATTTTGGAGGGAAATCAATTGCGATTTTTTCTTTGTTTTTGACTATATCGATCGCAGATCCATAATATTGGTGATTTTATTGTAAATATTTATCAAGATTCCATGATTTTTCTGTGGATATTTCCCCATCTTACGTATGGTGCTATATACTTCCTAAGTTTATCCTACTCTCATAATAATTTACTAGGTTATTACATGAGAACAGAATTAGCGCGCGGGGGCGGGCAAGCTAAGAGTTCGTACCCTAAGGGTTTAGCAATTTTTGCAACGGTTTCGATGTTGTCTTTCTGCATCATACCTACTCATGGAAATGGCGATTCTTTAACTGAGGTTATTATATGAATAAAAAATTTGTAACAGGGGGG
>JGI996J12353_1000404_pt1 | contig 10686 bp, 7 predicted proteins | sample IntmicLarv5ML5BL_FD_12353 | JGI IMG/M metagenome (IMG submission 12353) | reverse complement strand
ATGAATCCATAAGCAATGGATATAGAGTATACATAGACAGCTGGACATTGACACTGCTTGCAACAGGAGGTCTTTCTGTAGCCACATTTGGGACAATATGGCTAGCATTAGGGTTTTCTGCGTCTGTTGCAGCGGTTCTCACATTGATATTAGGGTCTTCAGCTGGACAATGGCTCGTGAATGCAGCACTGTCTTTGGGCTTAGATCAGGCTGGCTTTTCGAATGGGTTATCCTTTGACATAATCTTAGTGGGTTCAATGAAAATAGGATTTATTACTATCTCATACCCTACCGTCCCTCACATTACAAATCTAAGGGGGCAATGAATAACCAATATGTCACAGAAAGAACTGAGGAGATTGTGGATCATATGGAAGATTTCCCTTATAATGATCGTACTTGCGTTCATGCTACAGGTGTACATAGATGACGGTAAAGTGACGATGGTTGCAGCGATTGCAGCATTATTGCTTTTGATCTTATCAATTGTTACAGCCTTTTTCATAAACCGTGAGTCAAAAAACTCAAACAATCAAAAAAAGATTTAATTTAAGGGAATTCCCTTATTTTTTTCCAAAATGACCCGTCCAAGGGCAAATGAGAGTGAGAGGCATCCTCTGCAATCACGCAGGGTCGTACATCATGGTCATCCGGAACTTCCCGAAGAGGTCCTCGTCGAGCCCTGCCGCAGCAACCTTGTTCCTCGCCCTCCTGGCCAGGTTGTACGCCGCCTGCATGGTTATCCCGTACTCGATCACGATGGTCTCGAGGACCTCGTAGTGGGGGCACATGTAGGCCCTCGCCTCCTTGAACGTCAGCCCCGCCCTGCTCTGGAGCCTGAGCATGCACACGGCGTACTTGATCTCCTCCTCCCTCTCGAGGTCGGATATCATACCGTCGAACGCCTCGGGTGCCTTCACGCCGTTTATATAGACCATGAGTAACGGATACGTTACAGATCATATAATTACTTGACGCCTTTCATTTCCCTACCCCTAATTTATGGATTCCACGCGCCACATCATGGTTACGTAAATTACTTTAAATCCTATTGACATTCCCAGCCAGATAAAATGACGGATGCACCAAGATCGAATGAAGAAGGAAGCATACATTCCAAGCATCTGCAGGGCAGAGGCAATGGACATATGCAACAATTGAACTCACTGAGCGACAACTTGGCAATGGATGGCATAAAAAAACTGGATTCCATCCCAACAAGGTTCAATGTCGATGTGGGAAGTGCCCATTTCGAATGCCTTTTTAAAGAAGGCGACCATGATTGGCTCTATGTCTTCCTAGGCTCCACGACGGATTCAAGCAACAAGAGCGGACCTGAGTCATCGCACAGATGGTCCTGGTACCCTTTCATTAAGGGCCATTCCCTATTCATTGAGGACCCAATGCGATTCAAGTACCCTAACCTGATTGCAGGGTGGTTCCTCGGAACCGAAGGCGAGGACTATACAAAATATACGTCAGACCTGGTGAAAAGGATAGCGACGAAATACAAGGTTCCACAGAACCATATCGTGTTCTATGGCAACTCCTCTGGAGGGACTGCGGCAATCGCCTGCGCACAACATATCGGAGGGTCCATATCCATATCGTTGAATCCACAGCTGCTTCCGAAGGCCTTTGACGCATATAAGGAGAATTTCAACAAGGAGACTGGAATCGAATTCGACAATCCCCTCATAGAGAAAAGAATCAACACGGAAAAGATAGTCAAAAGAAAAAAGAATAGGAACATTTTGGTGATCGACCACCTCTTTGAAGAGAACGCAAGGGTGCTTCATGAATGGTGTAGGGGAATGAAACTTAGCCCACGCATAGGCCTTACGCAAAGGGACAACCTCACCTTATGGGCCTATGAGGCTAGAGGCTCCACTGGCCCAAGCATGGCCGCAGACGGGGTACCGATGTTCCTAGCCATACAAAAAATGATAAGATCCACATGTGACTATGAAAATTATGAGGAATTGAATGGATTCATCGAAGAAAATCAAGACAACTATGCGATATTCAACTCGTTCCTGTATGAGATATATGATGTAAAGCGACAGACCGACATGGGTGAAATAAGGTTCCTGATTACAAGCAAGGACCCGTCTTGCCTTAAAAGGGCATATGACCTGTGCATGCCATATGCGCATGAAGGGGATGTGGATGCAATTGCCCTATTGGGGAGAATGCACCTTAATGGGATTCACGTCGAAAAGGATCTGGACGTTGCCATAGATTGGATCAGGAAGGCCACAGATGGCGATTCCTCAATAACCGACTATGAGCTGGTTGACATGCTGCTGGCCAGGGCATCACAGAATGACCTGAAGGAAGCGTTCGAAATATGCCAAAGGCTTTCCGAGAAAGGAGACTGGAAGGCGATGATCGAGCTTGGGCACATGTACCGCGATGGGGTCCATGTCAACAAGGACCTTGAACTTGCCACAAAATGGATTGAGGAGGCCGCTAGGATCGATGCCACATCGGCACAGTATGAGTTGAATATGATTTCACGTTTGAAATCCTCGCCATCGAGCTTGGAGATGACCCTGGATGAGCTCCAGGCGCTTGCCGAGGAAGGAGATGTGGACTCCATGGGCCAGCTCGGACGCATCTATCGCGATGGGGTGAAGGCAAAAAGGAATCTGGACGTTGCCATTAAATGGTTGAACATGGCCGTTGACAATGGGAAGTTGGAGTTCGGGAATGACCTCATAGACCTTATTCAAAAGGGCCCGTATGAGAAGGAGAGGGCAGATCTGTACGACAGGTGCTCCATGCTCTCATCCAATGGCGATGGAGAGGCCATTGGATTGCTTGGAAAGATGCATTATGTCGGCTTGAACGTCAATAAGGATGTCGATGTGGCCATAGACCTTACAAGGAAGGCGAGCGACATGGATGTCGCCTGGGCAAGCATCAAACTGGCATATTGGCTGTTGGATAGGTCATATCCAGGCGATCAGAAGGAGGCATATGAGCTGTGCATAAGGCTATCCGACAAAGGCATCGGAGAGGCTATGGGATTGATCGGGGTCATGTATCAAAAGGGGCAACATGTTGAAAAGGACGAGATCGAGGCGATAAAATGGATGACGCTGGCGGCAAAGAATGGATCCACAAGGACGGGAAACAACCTTGTGGACCTACTTCAAAAGAGGCCGTCCTTCAATGAGAGGAAGGAGGCATATGACATCTACAGCCTGCTGGCAACCAACGGCTCCATGGATGCCATTGGGATCATTGGAAGGATGCAGTACGTCGGCATACACGTGGAGAAGGACCTTGATGCCGCCATCGAGAACATCAGAAGGGCCAGCGATAGGAACATCATTTGGGCAAGGGTGAAGCTTGCATACTGGCTTTTGGAAAGATCGTCCCCTGCCGACAGGGAGGAGGCATACAACCTGTGTGCAAAGATGGCGGACAGGGGCAATCGCGATGCCATGGGCCTCCTAGGTAGGATGTACCGTGACGGGACCTACGTGGAAAGGAATCCTGAGAAGGCAATCTCATGGATGACCAAGGCTGCTGAAAAGGAATTGCCCTGGGCGAAAAGGGAGCTGTCCAACATGACAAAGGAGGAGGAGCCGTCCCCTCGGGCCAAATAGGGCAAACCTAAGAGGGCCAAGTGATCGGATGTGCATCATTGCCCATCATCCAAGGCGATGGTGGGCGAAACCATTTTGAATGATCCTTGATGACGTTGTAGATCCCGACATCCCTCAGGGTTGCAATTCAACCAATCATTGATTTAGGGACAATAGTGCTTATTGGCTCTATGAAATTTGCAGGTTTTCCTAACGAATGGTTTTTGAAAATCAAATTGGTACCCAAAACAAAAAAAGCACAGAGTAAGGCCAGGTCAAGAAACGATAGAATGATGGCCTTTGACTTCAAAGGTCAGGTTTAGATATTCTCCGTCAAATCAGGAATTCGATTGCGAATATGGGATAATGCTCTATTCCCCTCTCATCCACGAATACGTTGGTTTTTTCCAATTTGATTCCTCTGGACACATTGTACCTATCGGACATTAGAACATCAAGGGATTTGGATTGACGATTGTTTCCCGATTTCACCTCCAATGCGGTCACAATGCCGTCGATGTTTAGAATGAAGTCTATTTCCAACCTGCCTTTCCTCTCGAAATACATTGGGGTCATGCTCTTTTTAGATATGGCATTCGCGATTAGGTTCTCGACTATCGCACCCTGGTTTATCTTCATATCTCCAGCCATTATGGCTATTCCGACCCCTGACTCCATCATGGACACAAGCAATCCGGTATCCCTCATGTAGACCTTGAATAAGTTAAGCCTCATGTTGAAGGTGAGTGGGGATGCAGGTTCCTGAACGTTATAGCAGTAGCTGATGATTCCAGCATCGAACAACCATGAAAGCGCTCCACCATAGCTTTGAGAGCCTTCGCCCGCCTTCCAATCGATTATGTCAGCGTATTGAAATTTCTTATTAGTCTTCCCAAGTTGGATTGGTATTGACCTGAACACGTTTCTTACCTTTGACCTATCAGCGGCTGGAGCATATTTTGAAACATCATCCATATAGCCGTCGATTATTCTTTTCTGTGCCGATAGCACCTCACCAAAGCTGTTTGTCCCTATGAAGGTGTTAACGACATCTGGCATGCCACCTACGACAGCGTACCATCTGTGATACTCCTCGATCTTTTCCAATATTGAGGCGTCAATGGATGCTTTGTTCATTATATGATTGGATACGTGGGATATCAAATCGTCACTGACGCCCAAGGCCCACAAGAATTCCTTGAAGCTAAGCGAATGCAATTCCAAGACCGTTTCATAGCCTACTGGATAGGAGGACACCCCCTTGTAATTGAGGCCAAGTAGGGATCCCGAGCCAATGACATCGAATCTACCATCCATTGAGAATGACTTCAAGGACACCCTTGCGTTTGGACAGCTTTGTATCTCATCAAGAAATATCAATAGGTTTCCAGGTTCGAATTTTACCTTTGGAAAGCGTATGCTCAGATTTCTTACTAGGGAATCCACATCTAGATCCCCTTGGAAGACACTTTGCATTCCAGGTGTGAGTTCAAAGTTTATATAGATGTAGTTGGCATAGTTCTTCCTGGCAAAGTCATCGATGATGAATGTTTTTCCAACCTGCCTAGCACCCTTTATAAGTAGGCATTTCTTGTTGGCAGAATTCTTCCATTTGAGAAGTTCATCAGAGATCTCTCTTCTAAGCACATGGCACCATATGTTGTCGTAGTATATATTTCTATTTTTTAGCACGACTTTTGGTTAAAAATGTCTACTTTTTAGCACGACTTTATACCTATTTTTACTATTTTTTCCCAATTATTGTTCTAATCCCTACCGTACTTTTTTTGATGTGGCATATCAAAATTTTTTATAAATTGAATCCAAATATGACAATTTAGGATGAACTTTCATGAACCATACTGAGATTGCGTCCCATAATGTTTCTAGACCCTTTGAGAAACTAGGAAATGAATGAAGTGATAAAAACCAACATCATTTGCCGCCTTTCTTCTTTACAGTGACCACTTCCACCACATCCCCATTGACAACGACCGCCTGGTCGTTACTTATCGGGTACAGGTTCAAACTTTCCGAGTACTCCTTAATTATCTTCTCGGCCGCCTTCTTGAATGGGAAGTTGGTGCAATGCGGGACGACGCAAAAGTCTATCGCCCCAAGGGCAGAGAAGCATCCCTCCAACCTTGGCGCAACGTCCGGCTTGTCCATGTGCCTCACATACTCGATATCCTTCGAGACGACCATCGACCCTGCGGATGCCCCGATGTATGTCTTGCCCTTCTCGATGTGCTCCGATATCAACCTGTCCGCGCCAGAGGACCTCAACTCCTGCAAAAGGAAGAAGGTGTTCCCTCCCTCCACAAAAACGTAGTCCGCATTGGCGATCTTCGATTCGATCTCGTCAGGGGAAGCTGTGGACACCTCCAGCTCATCCACGACCATGCCAAGCCTTTCAAGGGCCTTTAAGTCGGATTTCACATAGAAGTTCACCTTCTCCACGATGCTGGCGGTCGGGATGAACACGACCTTCTTTCCTGCACAGTCATTGCCTGTGAAATCCACGAATAAATCTGCTACGCCTGAAAAGAACGATGATAGGAACAATCTCTTCATTTGAATCCGATTGCTGCAAAGATGTTTCCTAACTTATATCTTTTCATTGAAATGAGATGAAATGATTGAAAGGGGATTGTGAAGTGGTTTCAACCTATCATGTTCCTAAGGACATATTGAAGTATGCCGCCGTTTGCGATGTACTCCTCCTCTATCGGGACGTCCACCCTGCATAGCGTCTGGAAGGTCAACACCCTTCCGTCCTTGTATGCCTTGACCGTGATGTGGTCCTTTGCGACCAGGTCGTTGCATTCTATATCGAACACCTCCGAACCGTCCAGTCCAAGGGAGGATGCGTCCTGTCCCTCAAGGAACTGCAATGGGATTATCCCCATCCCGACGAGGTTGGACCTGTGTATCCTCTCGAAGGACTCGGCGATGACCGCCTTCACCCCAAGGAGGTTCGGCCCCTTTGCGGCCCAGTCCCTTGAGCTTCCAGTTCCATACTCCTTCCCTGCGATCACGATCAGGGGAACGAAGTCCTCCTGATACTCGAACGACGTTTCGAATACGGTTCCCTCCACTCCCTCTGGGAATCTCTTGGAATGACTTCCCTCCTTGCCGGGAACGAGCATGTTCTTGAGCCTGACGTTTGCGAACGTCCCCCTGACCATCACCTCGTGGTTGGCCCTTCGGGAACCGTAGGAATTGAAGTCCTCAGGCTTCACGCCCTTGGATGTGAGGTACCTTCCCGCATCCGTGCCCTTCTCGAATGACCCTGCCGGGGATATGTGGTCCGTCGTTATCGAATCGCCAAGCTTCAAGAGGCACCTTGCACCCCTTATGTCCTTCAGCTCAGGCTCGTCGTAGAGCTCGTCGAAGAATGGTGGGTTCCGTATGTATGTGGAGCCCTCATCCCATTTGAACAGCGGGGAGTCCCCTGACTCGATGGCCTTCCACCTGTCAGATCCCTCGAACACATGCTTGTATTGTGATTTGAACGATTCCGCATTCACGAACTGTGCCGTTATCTCCTCTATCTCCCTGTTGGATGGCCATATGTCCCTCAGGTACACCGCCTTCCCATCCACCTCTGCGATGGGATCCTCCTCCAGGTTCAGATCGACCCTCCCTGCCAGGGAGAATGCCACCACCAGCGGAGGGGATGCAAGGTAGTTCGTCTTCACCAGTGGGTGTATCCTCCCTTCGAAGTTCCTGTTGCTGGATGCGATGGCCGCAACCGCCAGGTCATCGGCCCTTATCGAATTGGATATCGCCGTCGGAAGAGGGCCGCTGTTGCCTATGCAGGTCATGCACCCATATCCGCAGCACTGGAACCCAAGGTCGTCCAGATACCTTTGCAATCCCGACCTCTCGAGATAGTCTGTCACCACCCTCGACCCTGGCGCAAGGGAAGTCTTCACATGGCCCTTGGGCTTCAAGCCCAGTTCCACCGCCTTCCTTGCGACCAATCCCGCCGCTATCATCACAGATGGGTTGGCCGTGTTCGTACATGATGTTATGGATGCGATCACCAGGGACCCGTCCCCAAGGACGTCGCCTGATGGCGTTCTGGCCTCCTTTATCCCAAGCGCATCCAGGGCATTCCTGAACTCGGACCTCATGTCCCTCAGTTGGATCCTGTCCTGTGGCCTTCTGAAGCCTGCAAGACAGGGACCGACGGTTGAAAGGTCCAATTCAATCGTATCGGAGTAGTCAGGCTCGGAGTCGTACCATAGGGTCTGCTCCCTGGCATAAATCTCAATGAGCTCGATGTGGTCGGGATCCCTGCCAGTGAGCCTGAGGTACTCCACCGTCTTATCGTCTATCGGACAGAATCCCATGGTTGCGCCGTATTCCGGGCACATGTTCGCCAAGGTCGACCTGTCCGCAAGGCTGAGCTCCCTGTACCCTGGTCCGAAGAACTCGACGAACTTGCCCACGACCTTCCTCTCCCTCAGCATCTGCACGACGGTCAGCACCAGGTCCGTGGCGTTGACGCCCTCCCTGAGGCTGCCGACAAGCCTGAACCCAACGACGTCGGGTATCTGCATGTAGCTGGGCTGTCCGACCATGACGGCCTCCGCCTCTATCCCTCCGACTCCCCATCCCACGACGCCCAATCCGTCTATCTGCGTGGTATGGGAGTCTGTTCCGAAGCATGAGTCGGGGTATGCCACCTTGTTTCCGTCGACCTCCTTCACATGGACGACCGGGGAGAGGTATTCGAGGTTCACCTGATGGCATATGCCGTTCCCAGGGGGAACGACCCTGAAGTTGTCGAAGGCGCCCTGTGCCCACTTGAACAAGGCATACCTCTCGCTGTTCCTCTCGAAATCCATCTTCTCGTTGAGCTCCTGCGCATCCGGTCTACCGGAGAAGTCGGTCTGTATTGAATGGTCGATGACCAGGTCCACGGGGATCAATGGATTGATCGTGGTGGGGTCCTTCCCCATCATGCTCACCGCCTCCCTCATGGATGCCAGGTCTGTGACCGCCGCACCTCCCGTGAGGTCCTGAAGGAGCACCCTTGCAGGGATCCATGGTATGTCCACGTCCGAATTCCCATTTGGATCCCATGATGCGATTGCGATCACATCCTCGTCGGTTATAGCCAATCCGTCCCTCTGCCTGAGCAAAGACTCCACGATGACCTTTATGGAGTATGGCATCTTTGAAAGGTCCTTGACAATGCCTTTCGACTCTAGCTCTCTGAGGCTGTGGATGAGGACGTCACCCGATGCGGTTGAGATGTTCCTTGTGCAATCACCGATTTCCTTCAACTGGAATCACCGGGTTTATGTAATGAGGTTTAGTATTTCAATATTGACTTCTCGAAAAAACACCCCATTTGGGGTCGATATTCAATCCATGGCTCGGGAGATCTGTTGGAATGTCTACCTCATCCGTGTTGAAGACGCCTTTATTTCTATAGAACCTTCAATGCAACATGCGTTTGGGACCGCTCCGCGTGTATCCAGAACCGTGGTCCATTGACCCACATGTGCCATCTGATCGTTGGCAGTGGCTAGGGGCCATTGCGATCGGCCTGGATTCATAGGGGATGCCCTCAATCGCCATCCTTCAAATCGCTCAGCAATGTGAAGTAGAGAAGGCACCCGTTCCCTATCAGACAGAGCTCCCTCACCAGCCTTCCAAGGTATGAGAGGTTCGATAGGTCGTTCGCCGCCAGCGAGAGGATCTCATGTATTGAGAACAGGATCAGTATCATCAATGCCGCGGTCAGCAATGTCCACCATCTTCTGCTTATTCTCCTCCCATCCCTCACATATATCCCCAGGGAGGTCAGCACCAACCCCATTGGGGCCACGATGTAGTACTCCCATGCGTAGAGGTCATAGTGGATCAACAGGACTATGCCGGACACGAACAGCCCGATGCCGTAGAATGTGAGATATGTGAACACCACCTCGGCCTTGCTGCCGGTCCTCCCAGTGTATGCGCAATATCCTATTATCATCAGCATGGTGGACGGGATCGCCCTGCCGACCATGTACAAAGGGACGTTGAGGAACACTATGGTGTTCACCAACAACGTGAAGGTGGCCATCGCCATGGCCATCCTTCCAAAGCCCTTGATGTTGTCCAGATATGCCATGTTTCAATATCGCACACCCCCTATTAAAATCTGATTCCGTTGCATTCGAGAGTCATGTCCCCCATCTGGTAACAAATCACAGTATAGGGTCAACCAGGACAATGATGGTGGATCTGGATGATAGGGCAAAGAGAATCCATTGTGCAATGAATGGTTTTTTTGACATAATTAAAAATTATTTAAAGGGTTTAAGAAGTCTTTTTGTCATATGCCTAGGTGTTCAAGCCGTTGTCTTGGACCTCCTTATGACCAGCAACGCCACCAAGGCCAATACCACGATGATCGCAATTGCGGCAATGAATAACATGGTGCTGTCGTTGCCGTCGCCGCCCGATGCCGATGCATGGGATATCACGAACTCGGAGAGGTGGTCCGTTTCAAAGACCACGTTGCCGTTGACATAGCGGAAGCCCATCTCCTCCATCGTGCCGTCGTCGCTCAGGAACCAGAGGCGGAGGCCATCTGCGGTCTCGCCTGATTTCAAAGCGTACGGTATGGACACCGTGATCTTGCCGCCCAGGCTGTGAACCTGGGTGGAGCCGATGGTGGCGGTGACGGTTATCACGAGGTCGTTGTCGCTGACCTTGGACCTCTGGACATCGCTCAGGTCGCCCCTGTCCGCCTCCCTCAGCTCGATGACAAGATCGCCAGCGGATGACGCCATACCCTTTAGGGCGTTGCTGGGAATCTCCACGGTGCCGTCCCTGGACTCTATCCTGAGGCTGGCGTTCGCATTGGCCAAGGACTTGGCGTCGGCGATCCTGACCGTGTTAGAGTTGCCTGCGTCTATGTTGACAGCTGGTGTTAAGGTGTTGGACCCTGAGATCCCGTCCGCCCTCTCGATCTGCCTCACGGTCTCTGCGACCTTGGCGGAGTCAACGGTGGCGACGCCGTTGGAGTTGCTTGTCGGGACGTCCGATATGGACTCTGACCTGCCGTTGCCATTGTCCTTGACGG
>JGI996J12353_1000403_pt1 | contig 10742 bp, 7 predicted proteins | sample IntmicLarv5ML5BL_FD_12353 | JGI IMG/M metagenome (IMG submission 12353) | reverse complement strand
TGCCCACAGGAAACGTTCACACATTGGAGTTGAGAGAAGACTACGCAGAAAAAACGGGAAAGAACATCAGACGTTACGATTTGGACAAATTCTGGAAGTGCCAGATAGGTAACGCAAAGGATGCTGAAGTCGACATAATCGCTGATGTTCTGACAATGGATATGCCCGATCCGTGGCTCGCATTCGAAAATCTTTCAAAGAACCTGAGGGCAGGCGGAAGGATTTGCGCATATGTTCCGAACATGAATCAGGTTGAAGATTCAGTAAGAAAACTCAGAGAAATGAATTTCATTGAGGTCTTTGCACTGGAGAATATTCAGAGGGAAATTGAAGTTCACCCCGGTGGAGTGAGACCCTCATTTGGAACTCTTGGGCACACTGCGTATTTGATCTTTGGGAGGAAAGCAGAATGATGATTAAACGTTGCTGAAGAACTTGACGGCATATTCGCAGAATTCGATTATCGTTTCTTTATCTGTTTCAAACTCTTTCCTTGACCCCAGGTAGAACTTTCTATTCCTTCCAGGAGCAATGTTTTCTCCTGCTTTAAGTTCTGAATAACTTATGCACTTTATGTGTTTCTTGGAAACGACCAGGAAATATGCATTTTCGAATGGGTAATTTTCAGGAAGGGCTTTGAAGTCAAATTTTCCATTCGCTCTGTACTTTACTTCAATGAAGAACACCTCTTTGTTGTGCGGTTGTTGTACCACAAAATCAGGCATTCGACGAATGGATTCTGCAACATCCGACCTTACGCCAGTCAATAGTTTCATGATTCCCGGGACAGTGTTTTCCATACCATATCTGAAAACGTTGTATCCGAGCTTTAAGAATAACTGTTCTATCAGTGATTCTGCTATCCTACCCTTCACAAGGTTGTAATCATAAGTGCTATCTTTCTCATCCTGGTCAAACGGTTCGGTATTCACCTTTCTGAATCTTTTTTGGCAACCCCTGCAAAGCGCGGAGCCGAAGTTTTTCACTGAATAGTCGAAGACCTTTTGTGATATCTCATCATTACACAAGTAACAAGCAAGAACACTGTCTTCGATTTCTTCATGCTCTTCAAAAACAGACTCAGCAGAAATTTCAGATAATTTTTGGCAATCGCGACAAAGCACGCGACCATAATGTTCAAGTGAATATTTCTCAACCCTCTGGTCAACTTCAGAATTGCATTTCGAACAAATCAAATGATCACATGAAACTGAATGTATTCGCCTTATTTATTTCGCCCCCTGATATTTCACTTGTTTTATGGATAATGGTTATTAGCTAATTTTACATTCTGGGGGCGTGAGCGATGAAATGTCATTGGAGTTTGTGGTAGAGGCAATCACATATGTCTTATCAAGACGAGATAGACCAACCCCCTTCTTCGTTTTGAAATCGGCACTGCCCAGATCTGTACTCGAAGAACCACTTTTCAGTGAAGCCTTGAATCATATGCGTACCAAAGGAAACATTCGTAACACGTCAATGGGCATAGAGTATTTACATAAACTCTCTTCCCCTGAGATCTGTAAAGTAGAGGTTTTGCCATTAATGGACTTCATATGGGAAATTCCCGATTCACGAAGAGGGCTGCTGAACAAATACATTTCCGGAACATCCATCACTGACCTTGCGAAAATGATCAGCAGAACGCCAGAGGAAACAACAAAGATACTGAGGTCTTGTTTTAAAAGTAAGTATTCGATAGTAGAGGACCGCTATGCGGATGATTTTAAAAGATGTAAATTCGAACGGGATGAGTTCAAAAGCATATACGGTGAAACAGATGCAACGTATCGATACTTGGTCTTAATGCACACAGATCTTCAGCAAGGATGTCCAGAAGAACGTGGAAGGTCACGTGAGGAAGGAACACCAACATTCAAACATGCGAATATAACCGATGAGATCTTAGGGTTGATCAAAGAAAGATCTCCTATTTCTCCCGAGTTGCTAATTAGAGAATGTGAAAGGAGATACTGGAAAAGAGCGGAAATAATGAAAGCACTTTCGCACGATTTCAATCATTATTTGAATAATGGACTATATGATTTCAATATTCCAAAACTATCCGATGCCGATCTGGACAATATCAAAAGATCAATGATCCAATCATGGTATCTGATAACGCAGGCAGAGGCATTGTTCAATAAGGTTTTGGGGCAAGACTCACAGAAATATTTGAATGCATACAATCTGAAGGGATTGGGATACATTCGATCAGATGACATAATACATTCATTCAAATACATCTCCCCAGAAAAATGTCTTGAGGATTTCTTCGATAACAAAACCATATTCACTGTCGAACCCGAGACGATGAAGATTTCTGCAGTATCAGACATCATTAAACGAAGAATGAATCGCTTAGACACTATACAATGTTTCGAGACCCAATACATCAACCTATCCTTCTTGAAGGACAAAGGAATAGGAAAAGAACAGCTGCACGAATATTCCAATGCCGTAGCCGATTTTGTCGAAGAAGGAGAATATTTCACATTGTTCTCCATTCGAAACGCAGGGTTCGAGCACGACCTAGATTCCCTTGGATTTGAAGACATATTTTATAATTCGATACTAAAGCGAAACCCCATTCTCCAATTCAGGGAAAAGAATGTACCACTTTTCTTCCGCAAGTCAAATGACGCAAGTCTCACCGATTTCATAGAGTCTGTTGTTTCACAGGTATCAAGCATAGACCTGGAGGACTTGATACAAAAGTTCAAAGACGTATATGATATGTGCATAAGTGCGAGAAAGATCAAGAAAGCAGTAGATGACACGGGCATGTACTATAGCAAGATAACAGAGAAAGTGTATATCGATTACGATGCGTATTCAGATGAGGTGTGAACAATGACAAGGAATCTTCTAACAGATGGCGAAGTAAACAAGACCGTATTTTTAACAGAACAATCCAAGAAATTGACCATAGATGGAAGGACCGCACCCTACCAGATATACAAGGTGCGTCTGGATCAGTTATATTTCAATGATAAGAACGACAGGATCGCAACATGGATCAGCCAATATAAGGCAGAGAACAATGTTAGGGAGTTGGACACATCCAACGAGGAAAGATATAATAAGATCATACACAAATTCATTGTGGAGAGCAATCCAGGTGCATTGGATAAGACCCAGACGAACATAGAACTTGTCGGGCAGAGAGAGCCCGGGGTGGTCCTTGTCGATGGTCGAATAATAGATGGGAACCGACGGTTCACATGCCTGAGGAACATCTCCGAGAAGAAAGGTGAACCACAATTCTTCGAGACAGTGATATTGGACTACGATATAACAAGTAATGAAAAACAGATAAAATATCTAGAGTTATCAATCCAACACGGAGTAGACAAACCCGTTGATTATAACCCTATCGATCGCCTTGTTGGGATATACAACGATATCATAGATCGTAAATTGTTCACCGAAAAGGAATACGCAAGAGGAGTAAACCAACCGGAATCAGATGTTAAAAAAGATGTTGAAAAAGCCAAATTGATGGTGGAGTTCCTGGAATTCATAAACGCGCCAAAACAATTCCACATTGCAAGGGAAATGAAGCTCGATGGGCCTTTGCAAGAACTTGTTGCGATTCTACGCAAGGCCAAAACCCTGGAAGCAAAGAACAACATAAAGAACGCTGTATTCACAAATTTCTTCATGCAACCCGAGGGGGACATGACACGTTATATCAGAAAAGTGAAGAAAGTGGTCGAATCAGAGCATCTCGACGATTTCTTGGAAAAACAGTTAGAATTATCAGAGAAGGTCCTTGAGATACTTCCCGAGAAAGAGGAAATGAGCATAAAGAAGGTCAACGAGGTAAGGGCCAACATAGATATCAAAGAGGATCTCATAAATTCTCTCGATGATGCAGTGGATAAGGCGAATTCCACAGCCGCAAGGAATGAACCTGTAAAACTGATCACAAAGGCAGAGGAAATGCTCGAAATGATAGATATGCGAATGTTCAAAAAGATGAATGATAAAAATCTGAAGGAGATGTGCACGAAAGTGAGATCTCTGGAAGCGCTCATAGGACAGATCAAAGGTGAGCTATCTGCTGACTGATCTTTCTCTTCGGCCAACATACAATTCATATGAAGTGGACACAGTAGGGACATTCTTCATCCCGGTTCTGACAGAATCTGTGGAATACGATAGGGCTACAGCATATTTTTCAGCGAAGGCCCTGTCCAGATATGCACAGGGGTTAGAAGTGTTCGCCAGAAGGCCAAATAGCCTATACCGATTGATAATCTCAACAGAGGTCACCGAGGAAGACTATGAGGAAATAAAAAAGGGATATGCGATCCGTTCTGAGATCGTTACAGATATGGTGTCCAAATTGAGAGAGGACATATCCCTGTCGGAGAAGAAGAACATTTCAGACATGGCGCAACTCATATCATTGGGTGTGTTAGACATAAAAATGGCGTTCACACGCCAGGGAATATTCCATGATAAGTTCGGTATAGTCCGCGATGAGAGAGGTAATGAAATAACATTCAGAGGATCCAATAATGAGACCAAAGCGGCGTTGGATCACAATTTCGATTCATTTGAGATATCATGTAGCTGGAAGTCCTCTGATTTCGATAGAGAGAAGATAGTAAAGTGTAAAGAGATGTTCGAAGAACTATGGGGCGGCGTTTTCGAAGGGGTCGTAGTGCGAGATATGGATGATGTGATCAAACAGGAAATACTGAAATTTGATAATGGTCGCGCAAGGATATCTCGTGGTGATCCTGAACCGGATGTGGCCTTGCAAAAGGATGATGAGGCATTCTTCCTCAGTGCTTCTGCAGATCTTCTTAACGATCTCACGAGGACCCCGTTCTATAAGGTCAGGTTAAAACACTATGTGCAACACGTTGAGGGAGATCGAATGACATTTATTGATAACATTTCTCTCACTCAGATTAAAAGGATTGAAGGTCTCCTCGCTGAAGACTCCGAGAAAAGGGGATACACGTTTGGTACATCATCGAATGTCGTTGAACATATGGATATGTATGAATCCAAAATAAGGGAGCACTCAAAGGTTGGAACTGAGATAAAGGCCCGGGATGTAAAACTGATTCCTCGTTTCAAAGAATTCGAGGAAATTGTAAATGCAAAAATGGTCAGAAAATTAAAGGAAAGACAGATGTGGGATTCCTTTTTCATGTGCGCCATGTGGAGATCAGGGAATTTCTCCGTCCCAGGATCAGGAAAGACAGCGTCAGTATTGGGGTCCTATGCATACCTGAAGGCAGTGGGGCAAGTGTCAAAGATAGTTATGATAGGTCCAAAGAACTCATTCAGCTCATGGACATATGAATTCAAAGAATGCTTCGGGGAGAAAGAGGATCTGAGATGCTTCGATTGTCATGATCCTCGGATATCGGACAAGAGAGGATATCTCAAACTAAACTCCGGGGACAGAAACCTCCTTCTGTTCAATTATGAGAGCCTGGGGACATATGAGGACATATTGGTCGAACACATCATTGATGAGAATACATTATTGGTGTTCGACGAAGTGCATAGGATCAAGAACGCGTCAGGTGTGCGTGCAAGACACGCTTTGAATGTTTCAAAAAATGCGGTATATGTGGCCACTCTGACTGGAACGCCCATTCCAAATTCTTATTCAGACATATACAATGTCTTACGAATACTATTCGGCAACGATTATCAAGAATTTTTCGGGTTCGACCCATCAGAACTTTCTGTATTATCTGACAAAATGATGTCCAATGTCAACAAAAAACTGTATCCTTTCTTTTGCCGCACTACTAAGGCGCATTTAGCCGTTCCTGCCCCCAACAAGGACATAATCGAAGAAGTGCCAGCATCAGATATCGAAAATAGGGCGTTTAGGATAATCGTGGGAAAATATAGAGAATCTCACCTGGCATTGATGGTGAGGATCCTCCAATTAGAATCAGATCCCAAGATGCTTTTGAACAGAGTAGATATCACAGAGTTGGATGAACTCGACATGTTGGCCTCCGAAGAGGAATTGGAGAACATAGAACCTCTGGATGGTATTGAAGGGATTGATGCTACACACGTCACAGTGAAGACAAAAAGATGTATCTCGCTTGTGAGATCATTGGTAGAAGAAGGTAAAAAAGTATTGATATGGTGTATATTCAAAGGCACCATAAGGAATCTGGAAGCACTCCTATCTAAGGAGGTGGACAGTGTAAGGATCATATATGGGGACACCGAGATCCAAGAAAGACAGAAGATCCTGGACGATTTCCGTGCAGGAAAGGTGGATGTTCTCATAACTAACCCGCACACTCTTGCAGAGTCCATATCACTCCATCAGATATGTCATGATGCAGTGTATTTTGAATACAGTTACAATCTGGTCCACCTTCTACAATCAAAGGATAGGATCAATAGACTAGGATTGAAGCAGGATCAGTACACACAGTACTATTTCCTGCAAACGCTGTTCAACCTCGAAAACGGCTATTCTTTGGGCGAGGAGATCTACAAACGATTGTGTTTGAAAGAGGAAATAATGCTGAATGCAATAGAAAGGGGAACTATAGAGGTCCTTCCATCTTCTGAAGAAGACCTGAACGCAGTCTTTGAAAAGCTGAACTTATAGGGTCATCAGGGAGGTTACTCCTTTTTATCTTGTTCAATGATGTCTATAAGCTTCAAACCCATCCTTTCAATGAGTGGTACTACAAGAGCATTACCCATTGTGAAATACCGCATTGACCTCGGCATTCCGGTATCGGTCCAACCGGTCTCGAACCCGTTCATTCTTTCACACTCTTCAGGCGTGATCCTTCTGTATCTTCCAGGGGGCTGTTCCACTACATGAGTGCTTCTGTTCACGCTGCCCTCGCTGGTCAGTATTGTCCTGCCAGGCCCATCAAGGTTATCTGGGAATGGGATCTTTCCTTCAGAATACATGTATTTTCCGCCATCGCTCTTTCTGGTCCGTTCAATTTTCTTGGCGTTCTTAAGGTATTCCCATTTCGTAGTGTCAGATATAATGTAACACTCATCGACATTTTTTGATAGTATGCTTCTAAGTGACTTCCTTTCACCGTTGTATGAGGGGGTGCACTTTCGTGTGTAGACAGTGCCATTGATCATGACCCCACCGTTATAGATCATCCTTTCGAATCCGTCTGACATCTCGACAAGCGAAGGATATACGTGTTCGTCTATCATAAATTTTGATATTTTATCTGCCTCTGGACCCAGTAAGGGGAACATCGAAGCAAAGAAACCCTTCTTTTTGACGATGTTCTCATGAGTTTCTTTTTCCATGTTCCAATGCAGTGTTGTCCCCTTTTTGTATGCGAATATGAATACGCGTCTACGTTTCTGCACTTCTCCGTACTCTGCAGCATTGATCACGCGCCATTCCGCTGCATATCCTCTATCGTATAAAGATCTGAGTATTATCGCAAAATCCCTTCCTCTCTGTGTTGAGGGGGAGCGCAATAATCGATCAACATTCTCCAGTAAAATATAGTTAGGAGTTCTTTTTGATATTATGCTGTCTATATTCCACCACAGTACTCCCTTCTTGCCTGTGATCCCTTCGGCTTTCGTACGTGCAACAGAATAGTCCTGGCATGGAAAGCCCCCGACCAGCAGATCATGTTCCGGTACCAGGTCTATGATTCCGTTGATGTCTTCATTGACATGATTGTCAGATTTACCAAAATGGCGGATATAACATTCAAAGGCGTGTTGTTTTGATTTGCCAGGTTCCCATTGGTTTGCCCATATGGTCTCAAATTTTTTGGATGCTCTCTCCAGACCCGCTCTGAATCCTCCTACGCCTGCAAACAATTCTACAACGCGGATCCCTTTGTCTGACATATCATGACCGTCATTTTTCAGAGAGTATTAAAAGGTAGGGGGGAGAGGTGCCTAAAAGTGCTACATGTAGTTGATGATCCGTTCAAGAACCGACCCCATGTCATTTTTTATCTCGCATTCCCATGCCGTTATCACAAACCATCCACTTTTTTCTAATAGGTCCTTCTTTTCGCGGTCCCTTTCTATGTTCCTTTGGAATTTCTTAACCCAAAATTCAGTATTACTCTTTGGTAATGGAAGACCGCACATGGGGCATCTGTGCCAAAAACATCCGTTGACGAATATTGCCAGCCTTTTTCCAGGATAACATATATCGGGCCGGCCAGGCACTTTCCAGTGAAGTCTATACCCTCCGAATCCGGACGTGCGCAGTGCCTTTCTGAGCATGATCTCAGGAGACGTGTTCCTCCCCCTGTTCGCACTCATTACTGCAGAGCACACAGCATTGGACGGTGCAGGGGATCTACCGTCCCTGACATATTCCTTTCCCACCTTGTTGGAATGAATGTGTAATTATTAATATCGTCCTGTTGAATGTACTTGTATGCCTACCGTTCGAGAAGATGTCCAATATGACCCTTCAAACGCAGAGGACATTCTCAGGTTCGCAAAGGAATTGAAAGGCAAGACCCTTGGGGAATGGATAATCGATCATGAAAACGATAGGCCCCCAGTGAATAGGAAGGGGAGATTCGGACAGATCCTTGAAGATGTGGTCTTCGGAATACCGAACAATTCGAAAAAGGCCCCCGATCTCGAAGATGTCGGCATCGAGATAAAGTCTACGCCGATCAAGATCGAAGGCAAGAAGAAAGTGCCGAAGGAAAGGATTGTCCTATCGATGATAAACTACATGACCCTTCTTGAAGAAGGGTGGGACATGTCATTCTTTAAAAAAAATGGAAAATTGTTGATAATCTTTTATCTCTATGAAAAAAGGAAGAGAATATCCGAATACAAGATCCTTGATGCAATCCTTTGGGAGTATCCGGAAGAAGATCTTCGAATAATACGCGATGATTGGAATGTCATTGCCAGAATGGTCAAAGAAGGACGGGCGCATGAGATATCTGAAAGACACACAATGTATCTTGCAGCCTGTAGGAAAGGAATAAGTAATGATAAAGATAGTCAAAGACAACCATATTCTGATGAAAAAGCGTTACGAAGGGCTTTTTCACTAAAACAGTCATATGTGGGGCAAATTTGGAAAAGTGCTGATTCTGAATCTATAGTGAGGTGTGCAAATATGAATAAGACATTTGAAGAAGAGGTTTTGGATAGGTTCACCCCTTATGTGGGCAGGTCAACTGACGAAATAGAGGCGATGTTAGGTATAACATTTGAAAAGAATCCCAAATCCAGATACGCGATCTTAGCAAATAAAATGTTAGGGGTAAAGACAAAGAACATTGCTGAGTTCGAAAAGGCGGATGTGTATATGAAGACCATTCGTCTGAAAGCGGATGGTGTGCCCAAAGAGAGCATGTCCTTTCCCAGTTTTGACTACACGGAAATTGTCCGCCAAAAGTGGGAGGATTCCGATTTCTATAATCAATTGAACAGACGTTTCTTGTTTGTGATATATCGTGCAGATGGAGATGGCTTACGTTTCGAGAATGCGATGTTCTGGTCAATGCCGCAAGAGGACCTTCAGGAAGCCGAAAGGGTATGGAAAAAAGCAGTGCAGTCGTTTAAGGAAAGTAGATTCACTGAACGTCCCAAGATGACAGAGAGTAAAGTCTCTCATGTGAGGCCACATGGTCAGAGTGGAAAGGACAGAGTAATGGCCAATGACGGTTCGATGCAGAAGAAGATGTGTTTTTGGTTAAATGCAAAATACCTCGCGGAGCAGATCAAGACCTGTGGGCAAAGGAAGATCTGAAATGAACTACAACGGTTCTGAAAATCCTCTTCAGAGGGCATCATGAAAAGGGGAGCGTGAACTTTATTAGTGATCATCACATACACGAGATGCACACATGAACCTCATCTGAGGGGGAATAAATCTGGCAACGGTAAAGAGGGCGCTGATCAGTGTTTCTGATAAGAACGGAATTGTAGATTTTGCTAAGGAACTTTCATCACTCGGTATCGAGATCATATCGACCGGTGGGACATACAAGCTTCTGAAGGACAACGGACTGAAGGTCAAAGAGGTCTCTGAAGTTACCGGGTTCCCGGAAATGCTGGATGGGCGTGTAAAGACATTACATCCGAAGGTACACGCAGGAATACTTGCACGCAGAGACGTTAAGGAACACATGGATAAGATAAAGTCCATGGATATCAACACCATTGATATGGTCGTCATCAACCTCTATCCGTTCAAAGAGACAGTTTTGAAGAAAGGTGCAACTCTTGAAGAGATCGTAGAGAATATCGATATCGGCGGGCCGAGCATGATACGCGCCGCAGCCAAGAATTACGAATCAGTTGCCGTTCTTACAGATCCTAAACAATATCCTGCAGTTCTCACAGAGCTCAAAGGGACTGGAAAATTAAGTGAAAAATTATTATCACAATTAATGGCAGAGGCGTTCATTACAACAGCGAATTATGATGCAATGATCGCACGTAAGATGCATGCACAATTCTGCGAAGGATTCCCAGATGCATATCCTGTTCCTGCTGAGAAGGTCATGGATCTAAGATATGGGGAGAACCCGAACCAGAAGGCAGCATTCTATCGCAATCCCTTCACTCCCGGAACGACCGTTGCAAAAGCAGAACAGTTGCACGGAAAAGAATTGTCATTCAACAACATTCTCGATCTTGACAAAGCATTGGATATTGCAATGGATTTTGAGAAACCGACTGCAGTGGTGATGAAGCACACGAATCCTTGCGGATTGGCAAGCACGGATAACATCTATGATGCATTCCTG
>JGI996J12353_1000402_pt1 | contig 10757 bp, 13 predicted proteins | sample IntmicLarv5ML5BL_FD_12353 | JGI IMG/M metagenome (IMG submission 12353) | reverse complement strand
GGGAATTGTGTCTCTTTTCGGGGAATCGTCTTCGGACATATCAGCGGATGCGAAAGCTGCGCCGCCGAGACCGTCTCTGCCGGTTTTGGAGCCGAACAAAACGAATCTGTTTCCTGCTTTTTTAGAAATTGAGGTCATGATGTTTTCTTTTTTGCCGAGACCGACACAAACAACATTGACAAGCGGATTTCCGTTGTATCTTTCATCAAAATAAGATTCGCCGCGAATGCCTGCGACTTTGATGGTTTCGGAGTAGTCGGCAGAGCCTTTCAAAATGTTGTCGAAAATCCATCTGTTCTTTTCGGAATCGAGCGGACCGAGATAGAACGGTGCGAGAACGGCGACTGCGGGCGTTCCCATAGAAATAACGTCACGAACAATGCCGCCGACACCGGTTGCGGCGCCGCTGTAAGGATCAATATAAGAGGGGTGGTTGTGACTTTCCATCGCAATCGATAAAACGTATTCGTCATCGAATTTCACGACAGCTGCATCGTCTCCCGGACCGATGATGACATTTTCACCTTCGGTTTTAAAGTTTTTCAAAAGCGGCCAGCTGGAACGGTAAGAGCAATGCTCGCTCCAGAGATTTAAGAAAATGCCTTGTTCTAATTCGTTCGGCTGACGTCCTAATTTTTCAACAACGAGTTTGAGATCTTCTGCGGGTAACATAGTATATTGAGCCTCTTTCTGAAGTTCGAGTTTAAATAAAATTTTAGGATTAAGATGGAAAATAATTCCGTATTTTTTCGATTCGTTTAATCGAAAAAAACAATTTAATATTTGTCAAAACAAAAAAATCTCAATAATTTAAAAGCCTTGCCATAGACCGAAAAAACCCGATTAATTATCACAAATTATATTGACATAAATTTTTGAAAATCACATAGAGTAATTTTTTGAGAGCCGATTTATTACTGACAACTATCACGATTGATTTGATTTATTCCAACCATTTTTTTTGAATTAATTGAATTTTTATTGAAATTTACCGAAATTAATTTCAATTTCTAATATTTTTGAACAAAATGCGAACTTAACGCTAAAATAAAAAACAAAAATGGCGCACCACAAAAAAAATAAAAAAAAGAAAAGCAAAAACACAAAAATAAAACAATAATTGATCAATAATTAATGAAAAAACAAAATAACCACCTCAATTCGATTTTCACGAGCGAAGCGAGGGAAATGAGAATTGAGATTCAACTGAGCATAAAATAAAAAAACATAAAAAGATGAAAAATGAAATGAATTAAAATAGCAATCTTTTTTCAATTTTTATATTTACATTGGTGGAAATCCGCAATTTCAAATTTTACTCGCTTCGCTCATAAAATTCTCAATTGCGGTCGCTCGCCGGATTTATTTTATTAAAACCAAAGCATTGATTTTTATTTAATTAAAAAAAGTATCAAAATGAAAATGTAAAAAACGAAAATGCAAAGAATTAAAAATATAAAAAAGGAAATCATTTTCAGCTTCACTTCAACTGAAAAATCAATCTGATTCATCAAATTCTTCGTAAAACGGGTCTTCGCCGTTTTCATCAGATGTATTTGCTGCGTTTTCGCCGTCTTCAGCCAAATCTTTAATTTCGGGGTCGCTTGTGATATCGGAATCAAAGACTGTGTTTTCCAAAATATCGGTGACAATTTCATCGAGATTTCTTTGAACCATGTATTTTTTGGAGAAGTGATTCAAGACGTTTTCGATGTCTCTTCTGAGAAGTTCGGCGGCGTGCGGGTGATCTTTTGTGATATATTGCGGCCAGTCAATAATTTGAACGCCTTCGTCGGAGACGAAAATATTGTATTCGCTCAAATCGTTGTGAATAATTCCTTTGGAATAGATGAGACGAATTTGGTCTAAAATTGCGTCCAAATACCAATCCGGATCCAAAACTTTTGTCTTTGAAAGCTCGCTGCCTTTGGCAACTTCCATCACAATTGTGTGCCGATTTTGGTCAATCGGTTTGGGCATGGAAATTTCAGGATAAAGCTTGCTCATAATTGTGAATTCGCGTTTTGCTGCTAATCGGGCGGCATAAATCCATGAAAAATGTTCTTTGCCTGCCAAATGCTCGCGCGTTCGTTTGACTTGCTTAAAACTTGTTCGTCCTTCCCGATGCAGTTTTAAAATTAAACCCTCGGGGTCGGCGATTTCAAGCTCGGGTTCTCTTAAGACTTCAATGACAACCGATTCTTTGCCGACACCGATTTCGCTGCCGACGGCAGCAATTGTTTTTCTTTGAACATAAGTATTGAGCGCAAGCGCATCATAAGCTTCAAAATAAATTTTGTAACCCTCATAAGGATCAAGCGTTCCGACAACCATTTTTTTCCGGCGCAGCCGCTCCAAATGAAAATTCAATTTTGCCGTGGGAAGCCCGACATATCTTTGAAGTTCGGGAACAGGAACCCATTCGTAATTTTTCATTTCAATTTCGATTCCCGTTAAAATTCGAAAATCTCTTTTGTTCAATTCTTTGAACACTTTCAGCGTATCATCAAACATTTATGGTGGATAGGCGGTCGAGGTTTAGAAATGTTTTGTTTCAAATGGCTTTGCACGAAAAGTCGAGTTTGCACGAAAAGTATGTCATTTGCACGAAAACTCCTTTTCATTGCGTAAAAATTAAAAAAAAGAAGTGAATGAGTTTTTTCCTTCTCATTCACTTTTGAAAGTTCGAACATTTTTAAAAAATTGCTCAAAATCATGTATGTAATATTCAGGAATGTCTTTCCATTCTTTATTATTATCTAAATATTTAAATTTCCCATTACGATATTTTAACTGGCTTATTCCTCCGTTATCATAATCGGACAATGTTATTGGAACAAAATGCATCCCATAATGCTTGTAAACATACAACGATGACCGTTGTTTCGCAACGATAACAGCATCCCACTCAATATTTTGAAACGTAAAATCTTGTGCAAATATTTCGATGTCTGTGTACCATGTGTGTTTTAAAATCCCGTTATTTTTTGTAATGTCGTCAACTGATACAGAAAAATAATATGTTTTAATAACAGAATGATATAAATGATTCAATAAATGAAGCGCAATTAATAAAATAGTAAAAGACAGAATGATGTATTCCTCAGAGACCATAATTAATCACCTTTGGAACTTTTTATTGACTCGTTTCCTCTTTTATTTATTTCTCGTGCAAGATATTCAACATCGCCTTTGCTGAAATTTAATCCAACCAAATCAACGTATTCATTCACAATAATTTCGATTTCTGCAGGTGTTTTATTTAAGAATGTTTCAATTCCATAATTCTGTATGATTTCATTTTCATGATGCTTAAATAGACCGTTTTCAGAAATGCTTTTCTCAACTCTGTTGATTTCCTTCTTTTCTTTTGCAGATTTTTTTTGATAAGTGTGGATGGCAACAATCCCTACGATAAAAATAAAAACAAAAGTTCCAAAATGTTCAGCGAACCAAGCCGGACTTAAAATCATTACATCTGCTATAATTATTCCTCCAATTAAAATGTTGACAAATAATTATGAATTGCAAAATATATACCAATTGCGGTTATATTTTTCAAAAACTTCAAAGACTTATGGTTCTCCCAAATCACAAAAAAATCATATCATTTGCAATAAGTCAAAAAATATTGAATCAAATGAATTCGATGATTAAAATCGGAAACTTTTCATCAATATCTGATGTTGTAAATACTTCTACCATATTCTTTTTGGGAGAGTTATCAATCGAAAAAACAAATCCGAGTTTTGACTATGCATCAATCATAAAAGACAAGCCGGATGATAATTCTGCAAAAACAAAAATATCCGTAGCATTAAATGGTTATGTTGATGCTGAACTTGAAAATTTGGCAACAATTACCCAAAAAAGCAAATCCTTCATTGTTCGGATGGCTTTGTTTCGTTTTTTTGAAATCCACAACAACGCCGATAAAACAAAAAAATCTGTTGTTATAGAAGAAAAATTGGTCGTTTCAAAAAAGGAATTAGAAGAAATAGTTAATGAAATGATGAATAAAAATTTAAAAAAAGATAAATGAATTTATTTCTTTTCAATCATATGGATTTTATTTGAGCCACAAATTGAGCATCTCCCTTCATCTGAATTATCGTAATCAGCATGTAAACAATCATCACAAAATGTATAAGGCTTTATTGAAATTGCCTCCCGTTTAAGCATTAAATTTTCTTGCAATCGACCTTTTTGGTTGTTCTTTTTTGATATAAAATCCGGAAAAGCAAAGAGCATACTTTTTATTTTCAAATATCTTTCATTAGTTGTTAATTCTATATAGTCAAAATCGGAATTCATAATTATTTGATATCTTCTTTCTCTTTCATGTTGCCACTTTTTGTCCTTAAAGGACAATATCCAATAATGGATAATTTCATTGAGAAATACAGTTTTATCTTCATCCGTGATATCATACAAGTTTATAATCCCGGATAAAAAATTAATTTCATCTTTTGCATCATGAATATCATAAATAATATCATAACATATTACATGATCAAATTGAGGATGGCCATTTTCCATTAATCTAATTGGGGCAATGTCTGCTCTAATCCTATCAGATTTATACCCATAAACATTTTTTCCATATTTTTTTTGCATTTTTGTATTACTGGAGCCTTTGCTAAAAGATGAAACATAAGTTTTTCCGAAAGGAGTTAAATCTATTTTTTTTGCCCACTCGAATTCAATCCAATCTTGACTATTGTATAATTCTTTTATTACAACTTGCTCTCTTTTATCATTCAAATATTTTATATCTTGCATCCAAATTTCGTTTAAATTTATTGAATCTGATAAATATTTAATTAAAGGCTCTTCATTATAATTATTCCGAGATTTTAGGATCCAATTGCTAATTGTAATCATAAGAACCCCTTTTAATGGACTAATTAATGGGTTTTGTTTTGTTAATGTGATTAGATTTGCTTGAAGCTCTAAAACATTTTGTAGCTCCTGCCTAGTCCATGTTAAAATGCTAAATATTTTTGCGGAAGGAAACCAACTTAAATCTATTAATAAATTATTAAGTATCCAAGAACATTCCGGTAGTTGCTCTGGTGATGAGCTTTCTATTATCAAATTTATTTCATAAATTAATTGCTCTGGGAAAGATCTTGTTTTCTCAAGATTGAAGTTTGCATATATCAGATAAAATAAGTGCAAGGAGGGGTGCAAAAAATCATATTCTTTTATTTTAAATTCAATGTCTAATGCTTGACATGCTATTTTTTGAAGAAGAGCAGTGTTAGCAATTTGTTCATAAAGAAATACTTTCAAATCATAAAAGCACATAAATATTGCATATAAATATAGACTATTAAGAATTGAAACTTCATATTCAGTAACCCTATGAAGACCCAAATTGCTTTTTTCATTTAAATCAACATGAGAAACAAGGGAAACTAATATCTCCTTGTTTTTATGATTCGGTTTTTCTCTAAATTCTTTCGTGGCTTTTAATACCATTGAAATATACGCTTCTCTTGCATTTATAGGCCAATCTGCTGGTTTCTCTATATTTTCGCTAGTATATTCAATCACAGTAACACCTCTAAAACTCAGTGTATACAATTTTTTCAAATCTTACAATAATCACTTTTGTGCGGTTGAAACAGTTAAATAATATTGATTTAATATAATAATTCTTCAAGGAAAAGCAAGGATTTGTGTAAAAAGTAGACTATTTTATATACCTATAGGTTCTGTATTCATAAAATGTCTTAAAAAGTACGTTATATAGTACATTTTGGCACAATCAAGAAGGAAATTTTATGGCAACTTCGTCAATTACGGATGTAATTATTGTAGACAGTGAAAAATTGCAAAAGGCAATTGATAAGCTTGAACAAAAGGACTTAACAAAAGACCGATTTCAAGTAAATGCTTTGGAACAATTAGAAGCTGGACGGAAACTATTATAATAAATGAACATGGATAGCGGTAGATGTAAATGTCTTCCACTATTTCTAATTTTAAGATTATTGATTTAAATACGTACCTTCAGTATTATCCTCCCGAATCTATTTTGTCTGATTTATCTTCTTTTGGATATAGGGAGGGATGTGATGAATTATACCGTTTTATTCAAGAGAGTTATGACGAAAACGGAATGCGGAGAGATAATCTAATAGATTTTGAAAAAAAACATCTCTGCCGTGTTTATTTTGTATTAGGCGATAAAATTAAAGGTACTGCAAATCACTGTGTTTTAAAATTGAAAGATGGAAATTATCCGGTATATGGTTATTTTTCAATAGCTGTAAAAACATTATTTAAAGATAATATTGATGGTGCCCAAACAATTTTACCCGTAAAAACTATCAATGTGTATTTGATTGGGCATTTATGCAAAAACGCATCCTATAATTGGGATAAAGGTGGAAAATATATGCTTCAACAATGTTTTGAGATTATCAAATCCGTACACCAAAAAATTGGAATGGAATACATATTAATTGAATGTGAACCCACCCTTATAGGATACTATTCAAATCAAAATTTTGAAAAGATCGGAGAAAATACAAGAACTCATCTTTGCCAGATGATTTGTAAAGTTATAAAGGAATAAACAAAATTTAATGTAATGTTCAAAAAACATTACGGATCCACCAATAAACAGCTCCTCCCTTTTTTCCCCTATTCAATAACCCTCTTTCATACATTTGTTCTAAGTGATTTTTTGCAGTCTGCCATGCCATTTCAGCTCGCTCTGAAATCTCTTTTGTAGTGAGGGCTTTATTTGCAAAATAGAGAACATTCAATATCCTTTTCTCTTCCGGGTTTAGAATCACGATCAGGCCACCAAATCTATTTTTAATTCATTTTGTTCGTCAGTTCCAGGTCTTGGCTTTATTACTCTAAACTTAATCTGGCTTTCTTTTGTAATTTTCATTTCTTCAGATATTTCTTTGGGTATCCGAATGATGAATTGTTTTCCATCCCATGACAATTTTGATTTTTTTTCAATTATATGCGGCTTTTCTTCCAATGCCTCTTTGAGTTCATTTGGAAGATTGGAATAATCTACAACTGGAAGCTCTTCAAGCTCTTCTATTTCTTCTGATTTTACGGATTTTTTCATAATATCTAATAATGTATCATACGATTATGATATAAAATCCTTTCTTTTATGAACATATCGTACGAAAAACAGTTAATTTTAAATATCTTCTGATTGTAGAATATCGTACGATTATATCAGAGGTACAATCTATGAATTCAAAATTTCAAATTAATGTAAGGGCGGAGCCAAGATTTGAAATTCCAATTACGTCATTCTTAAAGGAAACGGATACTGAATTGAAAAATCAAAATTTATCGCCGCCCGGAAAATGGACTTGTTATAATAACTCGCAGATCAATGAAATCGAATTATTTGAAGAATTTCTTTACGATCTTGTCAATACCGTAGAAAATGAAGAAAATGGATTTGGACGGCCAAAAACTCCAATTCAAGACCTGCTATATTGTTCAATACAAAAAACGTATAATCAATTATCATTACGAAGGGAACAGACTGTATTAAGAAGGGCAGCTCAAAATAATAAAATCAGTTGTGTTCCAGGCATTAACGGAGTTTCTGCCTTTCTTAACAGACCAGAAGTTACACCCGTACTTCGAGAGCTTCTTCGTCTCTCTGCTTCACCAATGGCCTCTATAGAAGAAAATTTTGCTGTTGATTCATCCGGATTCCGAACAACAACTTATTCTGAATGGTGTAAAGAAAAACACCGAACAGGAAAAAAGAATGAATGGTTAAAAGCACACATTTCCACAGGCGTGATTACAAATATTGTTGCCGATATGGTTGTTACCACTGGCCATTCTGCCGATACAATCGAATTTATTCCACTTATTGAGGGAACTTTGGAAACATTTGATGTAAAACGAGTGACTGGTGACAAAGGATATCTGTCTCGGAAAAATTACGATATGGGTAAAACACATGGATTTGAGGTATTTATCCCGTTTAAATCAAATGTCACGGGAAAGCAAAGGGGATCTAAAGCATGGTTTGATGCATTTTACTTCTTTAAGAATCATGAAGATGAATTTATGAGAATATATCATGAGCGTTCAAATGTGGAGGCCACATTCGGCGCAATCAAAAAGAAGATGGGAGATTCATTGAAATCGAAAAATCGCACAGCTCAAATAAACGAACTCTATTGCAAAATCATTGCTTACAACATTACGATGGTAATTCGAGGAATGTATTTGAATGGCATTGATGTTTGTTTTAATAGAGAAAATTAAAACAACATTTTAACTTTTGTTTTGATTCCATACATCAACTACATTTTGAGCGTGTTCATTTTTATTTTCTATGTTCGAAAGGGTATTTACGCATTTTTCGCATATGTATACCACATAAAACTCGTTAATGTCTGAATCAATTATAATATCTCGTACTGTTTTATTGCCTTTCGGAATAACATTTTGACAGACCAGACAGGGGTGTTCTTTCCTTGTTTTAATTACTTTTACAGCTTCCTGTGAATATCCACCTTCTTTTGGTGGCAACTTATGATAAAATGCCATTTATTTCACCTCTTCACTTAATCAAAATTTTCTGTTCCCATTTTGCATATAGAATGAAGTTTCTTTAAAAATTCCTGCACGAATATTATAGAAGCTGCACGATTATTACTCAATTTAAAATATTTTTCATGCAATGCCGGCAAAACTGGTTTTTCTGTCCTTTTTTCTTAATTTCGTCTTTTTAATTCAATCGGCCCATATGATCTTTTTAAAATATCTGGCTTTCGTCTTTCCATCTCGGCTTTATTTTTTTTATATTCTTCATCGGTGACATCTTTACTATTCTTGAAATTGCCATATTTTTCAATTGAACTCTTAATACTTTCACGAACTATCGACATTTTCATTGTGTTATTCCAGTCTTTATGACAGCGCATAATTCGTCTTGCAGTCCCGTTATTTATCTTTGAATAGGTTGTTGCATTACAAATTACTTCATATGCGTTTTTAATCTCCTGCAATCTGAATTGTTTCGCTATATATTCTTCAAATGATTTGGAACCACCAACAGTCCAATTATTACCACTACTCACAAGAATGGTTTCGCCGTTTGGAATCATATATAGGAGTCCATTACTGGTTTCAAGATGATATTTTTCAGCACATTCCTTACAATTGATATAAGTACAGACTCTGCGCTGTAACCAATCGTTTGAACTACTTTCTTCCACAACAAAATTTTTACCACATTTACATGGTGCTTCATAGATGTAATCCACCTCATAACTCATCATTTCGACTCCTTTTATTGATTTTTTTCGTTTTTCATTTTTAACCTTTTTCTACGATGTATGCTTTAATTTCACTACATAAACTGACTAAAGTATTCTTATAATTATTATAACTAAATACCCTCTTGATTAAGTATCACACTTTCCAAATCCAATTATATAACGCAAATGGAAGATAAAAATGAAACAGATTCATCACAACTACTGGGTCGGAGAATATGAAGGGCTGGATGCCGATTTTTACAATCCTGATTTGAGGATTGCGATGCAGGAACTATATGGCTGCAAAGGATTTGATTTTGGGAAGGTCGGCGATGACTTTTATGATATGGATAGAAAAAATCATTATCGACCCGACGGGTATTCAACTTACACATCCCTTGATGTCCGCGATAAAAATTACATAACCAAGATGCCTTTTAGATATGAGGCCGTTGGGAACAATAAGGAGTTATCTGAACGATGTTTATTTTTGGCCGGAACTATCGCAGGAGAATTGTTTTTTCCTTGCCACAAGCTGGAACAAAGTAGCACGATGAATACCGCTCGTGGCTGTCACGGGGGTATAAACGACATGATGTATCAAACATTGGAAAATATCAAAAAATATTATGCCAAAGAATGTGGAGATTACCCCCTTAAAGAAACGATAACAAGATATGGATATTTCTTTGACTGCTTCGCCTCATTTGATGAATACGTAGAATATAACCTGTTGCAAGACTATGAATTGTTGCCTCGTAAATTTCCGACGAATGAGAATGAACTTGTCGAATTTTGGGAGAAATCTATTGAATTTTTCGAGGCAAGATTACAAAGAATCGAGAAATATGCAAAACAGAATGAACTATTAGATGAATAATCGAAATGCCCTCTCTCAGTGCATATTATGATATTCATTTAACGATTTTGCACGAAAAGTCACAAACTTGCACGAAAAGTAACTTAAATTAAAGACTTTTCGTGCAAAGCCGTTTCAAATTGAAAAACACAAAAACAAAAATTGAACCTTTGTAAATCAATACTTTATAGAAGTCCAAATCATAAAAATTATTTACTTAGCTTACTCCAAATAAAAATCTTCATTACAATACGGACATATAAGTTCTTCATTTTGAACTTTAATTATTGTTCCATCCTTATATGGAATTGTTTTTTCATAATGGCAGAACAAACAAATAGCACGGATTGACATTTATTTTCACCTTCTTTTTCAAGAAAGCTAATTGCAAATATATACCTGTGCAAGACGCCCGTCATACACAGGCATATATATCAATTGCATTCCAAGACAAAAAAACTCAATTAATCAAATTTTGAAGTTCCCGAAATCCCGAAAAACTCATAAAAGAACGAAACATTTTCAGAAGCATGAGAGTTAACTGCGAAAAAGAAGCGGTGGAGCAAATGGCAAAAGAAATATTAATTGCCGCCCGAACCGCGCCGAAAGGAAAAGGTTTTGACAAT
>JGI996J12353_1000401_pt1 | contig 10774 bp, 9 predicted proteins | sample IntmicLarv5ML5BL_FD_12353 | JGI IMG/M metagenome (IMG submission 12353) | reverse complement strand
TGTTCACTGTCGTCGGCTATATGATCCATCAACCTTATAGAATCAGCGTCGTCCGAATACACCGACTCGTTTAGCGAAACGGGTTCGGAAATTGCATCTAGCGCACACGCTACTTCTCTATACGGAATATCTAGCTCAATAGCAATCTCCTCAAGCGTCGGCTCGCGTGAGAGGTCCGCTTCAAGGCGCTCGCGTGATTGCAACGCTTTATATGCAATATCGCGCAAGGACCTGCTGACCCTGACCGCATTGTTATCACGCAAAAATCTACGTATCTCGCCGATTATCATAGGTACAGCATATGTTGAAAAACGCACTCCCACGCTAATGTCGAAGTTGTCTATGGCCTTAATCAACCCGACACACCCCACTTGGAAAATATCGTCGATGTTCCCACGCCTGCCCATAAAACGCTGAACCACCGAAAGCACAAGGCGCATATTGCCATATATAAATCTTTGCTTCGCCTCTTCATCTCCATGCTTTATCCTAAGCATTAACTCTACCATCTCCTCGCGGCCAAGCATAGGCAACTCTGATGTGTTGACCCCGCAAATAACAACCTTGTTCGACATCTAAAACCCCTTAAATACGAAGAATTTTTAAATAGCGAATATAGGTTGTCCAACCTGTGTTAACTTTATACAACACCACTACATTAATTTTGCAATATCTCTTTTCATGCGCGAGAGAATCTTTTTTTCAATCCTTGAGATGTAGCTCTGCGAGATGTTCAATATGTCGGCCACCTCTTTTTGAGTTTTTTCCTCTACCCCTCTTAGCCCAAACCTAAGCGTAACAATCTCACGCTCACGTTCGTTAAGTTTTTTAACCGCTACCGCCAAAACATCATGCTCAACAGATGTTTCTATATTTTTAAAAACCTCTTCGGCATCAACGCCAATAACGTCTCCCAAAAGCAATTCATTTCCATCTGAATCAAAACTAAGTGGCTTATCTAGCGAAATCTCTTTTTTCTGCTTCTGGCTACGACGCAAATACATAAGTATTTCGTTTTCTATACAGCGGCTGGCATAGGTAGCAAGTTTGATGTTTTTATCGACATCAAAAGTGTTTACTGCCTTAATCAGCCCTATGGATCCGACTGAAATCAAATCTTCTTGCTCTAAGCCTGTATTTTCAAACTTTTTAGCAATATAAACCACAAGGCGCAAATTGTGCTCAATAAGCACCCCGCGCGCCGACTCATCTCCATTCCTTAGCTTCAATAGATTATCTCGCTCGGCCTCCGCATCAAGCGGCATAGGCAGCGCCTCCGACCCGCATATGTAGTTTACAAAATCAGCATCAGAAAAATCTATATCTATATTAAGCGCATGCTTTATCAAGCCCAATACCAGATTCTTTAAACGCATTCTAATCACCTCTCAATCAATTTATTAATAGCGGATTTAATAATAGTTTGGTATCAAACACATCTTTGAATCGCTTACAACTTACCCCCAGGCACACCTTTCCCACGTTCTGCGTGCCCCATAAAGCAAACCCCTGCGCCTCAAACACCAGCATTTTACCCGAGCCCCCAACTGAACCGACCTCCATGAAGTGGGCATTTACTAAGTCTAGCCCATCAGTTTTGCCCGATATAATTTTAATGCACTCTTCCGTTGTAAACCACTCCGAAAGCGCATCCACACTTATAATAACAACTGGTGCTTTGCTAAGAGAATCAGTAAGACGGTTGCCGCTATCCAGAAAACCATCAAGCACCGCCGTTTTATCCCTAACAGTAACGGCCACAGTGTACACAAAGTTTGCTATGTTCTTGCGCCTATACACCGCCCTTATTACAAGGTAAATAAGCCAAGCAAGTAAAACAGCAGTGCCCAAAATCGCGCCTAGCGGCAGGTCTAGCGAATAGTTTAATTCCATAGCCTGCTCTGTTGTTACTCCAAGGAACGAGAATGCCGCAATCAACGCCCCGCCAAATAAAAATGTGTTTAAGAGCAAAACTACGTACTTAACTAGCAACCGTTTCGTATTGAATTCGGCTAGCACAACAAGTATCAGTGCCACTGGCAATTTAATAAGTATTGCCATAATCCCAGTAATAGGTAAAAGAGGCGATAAAAGAGCAATCAATGCACCTACGCTTGCCGAGAGCAAAACCTTCCATTTGTTGGGCTTTAATTTGAGCATTTTTAACATCAACAATATAAGCAGGCTGTTTATAACGATATTATCTATTAAAACATACTCTACAACTACCGTCACAAAAAGCCACCCCCTTATATACTGTATATTGTGCACCTCATCAAGCCACAAGACATTCCTATTGACTAGCATAAATTTATGCCACATACGCCACAGCTCTTAGAAAATTACCTGCTTCCGTTTATTACATTATAAATGCCAGATGAAATAAGCGGTTGCGCATTCTTTAGCTTACCTGTACTTATTTTGCCGATTTTAAAATTAAGAAGCAGAAAACAGGCCTACCGCCTGTTTTCTGTTTGATATTGTTGGTTACTATGGTTGTTGTTATGTTTTTTATATTAACATGGTTTATTTGAACTTAATTTTACTAGTACTATTTATCTTATTTTATGAATTGATATTACTTGCCCTTTTTCTCTTTGCGAATCTTACGTAAGAACGGAGGAATGTCGGCATCGTCCACTTTAAAGCGTGAACTCTTCTCTTCTGTCTCTGCTCCCACGTTCACGCCACCATTGCCAGCTATCTCTAATTCTTCTTCATCGTAAGAGTTCTTGTTTGCGCCACCAGCATTTATACGATTAGCCAAGAATTCGGCATATTTCTTCTGTGAATATTCCTTCGCACTCTCTTCAACAGGATTATTTTTAGCATCGTCTTTCTTTTCAATTAACTTGCTTGCAAAGCCTGTCGCAATAACTGTAATTTCAACAGCATCCTCAAGTGTGTCATCGACACTTGCGCCAAAAATAATGTTACAACTAGGGTCAACAAGATCACGCATTAGGTCTGCAGCCTCGTAAACCTGATCTAGCGGCAAATCCATGCCACCCTTAACATTGAATATAATACCAGTAGCACCCTCAATAGAAGTCTCTAATAGTGGGCTGTTTACTGCCTGCGAAAGCGCCTCAAAAATCTTGCGGTCACCCTTTGCCCTACCAATTCCCATATGAGCATGTCCGCGATTTTTCATAATAGTACGAACATCCGCAAAGTCTAGGTTAATCAGCGAATTTTGTATAATCAGGTTGGATATACCCTGTACACCTTGACGCAGCACGTCATCAGCATAACGGAAAGTATCGACAATGGAAGTACCCTTAGGCACCAATTTAAACAACTTCTCATTTGGAATAATAACCAGTGAGTCAACGCCTTTTCTAAGCGCGTCAATACCGTTTTCAGCATTTTCCATACGCTTACGTCCTTCAAAGTTGAACGGCTTAGTAACAACAGCTATAGTTAAAATTTCCTTTTCCTTGGCAAGGTTAGCTATTAAAGGTGCAGCACCTGTACCTGTTCCGCCACCCATACCTGCAGTAATAAATACCAAGTCGGCGTCATTCAACGCTTGGTCTAGTTCAGCCTGATTCTCCTCTGCCGCGCGCAACCCAATAAGAGGGTCAGCCCCAGCGCCCCAACCACGCGTAAGCTTGATGCCTATTTGTATACGATAATCAGCCTTGCTAACCTGCAAAGCCTGTTTATCGGTGTTTACAGCAATAAACTCCACACCAGATACACCCGCATTTACCATACGGTCGATTGCGTTTCCACCACCGCCGCCTACGCCCATAACCTTGATTTTGACTACTGGCGTAACAGAATTAGAGCCTTGATACGAATTGTAAGCGTTCATTTGTTTTCTCCTCCAAGAGTTTATTTCTTACCAAAAATTTTGAATATATTTAGCTTCACCGTAGGTGGCTGATCTAGTGCTAGATTAAGCAATGAAAGTCCTGCCGAAAGATTTGGTCTGTCCAACTCTGGCACGCTAGGCACAGCAATTTCAATGCGCCTGTTCAGGCGCTTTCCCAGTTGGTCGCGCACGCCTCTCATCAGCCCCAATCCTCCACCAGTAAGTAGAATAGGTTTATCCTCAGGGAACGTTATGTTGCTTGCTGCTATACATTTAGTAATTACATCTGCAATTTGCACAATCCTGTCTATAAGAATTTCGTTAGCCATCTGTGCGCTTATTTTGTGAGTCTGTCCGTCTACGCTAACCTCGTAATAGTCGTCTGCCTCGGGCGCAATGCTTATGACTGCCTTGCGCTTTAAGCTCTCGCACACATTATATGGCAACTCCAAACACTTATACAAGTCTCCCGACAAATGACCTCCGCCAAGCGAGAACGAGCTAAGCGCCACAATGCCATCCCCCATAACCATGCTGACACTTGTTGTAATAAACCCACAATCAACAAGAACGGCACTCTCGTCGCGCTTCGCTGGATCTACCACAAACATACACTCGGCAAGCGTTTCGGAAACGAACTCTACATTAGGCACAGAAAGTGTTTTCATAATACGGCCTATCTCAGATATAAAACCCTGTTCTCCCAATACAAACGATAATGTCGCATTAAGTGACGAAGTAATCTCGCCAATCGGGTCAACCACCTTGCGCTTGTCACTAAGCTCAAAAAACACTGGCGAGCGTCCAATTACTAAATGAGTTGAACTCTTCTTCAAGCCTTCCGCTTCTTCAAACATCTCATCTACATCAAACACCGTAACTTTCTTAGGTCTAGCAAAGACTTTGCGGGCAGACTTGACCTCAACTACGCTAAACTCTGCAGGTACTCCGATATATAGATGTGTTATGTATTTTTGCGCGCTGATTTCAGCATCAGTTATTGCCTGCGCTATTGCCTTAGGCAAAGCCTCGGGCTCTAGGAAGCTTCCTTCCATAAAACCAGCATACTCCACTGTAGAACAAGCGGAAATATCAAAGGTATCTGAGCTATTACGAGTGCCAACAATGCACGATATTTTGCTACTGCCTATTTCTAAAACTGCAATACACTTTTTTGCCACTTTTCTCTTTAGCTCTCCTTATCTTTAGTTAAAAACCGACTTCCCCGAACAAATAAAACCAGTGATTTTATAACCAGAATTTGCACTTTTTGTAAACGAAGTCTATATAAATTATAGATTTTATACGCATGTAAAGTCAATTAAATATCAAAGAATGCTAAAACTTCTAATAATTGGCAAAACTCGCTTTTTACGAATAATTAACATAAATAGAAGCACTTCCGCTATATATAAGTGCCCGCAAGTTTATTGGTATCAGGATCAGTAAACACCACTATCTGCCCTGTTACACGCTGCGCCGATGTCAGCGCCTCCAATACAGTGATAGCCATCGACACTTTATAGCTAAGTCGCAAACCGGCATCGTGAAGCAGAATCTCAACACCGTCATGCGTAACTAGCACAAGGTTTTTGCCAGCAATATGTACACTTTTAATCAGCGCCAGTAAATCGGGTGTTTCAAACCCACAAGCGTAGAATGCTCCCTCAAGCGCACCGAGCTTGTCCATACCCGCAAAGCCACCATCTGCAATAAAGGACCCTGAAACATAATCACCAAGGGCAGAAGTGCCTAGATTAGTAATAAGTATAGGCTTGTCCCAGCGCGGGACGAAGCTCCCCACCCCTGTAGAAAGTACCTTAAACTCCGAATCGCATATCACATACCCGCCCGACCTAGATATCGCAAAAATCTCTTCACGTTCAGCAACGCAAACCCGTAATTTGTTAGGGAAAACTGTTTCTATCTGAATTACTTTTATGTAAGGGATGCTCTCTTCAATGTTTTTTGTATACAGCTTTTTACTAGCGATAAAAACACTCTCGCTGTAGTTGAACTTTCCTGCTTGGGCTAATTTTTCATCGGTCAAAGCACTTAGCTTAACAGGAGTGTTATAAAACTTAAGTTCTACAGAGGAAATAGTAAAAACAGTGCTGCATAGCACTACTATTACTACCAATAGTGAAAATACAGAAAGAATTATTGCAAGACGCTTAGTTTTCACTAAAAACCCCTCCTTAATATATTTTACTTCTTCTTAGTATTTCTTGATATCTGCCCCAAGTGCCGTAAGTGCTTGATCCATGTCTTGATAACCACGTGCAATGTGATGAATGTTGTGTACAGTGGTGTAATCCAGCGCACCAAGCCCTGCAAGCACCAGCGCAGCGCCCCCGCGCAAGTCGTATGCATATACCTCCGCACCCGAAAGCCTGTCTACGCCTTGAATAAACGCCGTTTTGTCCTTAATCTGAATATCCGCGCCCATCTTTATCAGCTCTGGAATATGCTTAAAACGGGTTTCAAACAAGTTCTCTTGAATAATACAATTGCCGCGACATATGGTCTGCCACGCTAAAAACTGCGCTTGCAAGTCTGTCGGAAAACCAGGATAAGGCATCGTTTCAATTTTTCCGCTTGATAGCAGACGCCCTGAACAACTTAAAGATATTTTATCACCTTTAGTCTTTAGTTTGCAACCAGATTTTTGTAGTTTATTGCACAAAGATGATATATGTTCATGGCGACAATTGTTAAGCTCTATGCTCCCACCGGCTATTGCGCCTGCTATCAGATATGTACCTGCTATTATTCTATCAGGAATTGGCGTGTACTCGGTTTCTTTAAGTTCCTTTACTCCTTCAATTTCAAGGCGCTCCGATCCTGCACCCCTAACCCGTGCCCCCATGCTATTGCAAAAATTTTGTAAATCAACAATCTCTGGCTCTTTAGCAGCGTTCATAATAATAGTGCGACCTTTAGCTAAAATGGCAGCCATCATAATACTTTCGGTAGCCCCTACGCTCGGATAGTCAAGATGTACCACCCCACCGCGCATAGAAGAACCGTCACAGGTAATATACCCGTGACTCTCGCTGATTTTGACATTTAAGTCACGTAATCCTTTTAGGTGCAGGTCTATTGGTCTAAGCCCGATATCACACCCACCAGGGTATGCTACACGCGCTAACTTAAACCTGCCTAGCAAGGCGCCCAACGCAAAAATAGACGAGCGCGTCTCTTTAGCAAGGTTTGCAGGTATTGTATGTCCGCTTGCGTTAGTACAATCTATAACAACATCTGTCCCCATGCTTCTAACAACAAAGCCAAGACTCTCAAGAATATTACACATGTTTGCAATATCGCTGAAAAATGGACGCTTATGTAATATAACTTTTTTATCGTTTAGAATAGTGGCGGCAAGAATTGGCAGGTATGCATTTTTGGCGCTGCTTATATCCAGCGTGCCGTCCAACTTTTTTCCGCCGTGTATAATAAATTTATCCATTTCGTATCTCCCTAAATACTACACTATACATAATATGGAGCGGACAAAAATAGTGTGAATTTTAAAACACATGTCTTAGAAAGTACGGGCTTTAAAATACATGCCCTAGAAAGCTACTTAGGATATGTATTACAAATGAAGAGGAATGTTATTAATGGAAAGGAAAACCAATTGTTTGACTTTATGGCTTCTTACCTAAATTAATACATGCTATGTCCCTCTTCTTAAAAACACTTACTTCCTAGGCGCCTTCTTCTTAAGGTTAATAAATTGCTGCTTAGGATACAAAAAGGGATCGGTGTTTTTGTTTTGACGAGCAATGTTCAACAACACCCCCACAGCTGCCATAAACACCACAAGGCTTGTGCTTCCCGCCGAGATAAATGGCAATGGCAACCCTGTAGGCGGTATGCTTCCAGTAACGACCGCAACATTTATAAGCACCTGAACAGCAATTATGCTGGTAATACCTGTCGCCAGATAGCATCCAAAACGTGTCGAGCTGTTTAGAGCAATTCTATAACCCGAATAGATTAACATTCCAAAGACTAACAATAATAATCCACACCCTATAAGGCCGAACTCCTCGCCTATTATTGAAAAGATGAAATCGCTCTCAGAAAAGGGCAGAAACGAATACTTCTGACGTGAGTTGAACAACCCGACGCCAAACCAGCCTCCACCCCCCAGTGAGTACAACGATTGGATAAGCTGAAATCCCTCTGCTTGCGGGCTTGACCAAGGGTCAAGAAAGGCCATCAAACGTTTCAATCTGTAGGGTTCTGTTATTATGAGTACGGGCACCAGTGCCGCAAGAGGCACAGAAAGTATAGCAAAGTGTTTTAATTTCATGCCACCCACAAACAGCATAATCAGCATGACTATGCCGACACATAGCGTAATAGACAGGTTGGGCTCGGCTAGAATTAATAAACACATCAGCCCGCCCATCATAAGTACTGGCAAAACGCCTTTGATTTTACCCATATCATCCTTACGCTCTGCCATGTAACCAGCAGCAAACAACACAAAACAAAACTTAGCAATTTCACTGGCTTGAAAGCTGAAGGTCCCGAAACCTATCCAGCGTTTTGCACCATAGCTCTCTATGCCAATACCGGGTATAAACACCATAAGCAAAAACACAAAACCAACAACAAGCGCAGGGATTTTAAGTTTGCAAAGCGCCTTGTGATTCACAAAATAGCACCCTATAAGAGCGCATACACCGAGAGCCAATCCACCCAGTTGTTTGCCTGCAAAAAAGAAGCTGTTGCCATAGGCAATCCCAGCCGAGTAATATGATGCCGAATATACCATAAGTACACCAAAACAAGCCAGCATCAAGACAGGAATAAGTACGCCATAGTCTATAAAATGCTTGCTAGGATCTAACAGTTTAAGTCCTTTTAAGCTAAATTTAAGTCTTTTTTTTAACAAAACTAATTCAACTCCTCAACTAGTTCCCTAAACGCCTCGCCCCTGTGCTCAAAGTTATTGAAGGCATCAAAACTTGCACAAGCGGGACTGAGCAGCACCACCTCGTTAGGCTTTGCAATGGCAGCAGCACGAAACAACGCAAACTCTAAGTCGGCTGCTTCTTCAACTGCCAAAAAACCTTCTTCCTCTGCTGCTTTCAATATCTTTTTCTTGGTCGCACCATATACTAAAGCAGCACGTACATTCTTTGGCATAGCTCTGAACATTTCATGAAAATCACTGCCCTTATCACTGCCGCCAAGCAGCAATATAATCGGCTTAGTAAAAGCATTTACTGCAACCAGCGTAGAGTTGGGGTTTGTTGCTTTCGAGTCATTAAAGTAATCAATTCCATTTATATTTCTTACAAACTCTAGCCTATGCGCTACGCCACTAAACTCAGCAATCGCCGAGCTTATAACGGCGGGTGTTATTCCCGCTAAAAACGCCATGCCCGCAGCAAGTAAAGCATTTGCAAGATTGTGTGAACCCTTTATATGTAAGCTCTCTGCCTTAAACAGCGGCGTCACCTTTTTGCCTTCGCAGAACACCACCATGCAGTCTTTTACATAAATCCCCTGAACAGGCTTAACCAAGCTAAAAAAATATTTACGGCAATTAAGCTTGTTAGAAAAGCCTGCAACAACTTCATCGTCAGCATTAAGCATAGCAAAATCAGTTTTAGTAGCGTTTTTAAATATGTTTAACTTTGTGTCTATGTAGTTTTGCATGCCGCCATGCCTGTCAAGGTGATCGGGCTGAATGTTGGTCACCCCCACACCAAACGCATGGAAATCGGCTATTGTCTCCAACTGATAGCTGCTCACTTCAACAACACCGATGTCGCTCTTGTGAGCATCCAGCGCAACCGATGTTATCGGGNTGCCCACATTGCCAACGACATGCGTCGTATAGCTAGCCTTTTTAAATATCGCACCTAATAGCTCGGTAGTCGTTGTTTTGCCGTTTGTGCCAGTAATCGCGTATAGGGGGCACTTAATCATCTTATAACCCAATTCCAACTCGCCTATTACATCCAGCCCCATTTTTTTAGCAAATTTAATATGCCTGCTACTGGCTGGTACTCCTGGGCTAACCACTACAAAGTCTATGCCCTTTAGAAGCTTCTTGGTAATCTTTTTTACTGCTACAACAGACTCCTGCACAAGCTTATATTTAATTACAGCTTGCGTCCTATTAAAGTCTGAATCAAAAATAAAAGCATTAGCCCCAAGCTCGGTAAGTGCCGAAACTGCACTATATCCGCTTTTTGCTACGCCCATTACAAGAACATTTTTATTGATAAATCTCATCGCCTAACCTCTATATAAAAATCATCAGCAAGGCAAGCGTAGATACGCTTACCAAGATTGTCACAACTATATATATGGCAACAATCTTGGTTTCATTCACTCCTTTTTTCTCAAAATGATGATGCAGCGGCGCCATTAAAAACACCCTCTTTTTAGTACGCTTAAAATGCAAAACCTGGACTATTACACTCAGGGCAGAAGATACAAAGGCAATGCAGACAAACGGCAAAAGCAACTCCTGCCGAGTAAACACTGCAATACATGCTATAAACCCGCCAAGGCTGAGCGATCCAGTGTCTCCCATAAAGATTTTAGCGGGAAAGCTATTAAAACACAGGAATGCCAGCACACCGCCCGCACACGCCGCACCTATCACCATAAGGTTAGTGTATTCGTCTACTAGGGCTTGTCCGCCACCCAAATCTAACCCAGCAGCAGTCAGCCCCGTAATTCCCACAAACGCCAGCAGCATCACAAACGACACGCCCCCCGCCAGCCCATCTAGTCCATCTGTGAGATTCGCGCTATTAGTCAACGCCAAAAACACTATCATAACAACAGGAATGATTGCCCACCCGACATCAAAGCTAATGAGCGTAAATGGCACATAAAGCGTACTGCCCACAAGCTCGGAAGTGTAACAAAACACGGCTAAGATTGCTGCAATACCAAGTTGCCCTACCAATTTTTGAT
>JGI996J12353_1000400_pt1 | contig 10780 bp, 10 predicted proteins | sample IntmicLarv5ML5BL_FD_12353 | JGI IMG/M metagenome (IMG submission 12353) | reverse complement strand
AAGGAAGGGATTCGAACCCCCGGTACAGTTTTGCCGTACACACGCTTTCCAAGCGTGCCTCTTAAACCACTCGAGCACCTTTCCTCAATAATTCGAGTGCAAAGATAATAGATATTTTTGATTCAGCAAAAGAAGAAATTAAAGGCTTATACGGAAAAAGAATTAAATTGCAACCAAAATCGTTCATAAACCATTAATTTAACAAACAATGAATAAAAAATACGTAAATGAAAGAGTGTCATAATACTCAAACAAAACAACTTATCAATGAAATAAAAGAACGTATTGAAAATCTCAAATTATTAGGGCTAAATGAACAAGACATTATAAACATTTTAACGTCAAACCCGATTCAATTAAGTCCCCTCCATATTTCTAAAGATTATCGGATTTTCCTCTCCGAATACAATTACTTGGAAATAAAAATGTATCCTTTGACTAAAACTCTTTTTTTCTTTTATCTAAGGCATCCGGAAGGCATTCGATTCAAGCAATTAGCTGATTACAAGGATGAACTAATGAATATCTACAAAAAAGTTTCTAACAGGAATAATATCGAAGACATGAAAAAAAGTATTGATGCTGTAACTAACCCCAATAAAAATCGCATGAATGAAATTTCTTCCAAAATCAAGGAAGTGTTCCTAAAACATTTGGATAAGTCTATCGCGAAAAATTATTTCATTATGGGAAAAAGAGCGACTCCGAAAAAAATAATTTTAGACCGATTTTTGATTATTTCAGAAGAAAATTTCAAATAAAAATCACTGCAAGCCTTGCAGTATTTAAAATCGCATTCATTTATTTTGTTAATTTGCGCCTGCAAAATGTAAAATATTAAGCTCATGCCGAATGTCTTGCTTTTATCTTTATCAAGCGGATAATATTGTAATTAAAAATATTTACTATTTTTGTAAAATGACAAAAAATTATTTGCGTATGAAAAGATAAAAAATTAAGACATAAATAATATAAAGCGTTTGCTTTATTACTTGTGGTTTCAGAAAATTCACCACTTTTCTTAAACAAAAAAACCAACGACAAGGTAATATAAGTGGATGTTCATGTTATAGGCATGGGCTTTCCTTGTTGTCGTTGGTGGGTGTTGTGGTGATACCTCTGAAGCGAATAAGGTTGGTGCCATGCCTTCTTATTTTAAATAATGGCACAATTGAACGTATAAATGATATAGTAAAAAATGAAAAATGAAACAAAATAACTATTTGTATTTTTTAAGTGCTTTCGCATTGAGTCTATTTTTATTCTCTTGCAAAAAAGACAATCATTCTGATAGCAATAATAACAATCAAAAGACGGAAACAATTGAAATGAAAGTCTATCCGGACAAAAATAATAAAGTCTCTTTTTATGCTACGGCTAAAAGTTTAACGATTGATTGGGGAGACGGAAATATTGAAGAAATGACTCCCAACGGCATTAAAACCGAATTCTGTTACCAATATACGAATGTGGATTTTCGGACAATCAAAATAAATGCGGAACAAATCGTTCACTTCTCTTTTTCAAAGAATTTCACAAAAGGAGATTGTCACTCTCTGAAATTCGCCAATTGCCCTGATTTGAAGGAAATTTATTGCGCTTCTCAACTAACAGTATTAGAGATTAAAAACTCTCCTGCTTTGGAATATTTAAAATGCAGTAATAATCAATTAACCCATTTGATTTTAGATGAAAATCCAGCTTTAAAAACCTTGTATTGTACGAACAATTTGTTAACGAACTTAGATTTGAGTCAAAATATCGCTTTGACAAATTTATATTGTGGCGGCAATCAATTAACGAATTTGGATTTGAGAAACAATATTCATTTGACGACTTTACATTGTTATTACAATCAACTAACACTTTTAGAAATAAATGGTTGCATGAAATTAAATTCACTGAGTTGCGAATGGAATCAATTAACTGAATTTGCGTTGGATTATTTATTTGAAAATTTGCCGACAAAAGAACCAAATAATAACGCACGCATTTATATTAGTGAAAATCCGGGTACAAATAATTGCGAAAAATCTATTGCTGAAAATAAAGGCTGGAATTTCAGATAATAATTATTCTAACATCCAAATAATTCAAATGCATTTTGAGTCGTCTTTTCTGCAATGACCTCTATTGGAAGATTATATATTTCGGATAATTTTTGAGCAGTATAAACGATATGCGCCGGTTCGTTCCGTTTTCCTCTAAATGGAACCGGAGTCAGATAAGGAGCATCCGTTTCCAAAAGGATTCGTTCAATCGGCGCCTGAGACAAATACTCTGAAAATGTTGCTTTTTTATAAGTAACAACCCCGTTTATGCCCAGCATGAAGTTTTCACATTTCAATGCTTCTTCCAACTCTTCTTGACTGCCGCCAAAACTGTGAAATACGCCTCGAAGTTTATCAACTCCAATTTTATATAAACATTCAAAAACTTGCGAAAAAGCATCACGCGTATGAATGGCAACCGGCAAATTCCATTCAATACTCCATCTTAATTGTTCTTCAAAGGCTTCTATTTGCTCTTTCAAAAACGTTTTATCCCAATACAAGTCAATTCCAATTTCGCCAACCGCGACATAGCGATGTTTTTCAAATTCAGCCCGAATAATCTCCAAATCTTTTTTATAGCTTGAATTTACGCTTGTAGGATGCAATCCCATCATTGGAAAACAAACATCAGGATAATTGCGACATAAAGTATTTAGACAAGAAATAGATTCAATATCAATGTTCGGCAAATATAATTTCCTAACATTTTTAGCTAAGGCGTTTTCTATAACAGAATTAATATCTAAATCGAATTCTTCAGAAAAGATATGCGTGTGTGTATCAACAAAATACATTTAATTGCTCTCCTCCTTCATAATAGAATCGAATTTGATAATCCTTAAACTTTCGTTCCCGTTCGTCTTTAGGCAATCCCCAATACTTAAACTCAACTTTCGTCCAAGTATCCCAAATAATTCGGTCCGCTTTATCTCTCATATCCGCTAAACCTTCTTGTGAGCGAATGGTATTTTTTCGATAAATCTTCAAACTGTGAAGAGAATCCTTAAATAAGTCGTAATGAACATTCACTTTAGAAATTGCCGGATTATAAATAGGCGCGCCTCCCCTACTCGCTCGTTCAACTTCTCCATTAATAAGTCGTTGCCCCCATTCCAAAAGAGCATCTTCGGAAGAAAGGTCAGGAACCGTAAATTCATTACTGTTCTCTAAACCATAAAATGTTAGCACTTCCGCTTTCACTTCATTTCTAATAATCGCCAAATTCAAAACTTGAATGAAATGAGAAATGTAAAGTTGAGCTGTTTTAAACAATTCTACATATAATTTATTTGCCTTTGTTTCATCTTCTTTTGCTTGTTTGAAACAAAAACAAGTGCCTTCAAATGTGAGAAGGAAATTACGAAATTCGTGTAATTCCCGAACAGAAAGAATCGCATTTTGAGTTCCGCTCAATTCTTCCTGGTCAATTATTGCCTTCAACGCTTCGATGCGTTCTTCATCCATATTTGGTAATCTCTTTGCAGGCATAATTTATTTTTTAAGATTTTCTATCCATTAATTTTTCGGCAAGATCAAACAAAATTGCTTTCTTCTCTTCCGCAACATTTACCTTATTCAAAGAATGAATCGCCTTTTGATAAAAGTCATCCATTTTTTCACGAGCCATTTCCTTCACTGTCATTTCATTATACAGAGAAGTAACCGCAGCAATCTTTTCATCGTTTTTATCTTTTACATTCAACCAATGAAGAAGCTGCTCCCTTTTTTCCTTGTCACTTCTATTCAACGCAGTAATAAGCAAATAAGTCTTCTTTCCGCATAAAATATCGCCCCCTATATTTTTTCCAAAAACAGCAGGATCGCCATAAACATCCAAAATATCATCTTGAATCTGAAACGCAAGTCCCAAATTAATTCCAAAATCATATAAAAATTCTTGATCCTTTTCATCCGCGCCACCGATGATTGCACCGCTTTTCAAGCTCGCACCAATCATAACTGCTGTTTTCAATCGAATCATATTCAAATATTCTTCCTCTGAAACATCCAAACGATTTTCAAACTGCATATCATATTCTTGTCCTTCGCAAATTTCGGCAGTTGTAATGGAAAATAAATCCAACAATTTTTTCAAATAAACTTCTGAATATTTTGCGACATACTGAAAAGAAAGAATTAGCATTGTATCTCCCGAAAGAATAGCTGTATTTTCATCCCATTTCTTATGAACAGTCGGTTGCCCTCTTCGAACATCCGCCTGATCCATCACATCATCGTGCATTAATGTGAAATTATGGTATATCTCCCACGCCAAAGCCATGTTTACAGCCTCCTGCACATCTTCCTTATAAAGATTACAAGCCAAAAGAGTAAGTGTCGGACGAATTTTTTTCCCTTGAAGATCCAATAGGTATGCAATCGGTTCATACAATCGTTTGGGTTGCGCCGGATAACAAATATTGTCTATTTCTCGTTTAAGCAGAGATAGTGCGTGTTGAGATGAAATCATATAATTTGCTTTTCTGTCTCAAAAGTATAACTTTTTTTAAAAACATGCAAATTTAATTTAAATCACATGCTAAAAACGACTGGCAAATAACACTTTACGCGTACAAATTCCCCGTTAAAAGTGCCCGGAATCCAAGGCGGCATTAACTTCAACACCCGAAGAGCTTCCTGATCCAGAGAGGGATACAAAGGCTGCTCTACTTGAATATCGAAAACTGAACCATCGACATCAACAATAAAAGAACACCAGACACGACCCTGAATTTTTTTCTGCAATGCATCCGAAGGATACTGTATGTTATTGAACATGAAGCGAACTAAGGCGATATTTCCTCCGAAATATTGAGGCATAACTTCTGAATCCATGTGTGTTATTTCTCCTAACATTTCCTGAAGCAATTCTTCATGAGCAATTTCAGTTTCACGAATTCGAACGACCTCTTCCAATAAGCTAGATACAACAATCTGTATTGCAGAGGCTTCCTCCACAATGTTATAATCTTCATAAACTATTTCAGGTAAATCCGTGACACTCTCGGAGATAGGAGTGGCGGACTCCACTTCGCGACTTCCCACCGCGAGTTCTTCTTCTATTATATAAGCAGAAGAAAAGCCTTCCCAATCGAAAGACAATGTTTCTTCGCTATTCCATTCAAATAACACAAATAAAGTCGCAAGAACAACGACAAAACTTAAAAGAAAAAAAGTTGTCCTCTCATTCTCTAAATCTGCTTGTATCGTTTTTTTTCGTTCCATTCTTTTAAGATTTTACAAAAATACAATTCTTTTCATTTTTCTGCGTTATATTTGTATTATCAATTCAAAAACATGCAAAGATTTTTTCTGCTACTGGTACTGTTTATTTCTTCATTCCTTGTTTTAGCACAGGAAGGAAAATCAAGTTTTGATTATCTATTGCTTCCTAATTCGGCACGTTCTTCGGCATTGGGAGGAAATAATGTTTCCGTTATTGAAAATGATGTTTCTCTTATTTACAATAATCCGGCTTTTTTAGGTGCGGAAATGGATTTAAATCTGACTGTCAGCTATCTTGCTTATATTGCTGATATCGGCATGGGAAATGCTACTTTTGCTAAAGCTTTGGGCGAAAGAGGTGCTTGGGGAATCGGTTTTTTGTATAGCAATTACGGTAACATGAAAGAAGCCACTCAGGAAAATATCATTTTAGGGGATTTAAATGCCAGTGATATTTGTGGAAATATCTTTTTTTCGCATGATTTAAGCGACAGACTTCGAGGAGGAATTACAGGAAAGTTTTTCTATTCCAATTATTATCACAACACGGCTATTGGATTAGGTGTTGACTTAGGATTAAGTTACTACAATTCGGATAAAGAATTTTCTTTTGGAATTGTTGGAAAAAACATTGGCCGACAAATAAAAGCATACGAAGAAGAACTAAATAGTTTGCCTTGGGATATTCAAATTGGGATAAGCAAAAGATTAGATAACGCTCCTATTCGATTTTCAATTACAGGCGTTCACTTAAAACAGTGGAAATTTGATAACAAAAATGGTGAAGAGGATTCTTTTTTCAAAACGGCAGGTAAACATTTGGTTTTAGGTATTGATTTTCTTCCTTCTGATAATTTTTGGGTTGGAGCAGGATATAATGTAAAAAGAGGTGCTGATATGCATTTGGAAGAGGGAAATGCATTTGGCGGATTTTCAGCTGGAGCCGGATTGAAAGTCAAATCATTTAGTGTTGGCTGTTCGGTTGGGAAATATCATCCTGCAGCAACTTCATTCATGTTAAGTATTTCGACTTCTTTTGCCGAAATGAAATTATAATAATTTTAGACAATGAAAAAAATAACCATAGCGATTGATGGTCATTCTTCTTGTGGGAAAAGCACAATGGCCAAAGGGCTTGCCAAACAAATCGGATATACTTACATTGATAGTGGCGCGATGTACAGAGCCACTACTTTATTTTGTTTGCAAACCAATCTTTTTGAGGGAGAAAAGCTAAACCTTGAAAAATTGCAATGCGAAATTAAAAACATTCGCATTTCATTTGTAAAAAATCAAGAAACGGGTCAATCGGAAACCTATCTAAACGGTCAAAATATCGAAAAAGAAATTCGAGGAATGGCAGTTGCAGATAAAGTTAGTCCGGTTGCTGCTGTTAGTTTCGTTCGAGAAGAAATGGTTCGACAGCAACAAGCGATGGGTAAAGAAAAGGGAATCGTAATGGATGGTCGCGACATCGGAACGATTGTTTTTCCCAATGCTGAATTGAAAATATTTGTAACGGCTTCACCTGAAATTCGGGCTCAACGAAGATTAGATGAATTAATTACAAAAGGAGAGAATGTTACATTCAATGAAGTTCTTGAAAATCTGACCAAAAGAGATCACATTGACTCCACCCGCAAAGACGGACCGCTAAAACAGGCAGATGATGCAATTGTGTTAGACAATTCTAATCTAACAATAGATCAACAGAATCAATTATTATTAGATTTCTTCAAGGAAAAGTCCAAATAATTATCCCAAAGGGATAAAAAGGGTTTTAAATCCGATGAGACAATTAAGACCCTTGCTGGCGCGGATTTGTAATCCGTGCCAAATATCACAAAAAAGCACGGATTGCAAATCCGCGCTAGCGGACAATTGTTTGACATTACAAATTATCCCAAAATTTCCAGTGAGCAAACTCACTGGCTACTAAACGTAGTTTCCTAACGGAAACACTTGGCGGCAAAAAAAACGCTACTTCTTTTATAATAACATTATATAGATTTCTGCGATCTGTCCGCAGGACAGAATTTTGACAACCCTCAATGAAGCGCAAGCGATTAAGAGAATAAAAAAGGCTCCGGAGAAATATCTCGGGAGCCCTTCCCCTTTCCTTTAATTTATCGGGGAATGTTTTTCTTTTGGGATTCTTAACCCAAATAGCTTTTCAGCAAGTCGTTTTTGTTGCTTTGTTTCAATCTTCTGATTGCTTTTTCTTTAATTTGTCTTACACGCTCACGCGTCAAACCAAACTCATCACCAATCTCTTCCAGAGTCATCTCTTGGCGACTGATACCGAAGAACATTTTAATAATGTCTCTTTCTCGTTCGCTCAAAGTCGACAATGCGCGGTTAATTTCCTTTGAAAGGGATTCGTTCATCAAAGAACGGTCAGCCACCGGAGCATCTTCATTTACAAGAACATCCAATAAGCTATTGTCTTCGCCTTCCACAAAAGGAGCATCTACCGAAATGTGACGACCTGACACTTTTAGTGTATCCGAAATCTTATCTACCGGAATGTCCAATTCATTTGCTAGCTCTTCCGGAGAAGGTTTTCGCTCATGTTCTTGTTCAAATTTTGAAAAAGCTTTGGTAATCTTATTCAGAGAACCTACCTGATTCAAAGGTAAACGCACAATTCTTGACTGTTCTGCCAAGGCTTGCAAAATAGATTGTCGAATCCACCAAACAGCATAAGAAATAAATTTAAAACCACGTGTTTCGTCAAATTTCTCAGCAGCTTTAATCAGTCCCAAATTACCTTCATTGATCAAGTCCGGAAGACTCAATCCCTGATTTTGGTACTGTTTTGCTACAGATACAACAAAACGAAGATTTGCACGTGTCAATTTTTCCAATGCAGCCCGATCTCCACGCTTAATCGCTTGCGCCAACTCAACTTCTTCTTCCACAGTAATCAAATCCTCACGGCCGATTTCTTGAAGATACTTATCAAGAGAAGCACTTTCACGATTGGTAATTGACTTTGTAATTTTTAACTGTCTCATTCAACAAATTTAAAATATTGAGAATAAAAATCTTAAAAGTAGTCATTAAAAACAACAACTACTTCTAAAATTTTTATAGATTAGTTTCACTGTTACCTGCAAAAATCATGCCTTTAATCATTCAAATCAACGGCGAAGAAACGCACCCTGTCATTCGGATATAAACCTCTGAGATACAAACCTCTATCATCCGGATCGTGTTTCAAAAGAGCCTCAACAACACTCATTAAAGTATTGGAAGAATCCAGTTGCTTATTGTTTGCTGTAAGAATAACAAAACCGTCTTTAATTCCGGCTGCTTTCAACTTGCCATTAGTGAGGTTAGTTACTTCAACTCCGTAGTTTACACCGACCTGTCTTTTCTTTTCGGGAGACAATTCTTTAAAAGTTGCACCTAAAATTTCTGCCGGACTTTTACTTTTAATTACAGCAGTTGTTCCTTGATCGTTTTTCAACTCTACCTTAATTTTCTTCACGTCATCACCTCGCTGCACTTGAACTTCCACGACATTTCCCGGATTATAGCGACTTATTTGCGCTCTCAATTCTTGAAAGTTTTTCACTCGACTTCCATCAATCGCAGTAATTACATCGCCTTCTTTGATTCCTGCTTTTTGAGAAGAACTATTAGATGTAAAACCGCCTACATATACACCTTCATGCACTTTCAATTTATTATAAGTATCCGGATCTGCTTCTTTCAATACCGGCAAATCAATTATAGTTACACCTAACAAAGCTCGTTGAACCATACCATATTGTTTAATGTCTGAAACAACTTTTCTGACAAAAGAAATGGGAACGGCAAATGAATATCCGACAAAATTTCCGGTTTCGGAATAAATGGCAGTATTAATTCCCACTAACTCGCCTCGAGTATCCACTAATGCACCGCCGCTATTTCCCGGATTTACGGCAGCGTCTGTTTGGATGAAAGATTGAACTTTATCTTGTGCATTCCGATTTCCGCCACGACCACGGGAAAAGACATCTCCACGCCCTTTTGCGCTTACGATACCGGCAGTAACTGTGGAAGTTAAATTAAAAGGATTCCCAACTGCGAGCACCCACTCTCCCACTTTCAAGGCATCTGAATCACCAAAAGGAATTACCGGAAAATCTTTTCCTTCTATTTTCAACAAGGCAATGTCGGTAGATTCATCTCCTCCAATTAACGTTGCAGTATATACCTGACCTTCATTCATTGTCACTTCAATTTCATCCGCTCCATCAATCACATGATTATTTGTCACAATATATCCATCTGTAGAAATAATTACACCGGAACCGAATCCCACTCGTGGTTGCCTTTGATATTGTGGACGTTGCTGCCCAAAAAAGAACTCAAAAGGATCAAAAGAATCTCTTGTATCTCCACGCTGAGTTGGTTTTGCAACAGATTTTATATGCACTACGGCATTCACACTTTGCGCAGCGGCTAAAGTAAAATCTGTACTTTCGGCTGCAATATTATACCCAACCGGATGAAAACCGTCTTGCCGAAATTCTCCTTGAATAGATGTATTGCTATTTTTATTTCCATCTAAAAAAGAATAAGTTCCAATAGCAATTCCGGCACTTAAAATACTGACTAACACGAATCCAAAAAATACTTTCCAATTCATTTTCATATTTAAATTACTTTTATGTTAAACACTAGATTAATTCATTCTCTATTGCAATCACATACAAATAACGTACAAAGTTGCGAAATCCGTTTATTTTTTAAAAAACTTTAACCCGGAAAGAATGAAGTTAACCCCGATTAACAGTCAAAATGACAGTCCTGCCAAATTTATTGTATTTTCAAAAAGTATTTTCAAAAAAAATATATACCTTTGCAGCCACAAAGCTCGGGGTGTAGCTCAGCCCGGTTAGAGTACACGTCTGGGGGGCGTGTGGTCGGACGTTCGAATCGTCTCACCCCGACTGCTGAATGTCAGCCATTTACTAATAAAAGTAAGTGGCTGATTTTATTTACTGGAACACAAACTCAAATTTTATACTTCCAATACAATATACTTGTTTGCAAGTTCGTTGCGTTCATTCAGTATTGCTGCGTTCACAAAAGTTGTATTGTCTATTTTTTCAACACCATAAGCATTATGGATATGTCCAAAAAGATGATACCTTGGTTGAATCCTCAACACAGTTTGTAATAAAACATAATCTCCATAGTTGATGTTTGAAGAAGAATCCAAAATGCAATAGGGCGGTTGATGAGTTATGAGTATATTAGTATCATCTGGAATTTGTTGTATATTGCTATCGTAATTGCCTGAAACCACATCCTCCATAAACATTGGCATGCCATAGAATTTTATACCCTTAATCGTAACACTTGAGTTGCACAAATAAAAACAATTATTAGGCATTCCTTCAATATTAGCTCCGAGCAGACAATCATCATGATTTCCTGCTACAAATATTTTGTACTCATATGGTAACTTTCCAAACCATTCTATAAAATCCACAATCTCTCTT
>JGI996J12353_1000399_pt1 | contig 10796 bp, 6 predicted proteins | sample IntmicLarv5ML5BL_FD_12353 | JGI IMG/M metagenome (IMG submission 12353) | reverse complement strand
TCGGCAACGATGTTGATATAGACGATATAATCTGGATGGGGCCGCAACCTGCAATGAAGGATAAGGCGGAGAAAGTGGGTATTGGAAAAGTTATGCCGTTCGGTCTGCTTGCCGAGTATATTTCGAAGATAAAAAGCGGAGGCAGAAAGATCCACTATCTGCCGCCATACAGATACAATAGCAAGATAATGCTCCATAAGTTGCTCGGGGTTGGTTTTGAAGAACTAAAAGAGAAAGCTTCGGCAGAGTTTATAAAGGGTGTTGTTGCACTTAGAGAACTTAAAGACAAATTCGAGATAGAGGAGTTGGATAAGGCAGCCAATATAGGCTACGCGATGCACTATACCGCTATGAAGATGGTACGGACTGGGCATGTGGAGCAGGAGCTGGTCGGGGTAATGGAAGGGATAGCAATATCGGAAGGCACGATGCCGTCGTTTCCGATAATCCTTTCGCAGAACGGGGAGACGCTCCATAACCATTCGCACCATCAGATATTGACCGACGGAAGACTACTCGTTATCGATGCGGGAGCAGAGACAAACTCTCACTATGCGTCGGACTTTACAAGGACATTGCCTGCAGGGGGTAAATTTACCCCTATTCAAAGAGATATTTACACCATAGTTTCTACCGCTAATAATATGGCGATAGATATGGTAAGGCCGGGAATCACCTACAGAGAGGTTCATCTTGCCGCCTGGCGTTTGATGGCCGAGGGGCTTAAAAACATAGGTCTGATGAAGGGGGATATGGATGAGGCTGTTGCTGCGGGAGCGGTGGCGCTATTTATGCCTCACGGATTGGGGCACCAAATGGGGCTCGATGTTCACGACATGGAGGACATTGGGGAAAATTATGTGGGCTATGACGATAAGTACAAGAGAGCGGAGCAGTTCGGTCTCAGATCGCTCAGAATGGGCAAAAAACTAAAAGTGGGCCACGTTATTACCGTAGAGCCCGGCTGTTACTTCATCCCTGCACTTATCGAAAAGTGGAAGAGCGAGGGGATCAATAAAGATTTCATAAACTTTGAAAAGTTGTCCGGGCTCTATAAGTTTGGCGGAATCCGCCTCGAAGACGACATTATCGTTACCGAAAACGGATGCCGTCTGCTTGGAGCAAAGAGGCTGCCGATAACAGCAGAAGAGGTGGAGCGAGAGATGGCGGAATAACTACAATTTTTTAAAGTGATTATGCATAACAATGTTGTGTTCAGGGTTATACATATAGTCGAGAGACATAAGTTTGTTTGAAATGCAACAATTATAATACGTTTTGTCGATAACCACACAAAGGCTACCTGGATCGGATGGGTTTTCTGCAAAGTGATATGAATATTCTATCGGATATAAGTTAAAGGGATCGGTATCGTTGGAAATTACTACAATGCCACTGTTCTTAAATTCATATATTATAGTACCCGGAACTCTGTCAACTTCAACGCCATCGGCATATAAACTTACTAGTTCCCATTTTCCTAGGATATCCTCTTGGGGATTCTCACTACAAGACATATTGTGAAAATCATTAAAACCATCTTCTTGAAAATCTTTATTCTTGAGGCACCCGCATAGGGCAATCGAGAGTAAAACGATAAAACAGATATTCTTCATAGCCGGCTAAATTAATTGTAAATAAATAAAATGAGCAGTTTAATAGCTAAATATGTGTTTAGGTGTCTGTATACAAGAAACGAAAGATACAACAAAAAACCTAGAAATGCAATAATTTGCTCGTTTTTTTATCTTCATTTTCATTCTTTTGGCTAACTTTCGTGCGGTTTTAAATTATAGCCGTATGAAAAATTTTCATGTTTATATGGGGAGACTCTTTTGCATAGTTGCGTTGCTCTCCTTTACGTACTCCTGCTCCAAAGATAACGGGCCGTTGGCACTTAGCGACCTCTGTTCCATAACATCGGTTACTATCGGCAAAGCGGACAATTCGTCGTTTTCAAAAGATGGATATACCCTTGTTTCGGGCAATATTATCTATGCAACTTTGCCTCTCGGAGCCGGATTGACCTCTGTAAATATGAACATTTCGGCATCTGCCGGAGCAACGGTGGCGATAAATGGGGTCGGATCGACAGATGGCAGGGTCACTGCAAATCTGTCCGGATTGGTTAATATAGAGGTGACTTCGGAGTCGGGGCGCAAATCGGATTATATCCTTCTGGCGCATAACGGACATGATGAATTGGACAAATTCGTATATGCCTTTATGAAGAGATTCTCCATTCCGGGCATCTCTGTTGCTTTCTCAAAGCAGGAGAGTGTTTTGTATACAAAGGGGATAGGATTTGCAGAGGTTGCCTCCAGAACAAGAGTCGAGCCGGGTACTCTGTTTCGTCTTGCAAGTGTTTCGAAGCAATTTACAACGATGTGCATAATGAAGTTGTATGAGGCAGGGAAATTAACGATAGAAGACAAGGTTTTTGGCGTTGGTGGGGTTCTCGAAAGTGAGTTTACAAGCGTATCTCCGATGGCATCGAGGGTAACGGTAAAGCATTTGTTGGAGCATACCAGCGGATGGACGAGCGACCCGGATCCAATGTTCACGACGAGTTTCAAAGGACAGACCTTGGATCAGAGAATACAATATGTCTTGGGTTCCGAACAACGAGAACCCGGTACGAGGAACTCCTACTTCAATATGGGTTTCGGGATTTTGGGGAAGGTTGTTGAAAAGTTGTCGGGGAAAGAGTTTGAAGTATATCTGAAAGAGGTATTGGCGGAGGCGGGGATCGGAGATGTTCACATTGGAGGAGACCTCTCCCAAAGGCGGGCAAATGAGGCGGTATACTACTCTCAGGATGGGGCAAACGGCTATGGAAATGAGATGGATGTTATCGCTGCTGCGGGGGGAGTGATCGCCTCAACGGAGGAGATGACAAAGCTACTATTTCACATCGACGGATTTACAGGCATCCCCGATATCATAAAACCCGAAACCAGACAATTAATGCTTACCCCTTCGACAGTGTACGACAGATATGCCCTATGCTGGCGAATAAATCATCAGTACTTCCCGAACGCCTGTTTTCATACGGGTAATCTAGCCGGTACGGCTGTAATGTGGGTTATGGGTAATGACATGAACTGTATTGTCTTGTGTAACTCCAGATCTTATATATCGGGATTCGACGACGAACTGTACGGGCTGCTGAGAGATCTTAGGGATGCTGCTATAGGGATGAATTTGTGATGTAAAAGGCTGCCTCAAAACTAAGTATCCGAATGAAAAAAGGGCGAAATCACATTTTTGTGATACGCCCTCTTTCATAAGTCATCCTGAATTTTAACAATGGGATAGGTTTACCAACCAGGATTTTGAGTTAAAGTAATACCTTCGGCCCCCATCAATAATATTTGCTCTGTAGGAATGGAATTCAGGTATAGTTTATCTGTATATACTCTGGTATTATTAGGATAACGCAGGATATATCCGTCAGAATTTACCGTCAGGCTTGCTGTGGCTGCGGCAGTTCCTACGTAAGCACCCAATGTGGAATCTGGATTCTTTTGGGTGTCTAGATAATCACCTTTTTTCCAACGAATAATGTCGAGATGACGCAGATATACCCAGCCCATAAGCTCTACCCTGCGTTCTCTGCGAATCTCCCATAAGATAGGGCTAACGCTTCCGCCGCTCTGAGTCTCTAAAGTAGAGGTTCGTTTAGGGTCGTTGATCGGAGTACTTCCTATTAATGCATTGGTGCCGCTAACTTTGAGAGACGCCACTCCGGCACGGGTTCTTAACAGATTTATAGATTTATCTAAATCGGCATCGGTTATTGAGCCAAGTTCGGCACACGCTTCGGCGTAGATCAAAAATATCTCCGATAGTGTATATATTGGGGCGTCCGTGAAATTTTGTCCGATATTCGTTACATCTGCTCCGGTTTGAGTTGGATTTGTCCATAGATTTGTAAGGTATCCCGTAGTCGAAATAAGTCCGCCTAAGCTATTATCCGCATAGCCGTAGTTGGCTTGATTTACGATTGCATGGAGACGAGGGTCTCTATCGGCCATTACATTGGCAAATGTTTTGTCCTGTTTATAAAGAGGTGACTGGTTTATAGGAAGTCCGTCTTTACATAAGAAGCTCTCTACTGCAGCCTTTGTAACACCGTTAATAACGGTTGATGTATTTGTATATGCCAAAAGGCTATGTTTTAGAGAAGCCAACTCATACCTCTTGTAGAGGATCATCTCTTTATTCCCGTCGAGAGAGAGGGAGTTATACTTTTCCTTGAAAGTGCTGCCTAAGCTATACAAACCGCTGTTCATAACGGCTTCTGCTGCACTTTTTGCTTTTGTTAACAGGCTATTATGATCTCCGGCATTGTGATACTTACGATGTGTTCCCTCAAATAGGCATACGCGGGCTAACATTGCATAGGCGGCATATTTATTTACCGTCTCTTTTCCGTCCGATGGAAACATATTTTCGGCAGCAAATTCGAGGTCTGCAACAATCTTCTCTATCACAGTTGCGCGAGTTGTTCTCGGAACCCATACATTTGCATCGTCACCAGGGTCCACATAGGACTCGATATACGGTACATCTCCAAAGTTTGCCACAAGGTTAAAATAGCTGTGGGCTCTGAAAAAGCGGGCAACACCCAAAAGGTGATTTCTGGTAGCATTGTTGATATTAGGGACATTTGGGATGCGCTCTATCAATAGATTGGCTTTACGTATCCAAATGTAGTAATCTCTCCACCATGTATTTGTAGTAGAAGCATTGGCCGGAAATACCTGAAACGAGTTGTTCAGCAGATTATCGCTGTACATCATTCTACTATTAGTCCCCTCTATCTGCCAGTAGAATTCTCCTGTAGTTCCGGAACCATTACCGTATCCATAAAATGAGTTATAGAGACCCCACATAAAGGTTCTTGTGTTTGCCTCGGAGATCCAAAAATCTTCATCTGTAAAAGAGGTGATGGGTGGTCGGGTAAGGAAGTCGGTACAACCGGTTACCACGAACAAAATCCCCATAACAACAACTAATGTTGTTTTTCTAATATATTTATTCATAATCGTATTCATTTATATCGGTTTAGAAATTAAGTTGCAACCCAAATGAAATAGTCCTTTGGTATGGGAAAGTTCTTCCCCACATTGCCTCGGTTTGGTCAGTCTCGGGGTCGAACGGCATATGCTTGTCTTTAATGGTAAAGAGATTTTCTCCACTAAAGTAAACTCTAGCTCTATCGAGTTTGATCTTACTTGTTACGCTTGCCGGTATCGTGTATCCTATTGTGAGGTTCTTCAAACGCATATATGCCAGATTCAGCAAATATTTTGTCTGTCGTGCAAAGTTATTAGATCCTGCAACTCCGGTAAAAGCAGCAGTAGAGTGGCCCGGATATGGATTCGGATAGTAGGCATCCAGATTTTGTGGCGTCCAGAAATCGGTCATATGTCCATACATAGCATCGGTTCTTGCATAGAACGGAAGAATCATATCCGACTCAGCCCAATAATCGCGCTTTCCGACGCCTTGGAAGAATAGATCCACGTCGAATCCGTGGAACTGAGCTCCCAGTCTGAAATTATATTCATATCTAGGTGTATTATTCCCGATTATCGACAAGTCTCCTGGTTTATCTGCCGTTCCGGAACCGTTGGAGATCTTATCGTCTCCATCGAGGTTTTTGTATCTTATATCGCCTGGGGCAAACTTGAAGGTGCCTTTTTGAAGCAGAGTGTGGCTAGGGATAGCACTGACGAGATTTCCGCTAGTGTCGAAATCTGCCGATGTAAAGAATCCTTCGGTGGTTAGTCCCCATATTTCGCCGATGGTCATTCCTTCGTAGAACTGCCCTAGAGTTTTTGCCGGGTTATTCCATTTTGTTACTACGGCTACCGCATCGGAGATACCGGCAGAGGCATACAGATAAAGGTCTTTTGTTACCTGCTTGTTGAATTCCACCGAAAGCTCCCATCCTCTGGTTCTTAAGTCTCCTGAGTTTACCAGTGGTGCTCCGGTGCCGAATGACTGAGGCAGAGTCTTTCCTGCAGCAAGCATTCCGTCGGTATTACGCTGGAACCAGTCGAATCCTATACGGAACATATTGAAGAGTCCCATATCGAATCCGATATCTGTGGTTGTAATACGTTCCCAAGTTAACGAAGAGCCGACGGCGGTCGGAAGGTCGGTTGTCAACGCCTGAATTGTTCCGGTAGGGGTAATCCAGTTTGCGGTAGCGGAGCTCATAAGAGGAACGAATGCATTGGCTTTGATATTCTGATTGCCGATAGAGCCGATGGATGCACGAATTTTAAGATTATTGATAACGGATTTAAGCCCTTGCATGAAATTTTCTTCAGAAACTCTCCATCCGATAGATCCCGAAGGGAAGAATGCCCATTGAGAAGAGGCCGGGAATTTTGAAGAGCCATCATAACGTCCGTTTAACTCAAGCAGGTATTTCCCTTTATAGTCGTAGTTAATCCGTCCGAAGAGACCTGCTATCGCGTATTCTGTTACAGTAGGGACGAAGCGCGAAGGAGGTGTTCCTCCGGGATATGAGAACTGATCTCCGATAGCCATTGCAAACTCAGGCTTATTCCTATCGAGGAGATAGCGGCGCTCTGCATAACTTCTGTCGAATCTGTTCCACTCGGTATTTATCCCGACTTGTACGCCAATATTGTGGTTTTCTTTTAAACTCTTATTGTAACGCGCATATGCATTGAAAACTTGAGTCTGATCTGTCTGATTTATCTTAATTACGCGGTCGTTTGATGTGCCCGGACCAACAAGTGAGCCCGGCACCGTATTTTGTTTATCAGGCATTGGAGACCAGAAGTCCATTAACTCTATCGTTCCCCCGTTAAGCTTATAATCTCTGTACGATTTGCCGATACTGTATTCCCCAACGAGTTGGAGGTCTTCCGTAACCTTAGCTGTTAGAGAGGTTCCTATCCGCATATAATCGGTAACTCTGTCGTTATAGTTTGCATTTGCCATATAGCCAGGAGCATGACGGAAATAAGATCCGTTATATGTTCCGTATGGGAAGAATGTTCCCCAACGCATATAGTATCCGTAATATCCGTTGGCTCCGTCGCCGGAATAGCCATTTCCATAATAGTTATAAGGCTCTTCATAATCCTCGCGGGAAGCGAGTATTCGGATATTTGCAGTTAGCCATTTACTGAGATTGGTTTTAACGTTCACATTTGCATTATAACGGCTGAAGTGTTCCGGCTTAATCTTCATTACCCCTTTGGTATAGGTATATCCCAATGAAGCCATTATCGTAGTATTATCTCCTACGTTTCCGGAAATTTGCAGTGTGTGATTGGTCTGAGGTGAGCTGTTCGACAACATCTCTTTATGAGGATCCCATAAACGATAGAAGTATGCTCGATTGTCTAAAACTTCCCAGTCCTCTCCATAAATCATCTCTTTGCTGGTACGGTTGTTTGCATAATTCTGCTTCCATGTACGTATTCCCGGAAGTAGCTTTTGATATTCCATTCCGAACGATTCGGCCGCGTTATTTCCTGCGCGCAACTGAGCATTTATCATTACCGGAAGCTCGACTTCGGGATCGACAAATTCGAGTAGCGACATAGGCTTGTTAAATCCGATATTTCCGGTATAGGTTATCTTCATCTTATCCTCTTTCCCCGATTTGGTAGTAATCAATACAACTCCAAAAGCTGCACGCGCACCATATATAGAGGCAGAAGCGGCATCTTTCAGAACAGAGATACTCTCCACGTCCTCGGGATTGATCATATTCATCTCCGTCGGTATACCATCGACAAGAATAAGAGGAGAACCGGTAGCAGTACCGTCAATAACGGTTCCGACACCTCTTACACGGACAGTGGGATTATTCCCAAGTTGTCCACTGGCAAAGGTAACGGTCATACCCGGAGTAACACCTTGTAACCCTTTTGAAAGATCTGTTATAGGCCGAGCTTCCAGGGCTTTTGCTACATCTACTGTTGCAACTGCTCCCGTTAAATTCTCCCTCCTTTGGGTGCCGAATCCTACAACAACAACATCCTGAAACGCTATTGCATCTTCTGTCATGGAGACATTTATAACCGACCTGTTGTTTACGGGAATCGTTACCGTTGTCATTCCGAGTTGTGAGAATATTAAGGTGGCATTACCCGGTGCACTTATTGAATAAGTACCGTCGGGCATAGTAGATGTGCCGGTTGTTGTCTTATCTATAATGATATAGACACCGGCCAAAGGTTCGTTATTACGATCAACCACCTTCCCTGTAACTCTGATATTCTGAGCCATCAGGCTTGCGGGGAGCAGTGAAAGTAACATTACCAGCAACACAAATCTAATTTGGTGCCTGGTCATTCTTTTTAATACATACATATAAATTAAATTTAGATTGAGTATTTCGTATAACAAAGATATATATAAAGTTTGGTATCAAACAAGGGTTATAGTTTTCATAAAAGGAAATAAGTATTGCATTTATTACCAAAATTTAAAAAGCAAGCTTTTTTGTACTTCGCTCGGCTTGCACTATATTTGCATACAATGATTATATTCGGCAAAATCGCCAATATAAGTTGCGCCTTTAAATTAATATGGAAAGAGAGAAGAGATGAGAAAATATTTATTGTTTATTGCCCTGTTGGTAACAGGAGGTTTCCTGTCCTCATGTGAGGTAATACACGGAAGCGGAGATATGGTAGATGAGACCAGAATAATCAGCTCATCATATACCGGAATAGTGGTCGAGAGCGGGATTGTTATTGAGTTCTCAAATGCATTGGCACCTGATGAAATAGATATATCGGGCGACAGTAATATTCTGCCCTATACCGAGACCTACGTAAATAACTCCGGAAGCTTGGTTATAAAGTATAAAAACAAAGTCAACATAAAGACACGCCACGAGACGGTTGTTGTACTTCCGGAAGTTACAAATTTGAGATATATAAGGGCGTCCGGAGGGTCGAGCGTTATAGGGAGCCATAGCATACAGAGCGGAACATTTGATATAGATGCGAGCGGAGGGTCAAAGGTAGTTTTGGTTATCACTTGCCAGAACCTCAATGTAGAGGGTAGCGGAGGTTCTAAAATAGAGATTACCGGTGTGGCCGATGATGCGGATGTGGAGTTGTCGGGGGGTAGTGAACTTAGGAAATTCGGACTTACAGTTGACACTTTTGAGTGTCATCTTTCTGGAGGGAGCTCGGTAGAAATTGTTTGTACCGAAACTCTGACTGTACGTGCAAGCGGAGGCAGCAAAGTGTATTACAAGGGCGACTGTTCTGTGAACGCAAAGAGCATTACCGGCGGATCCGAAATCGTTAAGAAGTAGAATATGATATACAAAACATTTAGAAGAATAGGTACTCTGTTGATATTGAGTGCCTTTTCTGTTTTTGCCTTTGCGAGCACAACGACCGTTGCAACCCTAACGACGAATGCAGATACTCTGCTCACCTCTCCCGATGGCCCCTACATTATCCATAAGGAGGGAGTTACAAAAGCTATCAGGGTTTTGGCAGAGGGTGTTTCCGAAGAGATAATGGACAGGTGTACCCCGTTTATGGTAACTTCGCATGACGGTACCCACTCATTTGAGGTGAGGTTACACGATGTAAGCCGTCCCGAATGGAGGTATGATCAACCCGATAAAATATTCGTTATATCGGACCCGCATGGTAACATAGTGCCGTTTATAGATATACTCAAAAGGCATAAAATTATCGATGATAACTATGAGTGGATATTCGAGAACAATCATCTCTTTTTGGTAGGAGATATATTCGATAGGGGGAATGATGTGCTTCCGATATATTGGCTTTTGTATAAATTAGAGGAGGAGGCGCGGATTGCCGGAGGAGTGGTTCATGTTGTACCTGGTAATCACGAGGAAATGATAATGAGGAGCAACTTCAGATATATGGAGCCGAAATATACTGCCCTTGCAGAGGAGTTGGGGATCAATTACAATGAATTATGGTCTCCCGATAGCGAACTCGGGAAGTGGATAATGACGCGGAATACCATAGAGATTATCGGCAGTGACCTCTTTGTTCATGCAGGACTGAGTACGGAATTTGCCGGATATGGATGGAGTATTCCGCAACTTAACGAATTGGTAAGCAGCTATATTTATAAATCAAAAGAGGAGAGGGATAAAACCGAAGAGGGCAAATTCTTGTTCGGCAGTAATGGGCCGCTATGGTACAGAGGAATGGTGCGGACAGATGAGCAATACAATCCTGTCTCTACCGACGGCGTTGATGCTATCCTTAGGCAGTATGGAGTTAATCGTGTAATAGTGGGTCATACTATATTTGAAGAGGTGTCGCTTTTCCATGCCGGCAAAGTTATCGGTGTAAATGTCGATAATCAGAGAAATATGGATGCGGGGCGGAGCAGAGGGTTGCTGATAAAAGGAGATCAGATAGAATTTTTCAAATAGGACACTCTTTAAAAATGAAATATCCGAAACAACTCTCAAAATGTAATCAAACGGGATGATATATCTAAAATCTTTTTAAATTTGTATCCAATCTTAGATTCTCAAACAATATGTGATGCAATCTATGATAATTAGCTCCCGGCTGTCTGATAAATAGAGGAACTATTACGAGATGAAGCGATTCCTGATTAATACGGGAAAATGGATAATAATGGTGCTCTTTATGAGTTACTATATATCGACTACTTGCTTCTACCATACCCATTACTTTAGTTGGGGACAGATAACCCACTCGCACCCTTATCTGCCAATCAAAGGACAGGTAAAACATACACATACGCAGGAGGCGTGCCAA
>JGI996J12353_1000398_pt1 | contig 10800 bp, 5 predicted proteins | sample IntmicLarv5ML5BL_FD_12353 | JGI IMG/M metagenome (IMG submission 12353) | reverse complement strand
GTCACGGTTAAGGTCTCCTGATAGCCTTCTACTGAACCAAGTCGAAGAATGTAAATATGGGACACTGCCTACATCCATTCTTAATTCGTATCGCAACCGTGCTTCTTGAAAGAATGACAATGGCATATCATCATTTCGGTCAATTGAGGGTATTCTGTCCAATTTTTCATCTGTAGTATTTTCAGTTCGCTGTTCAATCAGCGATGCAAGAAGTTTTATTGTTGGATTACTAAGGAAGTCCTTAATAGTTATCTTTGTATGTATTATTGATTTTATCCTATTAATAATAATTACAGCAGCTAACGAATTACCTCCCATTTCGACGTAATTATCATCTACGCCAAAGCATTCAATTCCAAGAACGTCTTCCCATATTTCCATGAGCGTGGATTCCATTGATGACAATGCATCTTTCGATTTCGCAACGTCAACCGTGGAAGTATCCGGCAAAGGCAGAGATTTTCGGTCAATTTTTCCATTTGACAGTTTGGGAAATTCCTTTAAAACCACCAAACTGGCAGGAATCATAAAATCAGGTAATTTTTTAATAAGTTCTTCTTTGAGATTCCTGCTTAATTTATGTATTCTTACCGGCCATAACGGGTCGTTAGCCATATGGTCGTAGTTACCTGGATGGAATTCAGAGCGAACAACCGACTGTGAAATCCATTCATTATTTTTCGGAAACAAGCTAATTTGAATGGTAAAAGGATCGTCCTTTCCGTAGCCAATGATTACAGGTCGCTGTAGTTTATCTTCAATCTTCCAGAAATCCTCTAATGTCACACCATCTTCTAACCCGGATGGAGCATTTAATTCACGAATGTTTCTAGTCTGTGGGTCATTAAGCTTTAACCATTGAACTTTTTCTTTGGACAATTGGGGATTAGGAATATTTGTAACTTTTAATAATTCATCCGGATATTGTATCGCATGGCATAAAATATCATGAATCGAATGTGCATCCTTAAACCATTCCAGTCTTTTTTCAGGAACTACGGCACGTTTTCGATCCAGATGCAGGGTTACATCGTATCGGAATTTATTTATTTCGTTTGTGATCTTTCCGCGTTTCAACTGAATGTCAATCTCGCCGATATTTACTGATTGCTGCGATAATACCCGAAACCAGACTGGAGAAATTGCCAATTCTCTTTCATTGTCAATCGTATGTTTTACCTTGTTGCGCAATTCCCGCAAGGATAATTGATTCGTCGCACGGGCGATTCCGCCCGCCGTATACATGCAACCCAATAAATCAAAATTCCTGATGTCTCCAAGGAAGATACTCCCTCCGGGAGATAAAAGCCGTATTGCGTTTTCAAGAACATCTCGTAAGTATGAAACAGACGGGAAGTATTGAATTACAGAATTAAGAATAATTGTATCGAAACTTTGTGCGTCAAATCCTGAAAAATCGTGTGCGGTTCTGTGACTTAACGATACCTGATTCAATTTGCGTTCAGTAGCTTGCCTGTTCAATGATTCGACAACATATGCCGAAACGTCTGTGGCATAGTAACGTTCGCAGTCCTGCGCGATCCTGAACAAAAGTAAACCTGTACCGCAACCAATTTCAAGAACTCGCCGTGGATGTAAAGATAGGATTCTGCCAACTGTAGCTTCTACCCATTCGCGCATTTCATCCGGCGGGATTGGTTCATTTGTAAAAATACTGTTCCAGCCAACCGTATTAAATTCAGTTTCGCGAATGGTATCCGCATCACGATATGTCTGATCCCAAAGCTCCTGCCATCCGTTCAGGCGTTCTTCCTTGTACGAATTCAGTTCTTCTGCGTCGGCGGAAGCGAAGTCAGGAATAACATACCCTAATATTTTCCTTTCTATATCGGTGTTTCCCGAGGTAATAACTATCGCTTCACGAACCCCACCGCAATCCATGATCGCCGCTTCGATTTCACCCAATTCAATGCGATGACCACGAACTTTTACCTGTCGGTCTGCGCGTCCGCGAAATTCAATGACTCCATTAGCATCATACCTTGCCACATCGCCGGTTCGATACATCCTGTCATCCTGCCGACGGCTGAACGGATCAGGAAGATACTTACGCGCGGTCAATTCCGGATCTTTAAAATACTCACGGGCAACGCCATCCCCGCCAATATATAACTCTCCATACGCGCCTATGGGAACAGGCTGTAAATTATTGTTAAGAATGTATATGCTATAGTTCGGTAAAGGACGGCCAATAGGAACACAGGTGTCATCTTTAGAAAGACGGTAATATGTAGCCCAAATCGTTGCCTCCGTTGGCCCATATACGTTGTATATGTCTATATCCAATTCCGAGGACAATTTTTTCGCCAGATTAAACGGCAAACTCTCGCCGCCGACCATGAGTTTTGAGAGTCGTTTTAACGCCGCAAGGCCATCGACTCTATCCACTAACATGCTGAGAACCGAAGGCGTACCTTGAAAATGCGATACGTGATGTTTTTGGATCAGCTCCGGGATCGCGTCAATATCCAGAAATTTGCCTGAACTCTCATTAGGTAGAACAATCACCTGATACCCACGGCTTAATGTCCAAAACATTTCTAATACCGAAGGGTCAAAACTTATACTGGTGCTGAAAAGCCATGTCCTTGATGTGTTAGTATCGTCGATGTATGAGTTCATGAAACAAAAGAAATTAACGACATTTCGATGCGTTACCAATACACCTTTTGGTTTTCCAGTCGATCCGGATGTATAAATCAAATATGCGCTATTTTCAGAACTGATGTTTACAAGTGGAAAACCATAAACTGTCTCTTCCGAATATTGAGATAGCAGTGATTCAACTTCAATGATTTTCCCCGTGTAATCGTGAAATTTTGCAATTTGGCTTTTATCGACCAGTAAAATCGGAGCCCCGGAATCCAGCAACATGAATGTCAGTTTTTCATCAGGATATATCGGGTCTAACGGAACATAAACGCCTCCCGCCTTTAATATGGCAAGTAGTGTGATTATAAGATTATCGGACCTTTCCATATTCACACCGACCATTACTTCCGGCCCAACGCCCATTTCAATCAACTCTCGCGCAATATAGTTTGAGCGATTTATAAGTTCACGATAACTTACACTCTGTCCTTTATACGTTAAGGCAATCTTATCAGGATTTTCTTTCGCCGTCGCTTCAATAAGCTGATGTATCGTGGCGTCAATTGGATATGCGGCTTTCTCGGAGTTCCAGTCTTGAACAATCTGCCGCATTTCGTCAGAGTTCATCATGGATAATTTTTGGATCGGCTGATCAGGATTATCTATCACGGATGATAAAATATTTTTGTAATGATTCAACAGCCGTTTAATGTTCTCTTCTGAATATATATCCTTTCGATACTGGACTATTATCATCAACTCTTCTTCAATAGGAAATAAAGAGATTTCCATATCAAATCGGGTTGTATCCGTAGCCGTGTATTCCATCTTTATGTCAATATCGTATAACTTCCAGCTCCGACCCTGAAAATTCTGAAAGTTAAACACAACCGGGAATAGCGCAGAACTCACACTCTCTTCATCACCCTGGGAAACGGAAAGATTCGAGACAAGCAAATGTCCGCGTGTATAGGAATCAAAAAACGACCGGCGGGTACGCTTTAGTATTTCTCGGAAGTCAGGATCACCTGAAAACTCTGTTCTTACCGCGATAAGGTTTGAATAATGCCCTAAAAGATTTTTAATCTCAATTTGATTACGTCCGGCGGTATAACACCCTAAAAGCAGATTTTCCTGGTCTGTATATCTATGAAGAACCGCTTGAAATCCCGCCAGAAACGTAATAAATGGCGTTACGTGTTCTTTACGGCTGAATGATTTCAATTTTTCAGTCAATTCAGCAGGGATTATTACGCTTTGAACCGCGCTTTCTCCTTTTTTACCGAATACTCGCGGATAATTCGTCGGAATTTCTCCAAAAACGGCATCTTTGATGACATCATCCCAACAACTGGCGTCACGCGCCTGAAACTCTTTATTCTCATCGTTTTGCCATATGGCATAATCGGAATACTGTAGTTCGACTTCCGGAAGCGGAGACGGTTTGCCACTACAAAAAGCTTCATAAAGCGCAGTCAACTCATTTGCGAACAACCCAATCGACCAGCCGTCCATGACGATATGATGAATTGTCATCAGAAAAACATATTCGTTTTTGTTCAATAATAATAGCGTGAACCGAAACAACGGACCCTGTACCAAATCAAAAGGCAAGCGGGATTCTTCATGAATCGCCTGCTTGATTTTAATTTCCTGTTCTTCCAAAGAAAACATGGCCAATTCCGTCTCGGAAACGTAAGCCTCCATGTATGGATGAACTACCAGGCAAGGCGTTGATTCATTAACTGTGATTGTTGTGCGTAATATTTCATGTCTCCGGACAATTTCACCAAGTGACTTTTTAAATGCCTCAACATTTAAACATCCGGACAGACGCAAGCACGAAACCATGTTGTATGAGGTATTCTCAGGATAGATTTCATGTTCCATCCAAATGTTTCTCTGCTGTGCCGACAGTGGCGCATTATCGCAGAATCTTCGTTTGATACTCATACACACACCTCATTGCATATATCGGCTTTGCGTGACTTTCTGCCTGGCAGGGAAGAAAGAAGAAATCTTGTGTATTGATGTTTCGGATTTTGGAAAATTTCTTCGGTGTCTGCCGTTTCCACTATCTTTCCCTGGTTCATGATGGCCACACGATCGCATATACGGCGGATTACCGATAAATCATGCGATATGAATATGTATGCCAATACATTCATATTTTGCCGTAATTCCAGAAAAAGACTGATTATCTGCGCCTGTATTGATACATCCAACGCCGACAACGGTTCGTCACAGATAATTACTTCCGGCTCTGAAGCAATAGCACGGGCGATGCCTACACGCTGTCGCTGGCCGCCACTCAGTTCGTGCGGATAGCGATCAAGTATTTCCGGTGACAGGCCTACCATATCGCATAAACGGCAAACCCTCTCAATATGGTATCGTTTGTCACCTGCGCGATGTATCTCCAGAGGTTCAGAAATCACCTGTCGTATTCGTTGTCGTGGATTAAAAGCGCTGCCAGAATCCTGAAAAATCATAGATATTTTGGAGCGAATCTTTCTCAGACCATCTTCCGAAAGAGATGATATATTCGTTCCATTAAAAAGTATTTCACCGGCGGTTGGGCGATACAGGCGTGTAATACAACGGGCAAGCGTACTCTTTCCGCATCCGCTTTCACCGCATATTCCCAGAATTTCACCTCTTTTTACCGATAATGAAACGCCGTCAATCGCTTTTATCTCCCCGACTGTTTGCCGTAACAATCCTCTGGTTACAGGGAAATGTTTCTTCAATCCTTTTACTTCTATTACGGATTCGGTCATGCCTGACTTGAACTGCGGACATAAAGATTTTTTTCAAGAAGCCCTATTGTATACGGATGACACGGTGCATCGAATACATCACGGCAGTTTCCTTCTTCAACTATCTGACCGGCGTACATTACGTAGACCCGTTCGGCATATCGCGCCACAAGGTCAAGATCGTGAGATACAAACATCATTGCGGTATTCGATTGTTCGACCAATTCTTTTAAGAGTTCCAAGATCTGTGCCTGTATAGGCGCATCAAGTGAGCTGGTCGGTTCATCGGCAATTAGTATTCGTGGTTTACATGATAGCGCGATAGCTATCATGACGCGCTGTAACATTCCGCCACTGAACTGGTGCGGATAATCGTTCATTCGCTCTTCGGCTTCTTGGATTCCCGCCCGTGTGAGTAGTTCTATTGCATGATTTTTCGCTTGGCGGCGGTTCATTCCCAAATGGAGTTCCAGCATTTCCGTTATCTGCGTTCCAATTTTAAGAACGGGATTGAGCGAAGCCGCTGGCTCCTGAAATATCATGGATATCTTTTTGCCGCGAATATCGCACATTGCTTTGCTTCGAGGAGGGAGTTGAAGTAAATTGCGGCCTTCAAATAATACTCGTCCAGTCGTTTCGCCCGGTTCTGGAACCAGTTGCATTACAGCAAGCTGGCTCATGGTCTTTCCGCATCCGCTTTCACCGACAAGGCCGACGATTTCTCCTTCGTCCAAGTAAAACGATATGTCGTTGACGGCGTTTACCATGCCGGTAGAAGTACGGAACCGGACGTTCAGGTTTTCAACCTCAAGCAAATGTAACATTATTTTTTATGCGTTATTCAGGCGTGGGTCGTGCAAATCACGGATTGCATCACCAAGCGTGTTACATGAAAAAGCAACAAGCATAAGTGCCACTCCCGGAGCGATTGCCATAACCGGATTCGTTGCAATATGCGCGTATCCATCCGCAATCATTGCGCCCCATGACGCATCCGGCGGCTTTACACCGACGCCGAGGAAACTAAGACCGGATTCCGCAAGGATGATTGAACCCAGATGAACGCCTATCTGAATAATCATAAAAGGCAACGCATTCGGTAAAATATGTTTCGTCAGAATCCGGAAACTACTTGCTCCCATAGACCGTGCGGCTGTTACGTAATCCTTTTCCTTTATTCCAAGCACCACCCCGTTCATCAATCTCGCGTATATTGCAACTGATGAAATACCAAGGGCAACCACAACGCTGAATATCCCGCCGCCGAGAACAACCGAAATCAAAAGAGCCAGAACCAACATGGGAAAACACATCAGAGCATCAATCATCCGCATAATTACGGCTGAAAGCCAACCGCCTGTGTATCCCGCTATCAGCCCAAGAAACATTCCGGATATTGCCGCCGTACTTGCGCTGGCAACAGCTATGAATAACGCTGTCCTGGAGCCGTAAATCAATCGGCTTAAAATATCTCTGCCCAAAATGTCGGTTCCGAGCCAATGATTCTCGTCCGGGGATTGTAATGACTTCGATAAATTGTTTTGATTCGGGTCGTGAGGCGCTATTAGTTCCGCTCCGATACCAGACAATACCACCAAAGACAAAACAGACAACCCGAATATCAGTTGCACTGTAAATCGCTTTCGGACACGTTTCATCAATCGTACCGTATTCTTGGGTCGCACCAACAGTAGGCAATATCAACCAGGATATTACACATGATGACCATCAATCCTATAATCAGCGTTCCAGATTGAATCACAACATAATCTTTCGCAAGAATACTGGAAATCATCAATCGTCCCATGCCTGGAATCGCAAAAATAGTTTCAATAATTACCGCGCCGCCAAGAATCATTCCAAGACTCGCGCCTACTATGCTGATAATGGGTATCAGGCTGTTCTTCAATGCGTGACGGAATACAACTCTACCTTCCGTCAATCCCTTTGCCCACGCTGTTCGGATGTAATCCTGCCGCAATACTTCAAGCAAACATGCTCGCATTTGCCGGGCGATTACAGCCGTACCTGGAACAGCAAGGCAAATAACAGGCAAAACACTTTGTTTCAGATTCATCCATAAATTATCAAACGGTGATATGTAGCCGCCGATTGGGATCAAACGAAATTTCAAACCAAATAGATAAATTAAGAGAATCGCAAGCCAGAATACCGGAATGGCGATTGCGATATTTACAACGCCGGTAATCAGTTTGTCTATCCATTTCCCGCGCCTTACTGCGGCGGCAATGCCAAGCCCGACGCCGCTAACTGTACTGACAATCAGGGCAGTAATACCAAAATACAGCGTGACAGGGATACGTTCTTTCAGCAGTATGCCAACATCCTCACGATAATAAATGGATTGACCAAATCGTCCGTGAGAGACATCGTTTATCCACCTGAAATATTGAATAGTCAGCGGTCGATCCAAACCGTACTGTCGATGAAGCTGCGTTCTCTCGGCTTCTGTCATCGTCCCCTGATTAGCTGCCACGTAAAGGACAATTGGGTCACCGGGTAGCATGCGCATCATTAAAAAGACAATAGACGATGCAAACAACGCGAGTATCAAACCGATCGCAATACGGCGAAAAATGTACAATCCCATTTAAAAAGATCAATAATGTATTAATTTTACAGGTTAGTTGTTCGATAATTATTGTTCTGGAATCTCAAAATCTTTTAGGGTGAGTTTGGGATTGATCTGTATTTTTTCAATCCTCATTTCACGATCCATCGCCTCGGCTTTGGATGTGATTACACGTGGAAACATGACGCCATCTACAACCACTCTCTCACGGAACTTCATCATCACGTTCTGTTCTATTCCAATTTCCCTGTCGAGCATCTTCACAGAAGGTATTTTATACCGAACAATAGAAGGGTATTTTCCCTTCGCGTCGAATTCCACTTCATATGTCTCGTTACCGCCACCTGTTGTAGTAATTGTAAATCTTTCAGGCGTCGAACCAGAGGTAACCGTCAGCGGCATTGGGCCAGCCTTAATCAACATCCCGATCAGAAGACGCGCCATTTCTTGTAATTGCCTGTTGATTAAATTCGAACTTTTAGAAGCATTAACGTTTGAAGAAGTTAGCAACTCAGGCATTGTTCGAATGAACGCTTCCCCGTTGGAAACAATTCTGTATGTAGTACTCGACGGAAGCGATCCACCCTTATTAACCATCTCAACCTGAAAAATATTATCCGGCAACAGAATCCGTATTTCAAACTCGTAAGTTATGGAACCCGTTGTTTTCATCGGCCCTTGATTTGTTAATGTGAACACTGCATTGGTTCCTGTTCCCGACATGACAAGTGATTTGATACCATTGACTTTATCCGCACCACCCAACGCCTTATGCGCCGCATCTACAGCTTCTTTTGCCTTTGAATCTTTTATAGCAATACCATTGGATTGGGCCGTTAGAAACATGGTGCAGACGCATATCGCAGCTAAAATATACAGACTGATTGTACATCTGCGCGTTATTTTTTTTGCAATATTCAAGTATCTTTCCATAACCTGTCCTTTTCAATTACGATTATTCCGAGGCAAGCGCCCGGCTTATTTCAATGCGTAGAATACGAAATGCCGGTACCAACGATGCTGTTATTATAATTAAAAGCATTAAAACTGCCATTAACATCAGTTCCGCTAATCCATGATACCGCGCCCCGTTATAAAAGAAGTGTACTGTAATTTTTCCAACCCACCAACTTGCCAGCGTGCCGAATATAAGTCCCGCAACTCCGGCTTTCACAACGTCTCTTATGACAACCCAGAATACCCTTATATACGTCGCGCCTATTGCTATGTGAATAGCAATTTCTCGCGTACGTCTGGTGATTGTAAACAATATTGTATTAACAATACCGGTCACTACGATTATAATCGCAGTTATAGTAAAAATAAACACGATAAAGCTAGCTAGTATCTTTCCCGACGCGGAGGAATTAAGCAACATATTCCAGGTGGTATAACGGCTGATAACGGTTTCCGGTGCTGATTTGGATATAATCTGTTCAATGTTTCCCGTTCGCCTTAAAGCGTCCGGATGTACGATATAATTGATACTAGTCAGGGTACTGCCTTTATAGAAGGTAATCGGTAGAAATACAAAAGGTTCAATGGCGTCGTCTTCCCAGGAATTGTTCAGAAAATCGCCCATCACACCTATGACGGTCTTTGTACGACCCATAAGCTCAATGATTTGTCCGACAGCTTCCTGTGGTAGCCATCCCTTTGCTTTAGCATAAGCGTTATTTAATAAAACGACATCGTCCGGACGATCACTATCGTTAAATTCCCGCCCCGCGAGAATTTTCCCTTTTACCACACGAACGAAACCAGGTGATATAAACATACTACGTACACTCTGTTTCATATTGTCATAAGGAAGGGTCAGGTGTATATCACCAAACAGGTTCCCAAAGCAAGCGGCAACGTGCGCTTCAGGATTTCCGCCACGCAATGTTTCAAGCGTTTCATTGACTAACGTTCCCATTTGAGATTCAGTTATTTTAAGTGAGTACTCCGCCGTAGTCACCAAAACGTTGGAATCTACACCTATATCTTTATTAAAAAGGTCGAGATAGCTCCTTACAGCCATATTTGAAATAGCCAGCAACAGCATGGCAATCGCAGCCTGACTGATAATCAGCAGTATTCGTGTGGATTTATGACGATGGAACATAGTGAGATGACTACTATTAAACCCGCGCTTGTAGTTTTTGAATGCAACTATGACAGCGGGCGTCAGACTGACAGTAATCATGATAATCATGCAGGCCAGTAAAAAAACAAATACGATCCAGCCAGAAGCTGGTTTTCCGAAAGCCATGTTGGTAACCGGAACCATATTCCGGATAACCGCAAGAATACTTTGAACCATCATGGCAGCTATGATTACCGCAATGCTGGATAGAGCAATCAATTCAAAAAACAACGGACGTATCAGGTTGAGGAAGTTTGCCCCAAGAGCTACTTTCAAAGCGAATTCTCTAATCTGGTAGTTGCAACGCATCAGGTAAACACTGGCTACATTTGCAATACACAAAATCAGTATAAGACCGCCAATTAACCATGCGCCTATTGCAATCCGCTGCGAAGGTTTGAGTAATTCTTTCTGAATAGATCTGACAATGATGCGTGATGCTGCCGGGTCGTTTGAAATCGGGGCGTAATTGTTTGAGAAGCCGGAAAGCATATGTTCCGCCAATTGTGGAGTAACGCCCGGAGCAAGTCTGGCGACCACACCTAATTTATCAGTAGTGGCTCTATTAATAATCAATGGCGAAAATCCCAAATTTTCAGCATTAAAGTCCAATGATAAAAATTTCTCAGGCAGTATCCCAAATAGAGTAATTTTTCCGCTGTCTGTGTCAAATTCTTTTCCAATTACATCGTAACCGAAGTCTTTCA
>JGI996J12353_1000397_pt1 | contig 10818 bp, 5 predicted proteins | sample IntmicLarv5ML5BL_FD_12353 | JGI IMG/M metagenome (IMG submission 12353) | reverse complement strand
GTATGTTTTTTTATTGCTAGATAGGACTCATGCGAGCAAACATCGCCGTTTGCAATAACAGGTATATCAACAGCCTCTACTACCTTGGCAATTTCGTTCCAGTCCGCCGCTCCAGAATAAAGCTGGTCTCGTGTGCGCCCATGCACAGTTATGCACTTAGCGCCCGCATCTTCGCACATAAGTGCAAACTCAGCCGCATTTATGTTGTCCGCACTTAACCCAAGCCTGAACTTTACTGTAACTGGTTTTTGCGTGCTTTCTACACATGCGCATATTAGCTCGCGAGCAAGTTCTGGTCGCCCCATTAGCGCGCAGCCCTCGCCGTTTTTATATATTTTCGGAACAGGACAGCCCATGTTTATGTTTATCATATCAAACTTAGATAATGCCTTGCTCTCGCAGGCATATTTGAAGGCATCGGTATTGCTGCCAAACAGTTGGACCTCTTTTATATGTTCATTGGGCTCGGTATACAGTAGTTCATGCGTCGACTCATTCTCATATTTTATTCCAAGCGCGCTCACCATTTCAGTAGTAGTAATTCCAGCACCATAGCCCGCGCACAGCGAGCGGAAGCCGACATCAGAATACCCCGCCATAGGGGCGAGCACTACATCAGAATCAATTGTTAGTTTACCTATTTTCAACATTTATCTCTTCCTTGGTAATCACTTTGGATAAAAAAAGGAGGCTTGTAAACCAAGCCGCCCTTCTTAGAGACCCCATCTAAAAACTATTTTTTGTTTACCGCGTCTTTAAGAGCCTTACCTGCTTTAAATGCAGGAACTGTGCAAGCCGAAATCTTTACAGGCTTACGAGTAAGAGGGTTAATACCATTACGAGCAGCACGTTTGCGAGCTTCGAACTTACCAAAACCAGTAAGTACAACCTCTCCTCCCTTTTTAAGGGTTTGTTCGATAACAGCTAAAGCAGCGTTGATAACTTCGCCCGCGTCCTTTTGTGAAGTGCTAGCTTGTTTAGCAACTTCAGCAATGAATTCTTGTTTGTTCATTTAGAAAATCTCCTTTTTATTTGGTTAACTACATTTTACCATATCTAAGGGCACAAAGTTAAGCAAAAATGGGCAATTTCTCAAAATTACCTAGATTTTTTGCGTTTTTTAGCTTAAAAAGTGCTTTTTAACTGTGCGCTGCACTTAAAAGTGGGTATATACGCGCTTTTTAAGCGTGTTTTGGTACGGGTTACTGGATTAAAACCGTTACGTTCGGACAGGTGTTTGGTATAAAACCTACCAAAGCCCATTATTGAAATAACTTCACCGCTTCTTAGCACATTGCCTATAATATCGGTAAGCGCATTAAGCACAAGTGCACAGTCTTTTTGTGTAAGGCTCGCCTTTCTTGATACCTGTTTTATTAGTTCTTGTTTATTCATTTCTCCTCCTAGGCTTATTTAGTCCTTAAGAAGTATTGACTAATTAAATGCCGTTTTAAACCTGAGTCTTAGACTTTTTAAAAAGCTTAAAATAAAATCTAAACAAATGCTTTTCGTTTAAACCTGCATCCTAAGCCTTAGGTCTTTTAAACAATTCCCTGAAGTCATCTGCTCCGCCTAGAACAAATAGCATGCTTGAATAGACCAAAGCCGCTGAAACCAGCGTTATAGGCAGGCTTATGTATGCGCTTTGGCTGGCCAAAGCCCAATTGAGCCCCAAAATGACAGCAATCATGGAAAGGCTCGCTATGGTAACCGGTACCAAACACTTGCCGACTGAAAGACGGACATCTAGCCTCTTCTTAAGAAAGATGAAATTAATTAACGCCGCCACAAAGAAACAAGCTATATTTGCAATGGTTGCGCCCAAAATATTTAAGCTTGGCACCATTATCAGCGCTACACTCAAGCCAATCTTCACTACGCTCGCTACAAGAAGCGAATAAACAGGGATTCGTGCCAGGTTTAAGCTCTGCAAAATTGAGGTAAAAACCTGTAACATCGCTAAAAAAAGCACTGAAAAACTACCAGTCCTAAGTATTAATGCGGCAACGCTTGGTTCGTCAATTGTGCCAACCCTCAGACTAGCGTCATAGAGAAACTCTAATATATTAGGCGATAGTAGCATAAGACCTAGCATGCAAGGCAGAGCGAGTAAAAGCGCAACCCTAATCGCTTTCGCAGCGGTTACGCTCACGTCCTTTTTTCCGCTTGACACTTGAAAGCATATGGCTGGCACCAATGCAGTTGCAATAGAAAGTGTTATAACCACAGGCATGTTGATTACCGAATTTACTACACCCGAATGCAGTCCATATAGTATTGTGGCTTGTTCAGTAGAATACCCTATGCTTTTTAGCAAGTTCACTACCAGCAAACTATCGACAAGAAACGTAAGGGGGATTATTATACTTGCAAAGGTAATTGGTAATGCCGTCTTAACCAACTCCTTAGTCAGGGTCTTTTTGCTTGCGCAGGTTTCCACAGGCGGAGACAGGAGGTTTTGCAAATGTTGGGATGCTTCAGTTTCTGCACTATTTCCACAGCTCTTAGCCTCTTTTGACTTAGCGCTATTAGTAAAAGCATGCTCATCTTCATAATTGCCGCGCTCTTGCGCCTGTGCCAACGCCAACTTTTCTGCCAACTTCTTTCTGCTAAACAGCCACGCAAAAACCATATATATAACTGCTACCACCTCGCTTATGGTAACGCCCAGAACGGCACCGAACGCACCATACATCAAGCCATTTCCAACAAACATATAAGCAAATATAAGTCCGAGTACCAGCTTTGCCACTTGTTCCAAAATCTGCGATACTGCTGTGTGCCCCATCTGCGATAAGCCTTGAAAATAACCGCGGAATGATGAAAGCACCGCAACCAAAAAGACTGCCGGAGCTATCGCCCTGAAGCCTAAGCCCGAACTAGCGTTCCCCTGTAAGCCAGCAAACGCATCTGCGCCAAAAAATATCAGCAGCGAACCTATTAAACCAAAGACGCTAAGCACAACTAAACTTACACCTAGAATTTGGTTTATTTCCCTAACCTTTCCTTTTGCCGCACGCTCGGAAACCATTTTAGCAATGGCGGTAGGAACGCCGCTAGAAGATAGGATAATAAGTAGTGAATACAGCGGAAATACAAGCTGATACAACCCCAGACCCTCTGCCCCCAAAACATAAGTTAGGGGTATACGATATACCGCCCCTATAATCTTAGCTATTAGCCCACCCACTGCCAAAATAAGCACACTTAGCATAAACGATTTCTTTTTCATGCCTATATTGTGTGTAAATATATATGGAATATTAGAAGGATTTTAATTTCTTTGTTACTACTTTTCACTAACTTTCTAAGTGCTTAGATAAGAATTGTGACATTGTGCGTACTAATTTAATCTCGCAATCGCCAAAGCCAGCGCTTTCTGAAAAACCAATCAACACCACCGCGCCATAACAATCTCCGTTTGCAAGAATCGGACATACTACCATACTAGAATAGTTAGCTGTCTCATCGCGCTTGACTGCAACCAGCCTTGCCTCACTGGATTTATTAAGTAATACAACCTTTCTATTAGAAACTATTTCCTCAAGTTCGTTGCTAATAATAGACTCGGCGTAGTCCCGTTTTTTATCACCAGATGCCGCAACAACCCTATCCATATCAACCACTAATGCATTCACCTCGCTTGTCGCACTTATAGCCTCGGCTACTTGCGCAGCAAAATCGGCCAGTTCAGCTACTGCAGAGTGCTTTTTAAAGACGACCGAACCAGTGGCATCTATAAAAATCTCCAGTGGCGTGCCTGTGCGTATGCGCAGATTTTTACGTATCTCCTTTGGTACAACTATCCTGCCCAGCTCGTCCACCCTTCTCACAACACCCGTAGCTTTCATCTATTTAGCACTCCCTTTGTTAAAGTATAAATAGTGTTTGTTTTTTACATAAGTTTTATGCAAAAACAATAGCGTATGTTTAATTAATATACCCGCTTGTTTTTCAAACAGACTCTATAAAACAATATAAATAACCTCATATGTAAGATATCTCTATCAGCTTCTTAAGCGATAATTATATCTATTCTAGTAAGTTGGTTTTAGTATAAACCGCAACTTGATTTAAACACAAAAAACAACCCCTCATCACAAGGAGTTGTTTTTAAATCGCTTCAACCAAGCAGCCCATAAAAGCAAACGGTTAAACAAGCTGTAGTTGTTATCTTTCTTAAATCGGTTACGATAAAACTACTTTAAGCAGTGCAGGATAGTTATCTTGCATACCCCAAATCGCAGTATTGAATCCGCGGTCTATATAGGTTGAAAACCCTCTACAGTCGCTATCGTTACGAAGTCCATCATTAGGCGAACCGATTTGAATCAACTGGAACAAGTTGTAAGAACTTTCTTGGCGTGCCGCATTACCAGTGTTAGCAGTATTGATAATACAATTTCTTACATAGCCAGCCTGCTTGCCACGCGACTCACCATCACCAGTATTTGCACCTTGACCAATTATTATGGTATGAGTCCAACTCTTACGGATAGGGCTAGAAGTCTCGTAGTATGCAGAACCAGATTGATGGATAAACGATACAGCAGAGTAGCAGTAAGTTATGTCTGCCGTGCTAAGGTTAGAGCCGTTGTCATTAGACGTGCCCGCAACCACACCAGCAAAGCCGCCCATGATGTTTCCGCTAAGACTAACTAATGTATAGCAGTTTACTACTTCGCCTCGGTAATGATAACCAACAAGTCCACCAACAAGTCCACCATATACTGTACCGTCTTTAGCATAACACTCTTCCATGCTAGCGCTACGGAAAGGGCCCTCGTTGTATCCAAGTAATCCGCCTGCGGTTTTAGCCATAGTATCGCCTGTTGCAAACGAGAATTGTACTCGCGCATATGCATCGTTATAGCCTACAAGTCCGCCCGCATATGTCTCTCTGTTTACAGCAAGTTCAATAGGGCTTCTTGCTATACAAGATATAACCTTAGCATTGTTGCTATTGGTACCTACAACTCCGCCTGCTCGTGCAGTTGAGTTGCTTTCCTCAATCTTAATGCTTCCCCCAAAGTTTGCAAACTTAACATCAGCATAACTTAAGCCCACAATACCACCAACATTCCAGTGTTTACCGACAGCAGGCGTACCTCTTATATCAAGAGTAGCAAAGTTTACAGTCAGCCCGTCATCTAATGACGAAGTAATGTTTCCGCCGACATCAAGCCTTCCTACAAGGCTACCTACATTTACATCTCCATTATATATTGTTTGAATACGCTGATAGTTAGGGTCCGTTGCATGTCTGTATGCAGAACATGCTGTCACAACACCCTTGCTGCGCCCAACAATTGAACCAATGTTAGCTCCATTTGTGATGTTTACACCCTCAATAGTAACCCCTGTAAGTGCCGCGGTGTTGCCGATGTATCCAAACAAGCCTGCATCTTGGTAGAACGTGCTTATCTTCAAGTTTCTAATAACATAGTATCCGCCGCTAGGCTTTTTGTTTACAGTCAATGACCCGGTAAAAGGTGCAGCTTCTGTTCCGATAGGCGTCCATTCCATGCCTGCCAGATCAAGGTCGCCGTTGATTACAAAGTTTCCATCAAGCTTGTTTCTTATGTCGTCAAGCTTGCCGATTTCGCCACCATTAATTGTGTAGTAAAAGTCTATTGATGGATCCCATATACTGTCGCCCACTCTATTGCCATCGGCTCTAAGTGTAGGGTATCCATTGTTGTTTTGCGAGTTTATGCCCCAAACTTCAACAAAGTTCCAGCCAACCGCCTCGTCAGTACCAGAGTATGTTTTATATGTAGTAGCACTCTTCATCTGTACAGAGGAAACACCATTAGTGCTGTAGAAGTCTATTGGATCCGTTGCTCCTCCAACGCCAGCAAAGCCGGAATTAACTTCGTTCAAGTAGTAGTTGCCGTAAATTCGGTTTACTTCATCAGCTCCTGTAGCATAGTCGATATTTCTACCGATAACAGCACCCTGATAAGTAGGAGATAGCGCATTAACTATAGAAATGCTGTAAGAACTTATTACATTACCCTTGTATATAGTCTCGCCGTCAGGAGCTAACACGCCTCTATTCAAGCCCGCAATTCCACCTGCTGCACTCGCGGAAGTTGTGCCATTAATAACGCCGAGTGAGTAACAGTTGATAATCAAGCTACCTACGTTTTCAGCGGTAATGCCACCCACGTTAGCCACACCTGTTACATTTACAGAAGCACCAACACGACTAATGCGTGCTATACGCGCAGTAGCAAGGTTCTGCCCCACTGCTCCACCGACGCTTGCCGATGCCGCTGTGGACTCCACAGATCCACCATTTACGTTAATCATTTCAATAGAACCATAGTTTATGCCCGCAATAGCGCCGACGGTTTGGTATGGCCCTCTGATGTTTGTGTCATTAATGTTCAGGTTAGTAACAATTCCGGTCTGAGCAATCTTGCTAAACAAACCTGCATTTATTATGGTCAAAGGAGTGGTCGGGAATCCAACCTCACCCGCAGCGCCAGTAGGCTCGGTTATGGTAAGATGGCGTATAGTGTGTCCTTGCCCATTGTATACACCAGAAAACCCAACAGAATCGCTGTTTCCAATAGGTCTAAACTGTTGAGGATTCTTAACTCTAAGGTCAATGTCCTCAATCTGTACGTAGTGCTTATCCAACCCCCTGCCGCTTGTCGCTCCGATGCTTTCAAGGTCTTCATAATTACGTACGACAAAAGGATAATTCTCAGTGCCGTCACCAATTGTAACCGTGCATTTTAGCTGGTTGTACTTTTCGTTGGAAGACTTAAGGCTAATAACAACAGTTCCGCCTAGCTTTGCTAAAAATCTGCCGTCCGCCTGTCTTTCCAGAGCTTCCGGATGGCTACTCTGTAGATCGTAAGTAGTGCCAGACTTTATGTGCTCGGCAATAATTTCGACCTCAACATGCTCACCAACATTAATGTTAACACTGGTGTTTCTAATAGATAGATTCTCCTCGCTCTGCAGCATATAGTAAACCGTAAGACCTAAACTTAGTCCTACCAAAATTACTACTAAAAATACTAAAAATCTTTTTAAAAACATAACTACAACCCCTTGTGCTTTAAACTTCTTAAATATTATAAAGCTAAACTCACCAAAAGTCAATACTGTAACTCAAAATAAAGTGCAAAGAGTTTTCAGTGCTCAAACTAACTGTTAGACAAATCCTTGAGCCACGTATGCATATATCCACGCAAGTAATGCTATAAAACAGGTTTTTATACGATGTATCCACCATAACGATCAGCTTTTTAAGTGTAACTAGACTATAGCAGGACTACAAAAAGATTTTTTCGCTCAAACTATCCGCTATTTAAGTGTAGTTTAAAAAGTTCGGCTACTTACACTCAAGAGTGCTTCAACTATCCTTAGTTACAGTTTAAGTATGATTTAAAGACAAAAACGAAGAGTGCCCGCTATATTAGTATGGCACTCTTTAAGTTTTTAATTAGTGTTACAGCGTAAAGCGCGAGGTAACATTTAGCCGTGTAACTTATAATTAGATTAGTATTTGCCTTAAACCTAATGTTGTTCGTACCCAAAAGGCTAAGCTTGCCATTTGAGTTTGATATGTCCGCCAATTATGCCGTCTTGCCAGTATACGGAGCTTCTGCCTATAAAACCATCTGCTAGAGCATAAGTTGGAGTAGAGGTTCTGTAGTAAATTGTTACGCCTAGCCCTGGGTCCTCGCCATCTGCTAGCCTTATATATTTCGCGCCGCTCATAATATAGCGTTGTACACCCACCATAGTACTGTTCCATACAGCATAGCTTTGACCAGTGCTAACGTAGTAATAATACCCCGTTGCTCTATCCACATAATCTGATGGCATCACCGCATAGTAAACACTGCCATCCAGATAGTAGAGATATTCGTCGTTGACAAACGCCCCAGGTTGCACATTTAAGGTATGTGCAAACGATGCTGGAATACTTGTGTATGTCGGCATAAAAGTAATGACCGTGTTTGCATTTGTATATGGATGCGTCTCAAGAGTTGACCCCGCCTCCTTATATCCAATGCCATCAAGCGCTTCACTAATACTACCATTTCCATTCTGTATGCCATCAATATTAGTGTAAGAATCAACAGTTATTGTTATTCCTATACTGTATGGATCGAAAGCAAGAGCTAATATACTAGCATCTGCAAACACCTCGCCTATTTTTGCAGTCGCTGTTAACTGCCCTACAAGAGCACCTATATTCCTAGCGGCATAATGAGAGTCCGAACCTGTAGAAGAAACCAGTTCTCCAGAATAAGTAAGCTGACCTGCCACAATTACAGAATAGCAATATCTAACAGTGCCCGAGCAGCGCCCTGCAAGTCCGCCCACGTTGTAGCCGCCCACAACCTTTGCACTACTTTCTACATAACTCTCAGTCATAATGCCTTCAAGGTTCCCTACTAGTCCGCCAATATTGTATGTGTCTCCACTCATAACCATAGGCATGCCCATGTGTACATCAAACTTATAGCGACCAGTTACCGCTCCATCGTTATATGAGCGCTCAATAGATGATGTTGTTACACCCTCTGGACGCGCACTCACATACCCCGCAATTCCACCTACGTTGCTGACACCGTATACAAAAGCAGTGCTTGATGAGTAAGATATTGTGCCAAGTGCGTTGTTATAACCCGCAATGCCACCCACGTCATCAAAGCCATAAACCAGCCCAGTTAACGGATTTAGAAATCCATCTATTGAGGACAGCACATGTGCTTCATTGATATAGCCTCGGTTCTCTCCCGTAATTCCGCCGACCTTGTTTGTAATGCTAAGCGTATAGATATGTCCACCGCCGCCTAGAGATGGAGCTGCAATATCGGCGTTGACTCTTCCGCCAAATACTACATTATTTACTCCGCCCATGTTTAGTCCCACAACGCCACCTATAATTCCGTCACGGCTCCCTGTTATAGGGTTTAGTGATATATTTGATATTATGGTTGAGTTTACCTCCGCATTGCTGCGCAGGTCTATAATGGAGCCTTGGCTCTCACCTGCGACACCACCAAGGTTTGAGTATCCATATACCTTAGTACCTGCATTTATCACAACATCAACAGGTCCAGTGCCGGAAATTATGGCCAACTCACTAACATATCCAACTGCTCCCCCTGCGTGAGTAAACTTAGAGTCAATACTTACAGGATTGCTAGCCACTATGCTATTTATTAGCGTATCATTTACGGCAAAGTGTGATAACTCGGAATTTCTGAACATCTTGCCCACTATACCGCCGACATTCTTAGAACCATCAACAAAGCTGTTGTTAACCTCTATGTATGATAGCTTTGTAGAGGTTGCGCCAAGATAGCCCACAACTAACCCAGCATCAGCTACAAGAACATTTTCATTATCCAGACTGCCTGTTGCATATGCAGCGCTCTTATTGACTTGAATTTCTTCTATATTGCCTTCAAATATGCCCGCCAGCAAGCCAACCTGCGTTGCGCCATATGTTATGCTGTTTACTAAGTTTAATTCTGCTATAGAACCATATGAATCAACAAACAGACCCGCACCCAAAAGCCCCTCTGCAGTGCCAAGAACCGTCATGTTTAGTATGCTTTTCTTAGGCGGTAGTGGTTGCCCGCCCTCTGGGGTTTCCACCTTTCCTTTTAGGTCAACATTACGGCTTGCCTCAATCGGTTTTACATGGTACCCAGCTAAGTTGACATCGTTTTCAACAACAACCTTTAGCAACGTGTTGTCCATAGTTGAGCTAACCGAATTCAGATAACCAATATACCTAGCAAACTCATTTCTGTTCTTTATAATATCGGCTGAGGTGCTGCCAGTAGCACTACCTACTTTGAGACTTATACCATCTGATGCACCGTCCAGGAATACCTCGCTAACATCAATGCTGGACAGATCAGGTGTAAATATGCCTAGTCGTGGCTTAGAGACAATAAGGTCAGTGCCCGCACTAGCTCCATCAGCCAGCATAACCCACTTCTTGCCAAACTCACTAAACAAATCTGGATAACTGGCTGCAATAGCCTTAACTGCATCGTCATATTGAGTTAGCATAGAGGTAAAGCTACTCGCTGCATAACATCTAATCCTAGTGCCACTGCTTGCCACGCTTCCGTTTTCTACAAAGCAATCAGAAATCGTACCAGAGTTTGCACCGACCATAACAGGCGTACCGCTGGCAAATGAAGCACATTCGTCCACTCTAGCGCCAGAACTTAGCGTTCCTGCAATAAGCCCGCTACCACTAAACCCGCTAGTTGACTGAATTCCTAGTTGTGTCACGCTACCGCTAAGCGTATTAAATATAGACATGCCAAGCGAACTAACCACGTGTCCGTTGCCAAGCAAGTGTCCGTTAAATGTTCCGCCTAAAGCCATAGAAGAAGCATCCACATCGCACTTAAGAGTAAAGTATTTTCCCGAATACTCATAAGTTATACTGGTCGAGTCTCCCGCCTTTACAGAACTAACTGCCCACTCAAACTGCCCGCGGTGTGAGAGCTCAAACGGATGAGCGGACGAACCATTACCTGTGTTAACATTATCTATAAACTGAACATAAGGATATCCCTCATTTATGTCAAAATAGTTCTCAAACCATTTTATTATTATGGTATTACCAGCCACATAGTTTGAGTCAGCAGCTTTTCTGCGTATATCACTGGCTCTAATGCCTGTCGCGCCACCCTGAGCAGGGAGTTTGCTAAGCGAAGCATCGTAGCTCACGTTTATTAAGCTAATGTATTCGCTACTTGCGCCTGCACCTGTAATATTACCACTTTTACTGCTTGAAGTAGCGCTAATATCGGTAAC
>JGI996J12353_1000396_pt1 | contig 10825 bp, 13 predicted proteins | sample IntmicLarv5ML5BL_FD_12353 | JGI IMG/M metagenome (IMG submission 12353) | reverse complement strand
CAATTCAAAGGAATAGCGACAAAAGAAAATGGTGTGGTAGTTCAGTTGGTTAGAATACCTGCCTGTCACGCAGGGGGTCGCGGGTTCGAGTCCCGTCCATACCGCAGACGCAAGTCGCAAATCAAAGCAAAGTCCTGAAAGTCAACACTTTCAGGACTTTTTCTTTTTACCCATAGCCCACGAATTATGGCGATTTAACGCAATATTCACAGTACAATTCGTGGGCTTTTTTTAATCCTGATTTTTGCCCACGATTCGGAGTTTTATTCGTTGATTTTCAGAATTTTGCATAGCTGACAAATGAGCTGTATCAAGTAATTTTGTAACAGTAAAATTTTTAGCCCATGAATGCAATTCAGACAACGTTCAGTTTGCTTTTTGTTATCAGAAAGCATCGGCTTCTTAAAAACGGAGAAGCCTCTATTTATTTGCGTATTACGGTAAACGGTGAAGTTGCCGACATTACTACCAAACGCAGTGTACGTCCCGAAATGTGGGATCAACGACGAGAATGTAGCCTTGGAAAGCTGCATCGTGACAAAGAGTTGAACCATTATTTGGAAACTCTCAAAACACGTATGTATCAAATACATCGTACGTTTGAGATAGATGGAATACGGATTACAGCGAAAGCTTTGCGAGATCGCTATTATGGCAAGGACGATAGTTGTAAAACTATTGTCGGAATCTACAAAGAGCACAATGAGAAGTACCGAGCCTTAATTGGGATTGACTTTACAAAATCAACGGTAGAGAAGTTTGGCACTTCCCTCTCGCATCTTCAGGAATATATGAAACATCAGTACGGCAAAGATGATATGTTGCTTTCTGAAATCAACGGACAATATATTACCGAGTTTGATTTTTATCTCAAAACTGTTCGCAAGTGCCAAAATAATTCTTGTATCAAACACCTCAAAAATTAAAAAAAGGTCATTCGTATTGCGCTGGCAAACGATTGGATGAAGAAAGATCCATTCTTTGGTATTCAATTTAAGCACGAAGAGAACCATGTTGAGTTTCTGACACAAGAGGAATTGCAACGGATTATAAACAAGGACTTTGAAATTCCCAGACTTGCACTTGTTCGGGATATTTTTGTTTTCTGTTCATTTACGGCATTGGCTTTCATTGATGTTAAAAATCTAACTCCTGACCATTTGATGAAAGATAATAATGGAGCATTATGGATTCGCAAACCTCGACAGAAAACAGGTAACATGTGTAATATTCCAGTGCTTTCAGTAGCTAAAAAGCTGATAGACAAATATAGCGGTCATCCTGAATGTATAAAAAAGGGCGTTTTATTACCTGTTCTGAGTAACCAAAAGCTTAATTCATACTTGAAGGAAATCGCTGATTTATGCGGAATTACAAAGCGATTGAGCACTCATGTGGCCCGACATACCGCGGCTACAGTTGTTTTTTTAGCCAATAATGTTTCTATGGATAACGTCGCTAAAATACTCGGACATTCCAATACAAAAATGACTCGCCATTACGCAAAAGTGCTTGACAGTTCCATTATGCGGGACATGGCTGATGTAGAAAAATATTTTGAAAATATACAAACCGCAATTTAATTGGATCATTATGAAAAGAAATATAATAAGGATAGAAGATGCTTTGATGTTATTGCCTTCATCCGGAGAAATATGGATGACACAGCATGAAATCGCTCATTTGTTTGACTGTTTTATAGCCAAGATCAGCAGCAATCTTCGCTCTATTCTAAAAACCGGAGTTCTTGATGAACGGAAAGTCTGTCGGACTTATTATTATAAAAATGGTAATTCCGTAGAACAATATAACCTTGAAATGATTACTGCTTTGTCTTTTCGGATAAAATCTCATAATGCGGAAATTTTTAGAGAATGGATAATGAAGAAGGCGATGACAAAAGAGAAAACGGTCTTTGTAGATTTCCAATGGGATGTTGACAAAATATTTCTCAATTAGATATAGAAATCAACATTCTCGATATATTGTTCTTTTTTCATCTGACCACAAAAATAATAGAAGGGAATAAAACGCCAAGACTAAACCCTATGGGTATTTTGCCAAATCTTCCTTTTTCGCACACGAAAAAGAGTATTTACCAAAATAGTCTTGTCTAATTTATTCCCTTCTGTTAAGAGGTGTTTATCAGTTGAAAAAGAAAACAAATATTTTAAATAGTGAGCGTTTGTGACATTTTATCATATTGAATAATTGGCACATAGATTGTTTTTAATATATTTAGTGTCATAGGCATCCGCTTGCTGATAAATCTAATACGGATATGCGGCAGTTTTTACTAATCTTTCTGCAATTAAGATAGCGGAGCTTCATTTCTCCGAATAAAAGGGAAATTAATATTTTTAACTCTAAAAAGGATTGCTTATGGGAAATTTTTCAGAAGAAAGACTTGACCAGATTTGGGATAAGGGAGAAACCGTAAGAGGTAAAAATCCAGACTTATATAGACAAGATAAGTTTGGAAATACTATGTATAAACCCTCTTATGGTAAAACAAGCGAAATGGGGTGGAATGTTGACCATTCCAAACCTCAAATTTTGGGAGGTACTGACCACTTGAACAATTTGCAGCCAATGAATAGTAGAGCAAATAGTAGCAAGGGCAAAAAGTACTAATTACAACATGTTCTCACTCTAATCATGCGGCAACATGATTTTGAGGTCTAATGAAACGACTGTCATTTTGGCGCGATGACAGGACTTTTTCTTTATAACCCTGTGAATATAACGTGTAATAATTGAAAATATTGTTTCCCTTTTCAAAGTTTAATATTCTATATCTGGAAGTTTATGAGAGAAAAACAATTAGAATATTGTCGTAAATACTTGCTTCAAAATAATTTTCATTGTTACCTGAAACTTTTGTGGTATCCATCTTCTAGCAGTTTTTCTATGTCGGAGGAACAATATAGTATTTTACCTCCCAGTTTGATGTATGGGATCCTTCCTTCATTACGATAGTCCTGCAAACTCCTGCGACTAAGCTTTAGCTTCTTCGCTAATTCTTCGTCTGTATAAAAACTCTCTCCATTCAAAGATGGCTTCTTTCCTTTGAACAAATTCTCTATCGCTGAAGACAGTCGTTCCAGTGAGAGAAAAAAAGCTTTGATGTGTTCATTGTTTTCTGATGTCATTAATTGATTGCTCATATCTTCTTTCTTTTATAAGTTGCTTGTTTTCGTCTATCTTCGACCATAGGAACAATATGTTCTACATCTTCCGGTTTGTAATAGATTTTGTGGCTGATTTTCGTATAAGCCAGTGTTCCATTATCCCTAAGAGTTTGTAATGTTCTCGGAGAAATATTCAGCAGCAGACATACGTCCTGATTATCCATCCATTTTCCCATGTCTTTATCTCCATGCAAGCGACAGAAGTATTCTAGTCGTGTTGCGAAATCGTTGAATTTCGATAGCATTGTATCGAATGTTTGTTTGTCAATATTTACTATTTCCATATTTGTTTTTTGTAAATTATTTCGTTTCATGATGCGAAGTAAAAGAGAAATATTCAAACATCAATGCTTTGAAAATCAAGTGGCAGCATTTGGCAGGGGTTGGCGTCGATAACTGGTGCCATTTTTTTTTGGATATAGTTTTTCTTTCAAAAGCAAAGAGAAAAGGACGCATCCTTTTGTATGAAAGGATAGATTGTTTTTCGGAAAAGGATGGTGCCATTTTAATGAAAGGATGTATCCTTTTCAAATACTTGAATTGGAAACGGAAAAACAGTGTGGTTTGCACGGTTCGGACAGACAGTAAAGTAGAAAAATATTGTGAAATATACCAGATGTACCCATTTGATTTAGGTTACAAATTAATCCTTGTTCATTTGCAATCAACAATCGGTCTACTGTGTATGCAGAGACTATAATATTCGCAATTTTAATTACATATAGTATGGAAAAGAAAGAAACAAGAAACACTCCGTTGAAGAAACAGTCTTTGGACGAGAAGTATCAGGAAATGATTGACGATGAAATTTTTAATGAAATCATTCCAAAACGAAACACAACGAAAGGACAAGAGAGCAGTGTTGAAACGGATGATGCTATCCAAACAGAAGAAAGAACTATTGCTACAGATAGTTTGCAAACAACAGAAATATCCGCCAAACGTATCAGTGGTAAACAGCGAAAGGAATCGCTGGAAGGATATCGGCAGACGTTCTTGCAGGTACCGAAGCTTGAAGACCGCAAGCCGGTATTTATAAGTCGGGAAGTGCGGGATCGTTTAGATGAGATTGCCCGCAAGTTGGGCGGTAGACGAATGAGTGTGTCGGGTTTTATAGAGAACCTTGCACGCCACCATTTGGAACTTTACCGTGAAGATGTGGAAAGTTGGAAAAAAATATAGATGACAGCGTGTCTGTTTACCATCAAAGACCCGCAACGATAAAATGAACATGAATGCTCATTTTAAAGGAGCAAGGTAATCGCACGGGTAACCCGAAATTCGCTGAAGCTCTTTCAGGTTGCCCGCACATACCTTGCTCTTGCAGAGGGCTCGGCTTCGCTTGTCCCGCTCCCGATGGTCGCATGACAGGCAAAGCCGTTTAGCAAACCTTCTCTTCATCTCCCGATGGTCGCTTCCGTTTCAGTTTGCCGGATTGCGTAGCATCTGAAAATAATTCACAACACCCAATACTATAGAAGCGAAGAACAAAAATAGAGCAAAACGAGGTCGTCCTGCAAAGGCAAAGGCAAAGTTGAGTCAGCCAATTAACCTGAAGCTGACTGAGGAAAACTATGCTCTTGTGAAAGAAAAAGCAGAAAAACTGGGGCTCAAAACCACACAATATGCAAGAGAAATGACTCTTAAAGGCGGTATTAAATCTCGTTTTACATTGGAAGAACTTGACCTGATACGTAAACTTTCTGGCATGGCAAGCAATCTGAACCAGATAGCAAAAAAGGCGAATCAAGCAGGTTTTGCCAAAGTCGGAATAGAAGCTGTAGGTATAATATCTCAAATCAAACAATTGCTGGATGATCGCTAAAAATATCAAAGGAAAATCATTCAAAGGATGTGTATCGTACGTGATGCACGAAGGAGCGACTCTGCTCGAAGCCGAAGGCGTTTGGACAGCAACAAAGCAGGATGTTATCCGGAGCTTTGCCATGCAGCGTTCCGGCAGAAAAGAAATTAAGCAACCTGTCGGTCATATCCCGATTGCCTTTTCTCCCGAAGATAAGGAACGGATGACCGATGATTTTATGGTAAAATTAGCTAAAGAATATATGCAGGAAATGGGTATCAGTAACACCCAATATATCATTGTCCGGCATCATAACACAGAAAATCCGCACCTGCATATTGTCTATAATCGTATCAATAACAACCTTAAACTTATCTCTGTCAATCACGATTATAAGCGAAATATCAAAGTTTGTAAGAAGTTAAAAGATAAATATAAGCTCACTTATGGCGAAGGAAAATAAAATGTCAAGCGGGAAAAACTCAATGATCCCGATAAGATTAAGTATTATATTCATGATGCAATCAAGTCGGTTTTACCCAGTTGTAAGAATCCAGCTGACTTGCGATTTAGCCTTCAAAAGTTTGGTATAGATATTGATTATAAATGGAAACGAACAACAAGTGAGATTGAGGGTGTATCGTTTCGATATGGAAATGTTGCTTTCAAAGGCTCACAAGTCGATAGAAAATTCAGCTTTGGAAATCTAAAAAAACAGTTTGAAAAAAATATTGAGGAATTAAAAAAGCAGGGACGAGAAGAATATTTGCGAGAATTGGCAGAACAAGAAGCGGCAAAGAAAGCGACACCAACCAAACAGAATCTTGTTATTAAAGGAGTGGAATTGAATGATGAACAACAGAAAACTCTAATGAGCGGAGATTACATTTTCCTTGAAAACATGACAAGTAAAAACGGAACAACTAAATTTTCAGCATATGCTTTCCTCAATGATGAGAAGAGTCGGGTATTTTTTAGCGATAAGAATCCTGATGAGTTTATCAAGCATGGCAAGTACGAGATGCGTATTCGGGATAAAATTCTCGTAGAAAATGGTCATGTTACTAAAGCCAAAGTTAAATGGCATGGTATGGGAAACTACGCTTATCCACATCTATGGAAAACGGACAAATCTGACTCGGAGTATAAGGAATCGTGGGATGACCCACGATTGCCAAAATCTCAAAAGTCTGAACAGAAGCAGATACAGCCTAATATTCCCAAAAATAACAGAGGGAGGAAAATATAGAAGATCGCGTTTTCTTATAATTATCCGATTAAATTTCCTATATTTACGCTTGATAATATAACCATAAAAAGATGAACCGAATAAAAGAAGTTCTACAAGAAAGAGGAATTAAGCAGACGTGGCTTGCTGAAAAACTTGGAAAAAGTTTTAAGATAGTGAATAGTTATGCCGGCAACCATGTTCAACCTCCATTGGAAACATTGTATCGGATTGCGGAGATATTGCAAGTGAGTGTAAAAGATTTGATTGTGGACAATAAAGAAGAAAAATAATATGGCAAAGAAAAATGGAAACATATCAGAAGAGCCTCTAGAAAAACAGCTTTGGAAAACGGCAGATAAATTACGAAAAAACATTGATGCTGCTGAATATAAACATATTGCTTTGGGGCTTATTTTCTTGAAATATATTTCCGATGCTTTTGAGGAATTATATGCAAAATTGAAAGTGGAAGAAGCTAATGGCGCCGATCCGGAGGATATTGACGAGTATAAAGCTGAAAACGTATTCTTCGTTCCTAAGGAAGCGCGCTGGGAATATCTAAAGTCGCAAGCAAAACAACCGACTATCGGCAAAACCGTTGATGCTGCAATGGATGCGATTGAAAAGGAGAACAATTCGCTGAAAGGAGTTCTTCCAAAGGTATTTGCACGTCAAAATCTTGACCCTACCAGTTTAGGAGAGTTGATTGACTTGATAGGGAATATTGCACTGGGCGATGCGAAAGCGCGTAGTGCTGATGTATTGGGGCATGTGTTTGAATATTTTCTCGGAGAATTTGCTCTTGCCGAAGGTAAAAAGGGTGGGCAGTTCTATACACCCCGAAGTGTGGTAGAGTTACTTGTAGAAATGCTCGAACCATATAAAGGACGAGTGCTCGATCCTTGCTGTGGTTCGGGCGGAATGTTTGTGCAATCTGAAAAATTTGTAGCCGACCATCAAGGACGTATAAACGATATTTCTATCTATGGACAGGAAAGTAACCAAACTACTTGGCGGCTCTGTAAAATGAATCTTGCTATTCGCGGAATCGACAGTTCGCAAGTGAAGTGGAATAATGAAGGCTCTTTCCTAAATGATGCCCACAAAGACCTGAAAGCCGATTATATAATAGCAAATCCTCCTTTTAACGTGAGTGATTGGGGAGGTGATCTGCTTCGAAAAGACGGACGTTGGCAATATGGCGTTCCTCCGGTTGGAAATGCCAACTTCGGATGGTTACAACATTTCATTTATCATTTAGCACCAAGTGGACAGGCAGGCGTGGTATTGGCAAAAGGTGCATTGACTTCTAAGACTTCCGGTGAAGGCGAAATACGCAAAGCCATGATTGAGGCCGGGCTGATAGACTGCATTGTCAATCTGCCCGCTAAATTGTTTCTTAATACACAAATTCCTGCAGCACTTTGGTTTTTAAGCCGCAATCGCACCAATGGAAAATTCCGTAATAGAAGCAAAGAAATTCTGTTTATTGACGCTCGTAATCTCGGACATTTGATTAATCGTCGCACACGCGAACTTTCCAATGGCTCGAAAAATGATGAAGATAACGATATTGCTAAAATAGCCGACACATATCATAATTGGCGTAACCCCGATGGACAATACGAAGATATAGCCGGATTTTGTGCTTCTGTTCCTATTGAAAGAGTGAAAGAGTTGGATTATGTACTTACACCCGGACGTTATGTGGGTTTGCCTGACGAAGAAGACGATTTCAATTTCGCAGAACGATTTACGGCTCTGAAAGCCGAATTTGAAGAGCAATTGAAGGAAGAAGAGCGGTTGAATGAAATCATAAAACATAACCTAAACAAAATAACGTTATGATTAAATCCATATCGAAATTGAAAAATTTTGGAATCTTTCAAGATTATTCTCCCGATGTTAGTTTGTCCGACTTCAATCGCTTCAATCTGTTCTATGGATGGAATGGCAGTGGAAAATCAACTCTTTCTTCCTTGTTGGAATGTATAGAAAGGAAAGAGCAATCACCCGAACAGACATTGTCTGAATGGAATATTGAAACAGATAGAGGACAGATTACTCAAAGCAATGCAAATACTAATTCTTTAAATATCCGTGTTTTTAATAAAAGTTTTATTGAAAAGAATGTTTTTACTCCTAATGATAAAATAAAAGGGATTATATATATATCAGAAGAGCAGAGCAATGATAAAAAGACATTAGAACAGAAAGAACCAATCTTAAAATCTAAAAACAATAGAAACCAAGAAATTGGAATAGAATTGAATGGAAATCCTGAAGATAAAAAAGTAAAGGGGTTAACTGTTTTAAATGATAAGTTTTTGTCTGATGCTGCAAAAAGTATAAAGGCAAATTTTAAAATTATAGAGATAGAAGATAGTCGTTTATTGAACTATGATAAATCAAAATTATCTTCTTTTATTGTTCAAAATGAAGCTTCTATCAAAGCGAAAAAAAACACTTTATCTGTTTCCGAAATAGAGCATTTGTCTAAAAGTATCAAGCCACAGGAAAAAATAAAGATTGATGATAGCTTATTATCTAAGTATGATACAAGTGTTTTAGAAAAAATATTCGAAAGAGTTAAAGAATTACAAACTGCTACCATCGCAACTAAAGCAATTGAGCGATTAAAAGAAAATCCTATTATTGCAAATTGGGTATACCGAGGAATACAAGACGATATTCACACTAAAGACGCAACAACTTGTGAATTCTGCGGTCAGTTGCTTCCTGAAAATAGAATTGCTGAATTGAACAAGCATTTTAGTGATGAGTTTGAAAAGCTAAAAGAAGCGTTATCAAAAGGAATTGGCTGGATTGAAGAAAATAAAGTTAAAGCAGAATTTCCGCACAGTACATTACTATACGATGAACTTCAAGATGATTATAAAAAAGTATTAGAAAGACATAGTCAAATAATACTTTCTATAAATACGAAAATAGAAGAATGGAAAACGGTTTTAGAGGAAAAACAAAGTAATCCATTTGAAGTTCCTCAAAAAACGATCAATGAAATAGCTCAAATAGAAATCAAAGAATACGACGAATCTTATGATGATATATGCAAGCATATCCGCAATCACAATAAGAAATATCTTGGCTTGGAGGAAGTCGTAAAAGAGAATAAACATAAGTTGGAATTACACTATGTCTCAGAGGAAGTTGCAAGATTTGACTACTTTAAGAAACTTGAGCAGGTACATAAATTGCAATCCGAACAAACGCTTCTTGCTCAAAACATTCAACAATTAGAAACTGAAATTAAGCAATTGAAAGACAATCTTTCCAATGAGGTTATTGGAGCAACAGAGTTCAATAATATGCTTTGGAAATTTCTTGGTCGAAACGATTTGAGCTTGGAACGAAGAGCTGATGGAGGTTATTTAGTGAAACGAAATAATAACGAAGAAGCGAAGAGTCGAAGTCTTAGTGAAGGAGAGCGTTCAGCAATTGCATTGGTTTATTTCATTGCAAAGTTGAAAGAAGATGGAAATAAAATAGAAGACACAATTATTGTCATTGACGACCCAATCTCAAGCTTTGATTCCAATCATTTATTTCATGCAAATTTTTTCATTAAAAATGAATGTAATAATGCGTTCCAACTATTTGTTTTGACTCATAATTTCCATTTCTTTACATTGCAGAAAGAATGGATTAAGAGTAAAGTTGTAAAAGAAGCCAATAAAAAGACGGTAGATTTATTCTGCATATACCTTATTAAGCCAAAATTGATAAATAGCATACGGAATGGTAATATTGAGAATGCTGATAATATATTATCTCAGTTCGACTCGGAATACCACTTGTTGTTTTCGGAGGTAAATAAATTCTGTAACGATCCCCAATTAGACTATATAACAACTCATACAATAGCAAATATTTGTCGACAACTACTGGAAAGTTTTCTGTCATTTAAGTATGGTCGAAAGAAATTAGAAAAATGCTTTGACGAAATCACGGGATTTAATGACCTATCAAAAGTTCGCAAATTTGTGAATCACTATTCGCATAAGGTAGATAATGGTGCTTCTATCCAAGGATTTAATGATAATGTTTTCGGAGAGGCAGATAAAATAGTTCCTCAAGTATTGGAGTTGATTAAACATGTGGATTCAGTACATTATACTTCAATGATTGCAAGGTTAAATAATGCTTGATGTATGGAAAAGTGGAAAGAATATAGATTAGGAAAATTTTTCAAAGTGAAACATGGTTATGCTTTTTCGGGGAAAAATATAACTGAAGAAGAAACAGATAAGATTCTTGTTACGCCAGGAAATTTCAGAATTGGTGGTGGTTTCAAATCTGGGAAGTTTAAGTATTACAATAGATCCGATTTTCCTAAAGAATATATTTTGCAAGAAGGGGACATTGTTGTTACTATGACAGATTTAAGCAAAGACTCTGATACTTTAGGTTACTCTGCTAAAATGCCAAAAAACGACAAAAAGACATTTTTACATAACCAACGTATTGGGTTACTTCAATTCCATGAAAACGATAATATATCAAAGGATTTTATTTATTGGCTTTTAAGAACACGAGATTATCAAGGCTACATTGTAGGATCTGCAAGTGGAACCTCAA
>JGI996J12353_1000395_pt1 | contig 10842 bp, 5 predicted proteins | sample IntmicLarv5ML5BL_FD_12353 | JGI IMG/M metagenome (IMG submission 12353) | reverse complement strand
ACAATAGTCAGGCTCTGTTCGCCTGCTTTGCGACGCTTGTTCGGCACTTCAATGCGACTCTTTCCACTAAGGTATTGTCCAGTAATACTGCGCTTTTCAGCTATTATATCGGCAAGACTGCCCTGCGCAACAAGCTCCCCGCCATTTACGCCTGCCAGAGGTCCTATGTCTATTATGTGGTCTGCTGCACGTATAGTATCCTCGTCATGCTCGACTACAATCAGCGTATTGCCCAGCTCTTTAAGTTTGGTCAGCGTATAGAGCAGTCTCTCGTTGTCGCGTTGATGCAAGCCTATGCTAGGCTCATCAAGGATGTATAGGACGCCTGTCAGCCCGCTGCCAATCTGTGTAGCTAGGCGTATACGTTGCGCCTCGCCACCGCTAAGCGAGCCTGCATTACGCGATAGAGTCAGATAATTTAAGCCGACATCTGTTAGAAATTGTAACCTTGACTTGATCTCTTTTAAGATAGGTTCGGCTATCTCCATTTGCGTTTTAGTAAGCCTAAGCCCCTCAACAAACTTTAGCAATTCCGACACCGACATATCAGCAAACTCCGATATGTTTTTATCGTTAATCTTGATGCCTAGAGCTTCTCTTTTTAAGCGCAGTCCCGAACAAACAGGACACGCTATATCATTCATGTATTTGCCTATTTCCCACTTTATATATTCGCTACTTGTCTCATTATACCTGCGCTGCAGGTTGTTCACAATGCCCTCAAAGCTATTTTTTATCTTGCCTTCAAACTTTTGAGTCTTCCAATCTAAGTCTAGTTGTTCACCATTTGTGCCATATAGTAGAATATCTAAAATGCCCTTCGGCAAATCCTTTATTGGTGTATCCAGACTAAAGTGATATTTATCTGCAAGCGCAATAAAGTAATTCTGGCTAAATAAGCCGCTGTCAATATTCCAGCCCGAGACATTTAGTCCGCCCTCGTTTAAACTCTTTGCACCATCTTTGATTATCAGCTTTGGATCTATCTGGCTTTTAAAACCCAGTCCATGACACTCGTTACACGCACCAAATGGGCTATTGAAACTAAATAGTCTTGGCGTTATCTCTTCAAAGCTAATACCGCAAGTATCGCAGGCAAACTTTGTGCTAAACACTAAATCCTGCCCTGTTTCTGTTATGATGTTTACTGTGCCTTCTGAAACCTTGATTGCAGTTTCAATGCTTTCGGCTAGGCGCTTATTTAGGTCGGACTTCATAATAAGCCTATCCACTACAACAGCTATGTTATGTTTTTTGTTTTTATCTAGTGTTATTTCCTCGTCAAGCGAATACATATGCCCATCGATATTGACACGTACATAACCACTTTTTCTAAATCCATCAAGCACCTTTGTATGCTCACCTTTCTGCCCTCTGATAACAGGCGCAACTACTGAAAACTTCGTGCCCTCAGGAATGTCGGCATAGACCTTCTCTGCTATCTGATCCACCGACTGCTGAGCAATAATCTTACCACAAATCGGACAATGAGGAGTTCCAACGCGTGCAAACAAAATACGTAGATAGTCGTAGATTTCAGTAACTGTTCCAACTGTCGAACGCGGGTTGTTAGAAGTCGTCTTTTGGTCAATTGAAATAGCAGGGGAAAGCCCATCAATGCTTTCAACATCGGGCTTCTGCATCTGTCCCAAAAACATGCGTGCGTATGAAGAGAGCGACTCCATGTATCGTCTCTGTCCTTCAGCAAAAATAGTATCAAACGCTAACGTAGACTTGCCCGAACCACTAACTCCAGTAAACACTACCATCTTTTCACGAGGAATAACCACATCTATGTTTTTTAGGTTATTCTCGCGTGCGCCCTTAACTATAATATCTTTTAACATACTTCTTTCCTCTTGTTAACTTACTTTTGTTGCTTGCTTGGTTTTTTATTGTTTTTAATTTATTATTAATAGTTCTTTCCAAACGGTTTTCGCTTTGCAAATATAATGCTTGTTGTCCAGAGTGTTATTACTTTACAAATATAATGTTCAAGACAATATAAGTAGCTAGTCTAACTGTTTTCTAAGGTTACTTATCTCTTCACGCAGTTCTATTGCGCTCTCAAAATCCAATGCCTTGCTCGCAGCGCTCATAAGCCCTTTAAGCTGTTCTATTTGGCTTATTATCTGCTTTTTGCTCATACCCCTTAGTGCCTCACCCTCAACCTTCACAGTCACTTCAAGTGTATTCTTAACATTTTTCACTATTGTTTTGGGAACTATACCATGTGCTACATTATAGTCATTTTGAACTTTGCGTCTTGCTTCCGTAATATCAATGGCGCGCCGCATGCTACCAGTAACCGTATCAGCATACATAATTACGCGCGCCTCTGCGTTACGTGCTGCCCGCCCAACTGTTTGAATAAGCGAACTCTCACTGCGCAAGAACCCTTCTTTGTCAGCATCTAGTATAGCCACTAAACGCACTTCGGGCAAATCTAACCCTTCACGCAGCAAATTTATCCCCACAATAACATCAAAATCTCCAGCACGTAATCCATTGATAATCTCTACGCGCTCTAATGTGTGAATCTCTGAATGCAAGTATTTAACCTTTATGCCATGCTCGCTAAAGTAAGTGGTTAGGCTCTCTGCCATCTTCTTTGTAAGTGTTGTGACAAGTACGCGTCCATTTTGTGCCACTGCTTTGTGAATCTCTCCTATCAGGTCGTCAACCTGTCCTGTTACAGGGCGTACTTCAATTTCGGGGTCAAGCAACCCAGTCGGCCTTATAATCTGTTCCACCACATTATCTGATGTAGAAAACTCATACTCTGCGGGCGTCGCAGACACATATATAACCTGCCCGATTTTTTGGTTGAATTCATCAAAGGTAAGTGGTCTGTTATCAAACGCGGCAGGCAAACGGAAGCCATAGTCAACCAGCGTGGTTTTACGCGCTTTATCTCCGTTATACATGCCACGCACCTGTGGCAAAGTAATATGCGATTCGTCCACAAACACCAAGAAGTCGCGCGGGAAATAATCTAGCAACACATAAGGCGGCTGCCCTATTTCTCTCTTATCAAAGTAGCGTGAATAGTTTTCAATACCGCTACAATAACCCATTTCCTGCATCATCTCTACATCGTATGCAACGCGCTCCTCAAGTCTTTGTGCCTCTATAAGCCTATTAGAATCGCGAAGTTCCTTAACTCGTACCAACGCGTCTGCCTTTATCTGGCTTATTGCCTCTTTTACGCCATCGCCACTAACCGCAAAGTGTGTTGCGGGGAAAAGCAACATGTGGCTAAGCGTAGAGAGCCGTCTGCCTGTCAGCGCATTGATTTCGCTTATAGTTTCAATTGTGTCACCAAAGAACTCAATACGATACGCAATTTCCGAAGCATACGCAGGGAAAATGTCTACAACATCGCCTTTTGCACGAAAGGTAGAACGTTTAAAGTCAATATCGTTGCGCTCATAGCGCATTTCAATAAGCTTGTGCATAAGTGCGTTGCGTTCCATGTTGTCGCCTGGTCTAAGCGAGACGCTTGCGGTAGAATATATTGCTGGGTCACCTAGTCCATAGATGCACGAAACCGAGGCAACAACAATAGTATCGCGCCTCTCGAATAACGAACAAGTAGCGGAATGCCTAAGTTTGTCTATCTCGTCGTTTATCGACATATCTTTTTCAATATAGGTGTCGGTACTTGCAATATATGCCTCAGGTTGATAGTAGTCGTAATAGCTTACAAAAAACTCAACCCTGTTCTCAGGGAAAAACTCTCTAAATTCGTTACAAAGCTGTGCCGCAAGGGTCTTGTTATGTGCAATTATAAGGGCTGGGCGGTTGGAATTGGCAATTATGTTTGCCATAGTAAAAGTCTTGCCGCTTCCAGTTACGCCAAGAAGTGTCTGGGAATGCAAGCCGTCAGCAAGCCCTTCTGTCAGCTTTGCAATAGCATGTGGCTGATCACCTGTAGGCACATATTCGCTCTTGAGCTTAAAATCCATTCCCCACTCCCTTTTTATAGTGTTGTAAGCCCCAAACCAGTTTTATAATATTTTCTTTTCTTTCCTGTGCGGAAATTAGAATATAGTATTGATGTTATGCCCTATCTTCACTAGGACAAATTAACTAGCAAAGCTATAACTACTTAATTGTTAATCAATATTAAATGGCATTATATTTTTGCAGGGCCAATTTTAGCCAATTATACACTCTTGTTGTCGAAGAAATGCTAACTTTTTCCTTTATGGTATGACAATCGCTTATTGTCGGAGCTATAGTACATATATCCAGATTTTTAATATTATTAAAAATAATTCCGCTTTCCATACAGGCATGTACTTTTTTTATAATTGCCTTCTTGCCAAAAAGCTCTTCATAGGCATCTAATAATAAACCTCTTATTGCAGATTTTTCTTTAAATGCTAAGAATGGTTTGTTTACATCAACGGACAAAGCGAAATTGTATTTATCAGCTAACAACTTTATTTTGTTTAATTGACTTTCTAATTTTTCATCATCTGAACTTCTTATGCCGACTTTAACAACCAACTTTTTGTCAAAAACAGCTACCTTCCCTATGTTTGAAGACAACATAGGGAAATTATCATCTTTAAACGACTCTATTAATCCATCTTCTAGTTCGTTAATGAATTCTATGATTGATGAACTATCCGCTAACTGTAATGTTGCGGCTACTTCGCACAACTCTATTTTTATGTTTTTGTCATCAGGCATCAAGTCAAGATTTATCGCCTTAATTTTTTGATTTATAGTGTCCAGATCTAAATAAGAGTTAAATGTGCAGTATCCAAAATTAGGAATTACATTGTCTTTTTCGCCCGCATTGATATCCACGAGAGCCGCATTACCTATTTCACTAACAAACTTAGCAATTAACTTTATTGCATTACATCTTTTTTTGTCAATATCGTCACCAGAATGACCACCTGCCAGATTAGATATAACCATTTTATAACTTTTTGCACTTGCTTTATTAAATTCTAACTTTTTGTTTAAAGTTAACGAGCACATTCCAGCAGTTGAAGACTCTATATCTCCTTCTTTTATTCCATCTAGGCTTATCAAAGTATCACCTGTTAGTAGCCCATAATTATAATTAATCGCGCCCTCCATCGAAGTTTCTTCGCTAGTTGTTATCATTGCTTCAATATTTGGTAATTTTATATTTTCTTCAAGCATAGCTAAAATTATTGCAACACCAATTCCATCGTCTGCGCCAAGTGATGTATCCCTTGCTTTGTAATAATCACCATCAATATAATAATCTATGCCTTTGTTTTCAAAGTCATAGCCTTTGTTAGAAACACAAACCATATCCGAATGCGCTTGTAAAATTATTGTTCTTTTCGAGTCGTTATTCTTCCTGATAAAAATATTATTGAATTTGTCTTTCACTACTTCCAGATTTGCCTTCCTTGCAAAAGAAACAAGATAATTAGCTATTTGCGCCTCATTACCAGACTCTCTAGGAATACCCATTATTTCTTCAAATATCTCAAAAACTCTATCCATGCTACTCTCCTTTTCTAGTATCCACATTGTTTTCATTAGGTTTTTATTTTTGATGTTATGAATGGCTTACTTCAATGCAAACCTTGTACCATCTTTGTAAAATCTTAGTTGCTTATTATGGATGAATCTCAAGCACTTACTCCCCCAGCTTAAAACACCTATATACAGTTTCTAGTATATAGGTGTAGTATATCATATGTCGAACATTTGTGCAATTGATTGTTGCATTTTAATAGAAAATTACACGTATCATAATAGTTATAAATCCACTGAGGAGCGCAAGAGCTACTGTAATCAAAATTCTGTTGCGCATAGTCTTTCTTGAAATCTGCTTTTGTCGCTTAAACGCCTCGCCTTTAGATTTTAGTGAAATGCAGTATATCGTTTCGCCATTTTTATCGCTTAAAACAACCTCTATGTAACCATCTAGTTCAAGCGAATCAAGCACTTTCTTTATGTCGTCTTGCGTAAGTATAAAGTCGGGCAAACCTGCAATAATAAGATCACTGGGGCTAAGCAGACAAGACCCGCGCGCGCGAGCTTTATCAAATATATAAGCCATTATTGTATTTTCTTTTTTGTTTAGCATTTAACGTAAATCCTTATTTAAAAATAACGGTTAGAATAGTATCATTAGAGGTATCGCACGAATAAGCTCCTGGGCAATCTTTCTTTACAATTATAAAAAGCGCTGATATGACAAATTTTAAGTGATGCAGTATAAGCATATCACATAAACTTTTCAAGAGCTCTATTTAAGTATCAGTACGGCAATCATAGCCCCTGCAAAGGCTGCTATTGCAGAACCAGCTACAGTGTAAATCGTGCCACGAATATCTTTCCACTGCTCTGTCTTAATTTCGCTCTCTTTCTCGTTATAGAGCCTTCCACGAGGCAATGGCGCCAAGCATATTTCGTTTTCGTCTGAGTATTTAACAGAAACGAATTCACGTGTGGACAAATATTCTATCATCTGAGTCAAGTTGTCTTTATCTATCTTATATTTTTCGGGCAATTCACTTTTTAATTCCGCCCAAGCAAGTACTTTATAAGAGCCCTCGGTACAGCGCTTATTAATAGCGTCTAACAAAATCGATGTACGTCTATCTAGCATCTCTATACCCCCTACCTTACTCTAATATTGCCTATTATAACACACTTTTATTCTTTTGCAAACTATTCACAAAGATATTTGCAGGCTTAAAAGGTAAACCACATCTAAAGCCCATAAAATAGAAGCGCATGAAAAACAAAGAGGGGCTATTGAAGCATAAGCATACTCTCAAGTGACAGAAAATTTAAAACACTCACTCAACCATCCGCATATAAAAAAGCCATCTGTTTTCGATGGCTTTTTTGTTATCACCTGTTTTACTGTCTTACATTATTTTTTGCTTGTTGGTCTAGTCTGAGCACCTTTTTTACTGCCCTTTGCAGGCTTAACGAAGTAGAATATTACTCCACCGAGCGCCAAGATAGCAACTACTAAGAGCACAGTTCCCCAAATAACACCTGGAAGCACAGGGTCACCAGAGTCTCCAGAAACAACAAAACTACAAATAATAGCTTGCGCTTCGTTGCCTACTTCGTCAGTAGCAGTGTAAGTGATTACAACAGTGCCTGCAACGTTAATGGTGTATTCATACACAGTAGTAGTCGAAGAAGCATCTTGAGTCATCTCAGCACCATTAAGCTTGACGCTGATAGATATCCTAGAGTTGCTGATAGCAACACCTTCGTCTCTAAGGGTCAAATCATCTCTGTTTATAGAGAGTACATATCCCAACTTCTGGTTGCCCGGTGTGTTACGGCTAGGGTTTGCAATCTCAATAATCGGGTCAGTCAAGTCACCCACTGCCATTCTAAATGTTTTCTGTACCGCATTCTTTTCAGTGTCAGCAATAGAGTAAGTTATCTCAAGCGTACCGCTCTTAGTAGCTCTTACGGTGCGCTCTTCAGTGCCTGTAAATTCTCCAAGAGGAGTTGAACTATCTGAGTATTTAACAACAATTCTAGCTGAACCGAAATCTACTCCACTTCCTGCATCTTCAGCACCAAACCCAGGAATGGTAATGTCGTTTACTGTAGGATCGGAAGCGGTTGAGTCATATATGTGTTGCAGAACAGGCTCTTCTTCAAAGAAGAGTTCTGGCGCTTTACTGTCTCTAGCTATAATTGTCCTCTGAACATAATTGGTGGTAATATTGCCTTCAGCATCCTTTGCCCAGAAACGAATGGTATATGTTCCTTTCTTTGCAACAAGCGCATCAAACTTGAACTCAGGGAACACCTTGTCGTTAGAAACATCAACTATAACTGTTTTAATAGGCCAAGGCTTAGTGCTGCTATCGCCCGACTTTAGGAGGTCGGTTGCATTGCCATTACTGTCAAGCACAGGTGTGCCAGACAATAAAGTGTAGCTTTGCTGAATTCCGCCCGAAGTAACAACAATCTCTTGCAAATCAATAAGGTCACCCCACTCGGCACTGGTTGCCAGTTTATCAACATTAATTGAAGGTGGTGTCTTATTAGCTACTCCGATAGTGTAAGCAAAGGTATAACTATTGCCTGCATTGTCGTGTACGGAGTAAGTTATTGTGTACTCACCCGAACTTGCCGCAAAAAACTGTAGATTCTCTATTGTAGTTACGCGTCCAATCAGCACAGGCTCATAGCCGCTCGTATCGTAAATATCGTTAGTAGTCAGGTCGCTTTGCTCAATGTTTATACGATTAACGGAAACTACAGTGCCCGTAGAATCAGTTACAATAACTGATGGATAAACTCTGTCTATACTGTTTGTTCCCTGATCCATAAAACTCAGCTCAGGCAACTTTATGCTCTTGTTCTGAGACAAGTCGTCTACATTGCTATATAAAGTGTCTAACTCTGCCTGAAGCGTAGAATCAAGAGTCTTGCTTACGCCAGTGGTAGCATCCACTAATAATGGGGATGACACATCACTTGTCGTATCAATAATTGTAATTTCTTTTTCAAATATTCCCACATTGCCAGCATCATCAGTTGCTGTCACGCGGACAGTCATCTTCGTAACAGGGGAATTTGGAGCAGGAAGATCAATCTTGCTAGGCACTTTGAACTCAAAGTATGCCTTGTCACTTTCCTTTTCTTCTGCAAGCGCAATTGTGCCTGCAATATCATTAAAGAAATACTCAGTAACAACGCGTACATTTGCGTCAGCAACTTCAGTCAAGCTTGAATCTACATAGTCAGCCACGGTAGGTTTCAGCACGGTAAATTCATCGCCATGTTGCTTTGTGCTTGGCAAACCATTGAAAGTAATTTCAGGCGCACGGTCATCTCTGTATGTGCCATCTTTTACAATAATTGTGTATTCCAATACACTTGCTGAAACATTGGTAGAATCGTATACCTTAAACCTTAGGGTCCACTCACCCACATCACTGGACGTAAAGGTATGCTCAACAGTCTCATATGGCTCTTTATCAAGACCAAGTCTTGTTACAGTCCCACCAGTTTTACGCACAAGTTCACGCTCAAACTTCGATGGTATCTTTGGATCTGATTGTTGCGACCCTGCCATCGTAGCATACTTGTCAACATTATCTTTAGCATAAATTGCAGGAACAACAATCTTAGGTCCTATAACTTTAGGGTCACCAAGATCAGTAGTAGTACCAACTATGCTAGGAATTTTATAACTAACATCTTCAAAGTCATCTATCTCTTTAGCATCAATCGGCAGAACTCCGCCAACTGCATTTGTGTCTGTAGCTAAAGTTGTATAGTCATCAACCACCCTTATTGTAGGTGTGGTTGTATCTGAGGCTTTACGTATCAGGAAACTGTGTTCTAAGGCATTGCCGAAGAAATCCTTTATCTTATAAGTAACTAAATATTCCCCCGCTACAGTAAATGTGTGTTTGTAGTCTTTAACTGTAGTAGCGGCTACTGGGGTATCAGATCTGTGCTCAATTAATATTTCGGTGTATACAGGAATCTCTTCTTTGTTGCTCTGCGCGTGATCGTTAAAACCAGTTGCTTTAGGGAAAACTGTTTCCACTCCGAGGTTTACTGTCTCAGGAACTCCTGAAAGCTTCATGCCTAGAACGATGTTAGCATCAGTACCTGTGGGCTTAAAGTTGCTTTCAGAAACAACAGTAACGGCAAATGTCTGTTTGACACTTTTAGTGCCTGGCGCCTTATAACTGTAAGTGATATGGTAAATACCCGTTATCCCCTCAGCAGGGGTGAAGTGACGGAATCCATCTTCAGTGCCTATGCTAACCACGCTGTGATTCGGGCTTGCAATCTCAACCGAAACGGCAGCGTTTTCAATAACCTCACCTTCGTTGTCTAAAACTTCGGGGTTAGGCAATACAATCTTCTTGTTTGGAATAGTCTTTGTAGGGATAATCTGAGGCGAGTTTGTATCAAAGTTAAAAGTAGGAGTAATCCCATTTACCTTAATAATTATGCTCTTTTGAGTCACAACTTGACCAGCAGAAGTCAGCGAATAGTTTGCTGTGAAAGGTCCAACCTTACCACTTGGCAGGTTGAAGTAGTAATAACTTCCAGCAGAATCCCAAGCCCAAGGTATTACAGCTTGTGTACTATCGCGTACCTCAAGGTGGCAGTTGGTAGAGTCTATTAAAGGGGTTACGTCTGGCAAGCGGATTTTATTGCTTGCAGCTACAACATCTTCGTAATCATACTCAGACACATATTTGCCAAGAACAAGACCCGCCCCAACAACAGGTGCGGCATATCCGGTAGCAGCCGATGCGCTTAAAGTAGGGTTAACAAACCCGAAAGTAAACATCAGTGCTATCATTAATCCTATTCCAGTCAGTTTATACAAGAATTTCATTCAAAAAGTCTCCTTAAAATAGATAAATCATAATCCCAATTTTATACTAATTCACAGCATTTGTCAACAATAATGCGCTCGTTTTTGGCTTTTTAAAATAAAATTGAACAAAGCTAAAACGCCTCCTAAAGCACCAAACTCATTTTTTGTTTTGACACAAATTTTATGCTGGCAAAACTTGTCGATAAAAAACTATTTTGCACGAAAAACGCCCCTCAGTAAAACACTGAGGGGCCAAGATAACAAAGCAAAATCTATTTAATTAACAAGTGTGGCAGTGGTTCTTTTTACCCTTGCAAGTACAGAAAAATAGCAGAAGTATAGCGATTGTGCAAAGGTCGATTCCACAGTCAAGAACACCACAGTTGAAAAGAACGAACAATATAACCAGAATGACTAAAACGTCACAACTAGAGTTTTGCGAGCCGAATAAACCGCAGCCACAACCGTCCTTCCCCATAGTATCGAATAATTTGTTGAACATCTTTAGG
>JGI996J12353_1000394_pt1 | contig 10857 bp, 11 predicted proteins | sample IntmicLarv5ML5BL_FD_12353 | JGI IMG/M metagenome (IMG submission 12353) | reverse complement strand
CCGTTTGTGGGCTCCTTTGCCGGGTTTATAACAGGCAGGGTTTACGACCAGATACGACAGGTAGTTGCATACTCTCACACGAATGTTAAGATATGCGCTTCTCACGCGGGTATAACTCTTGGTGAGGATGGCGCTACCCATCAGATAATGGAGGATATCGGATTGATGAGGATGTTGCCCAATATGGTTGTGATAAACCCGTGCGACTATAATCAGACGAAGGCTGCTACCATTGCGATTGCAGATTATAAAGGTCCTGTATATCTGAGATTCGGCCGGCCTGCCGTTCCTAACTTTACCCCCGGAGATCAGAAATTTGAGATTGGGAAGGCATTAAAACTTAGGGAGGGTAACGATGTTACAATCTTCGCTACGGGACATTTAGTCTGGGAATCTTTGGTAGCGGCCGACACTCTTCGGGCGAGTGGAATTTTGGCCGAAGTTATTAATATACATACGATAAAACCACTTGACATTAAAGCCGTTATAGAGTCGGCTTCAAAGACAGGTGCGGTTGTTTCGGCAGAGGAGCACCTTATTGCGGGAGGACTAGGAGAGATGATTGCAGGAGTCCTTATAAGAGAGCTTCCCCTCCCTATGGAGTTTGTTGCGGTTGACGATAAGTTCGGTCAGAGCGGATCGCCGGCTGAGCTTATGAAGCAGTATGGATTGAGTTCCGTGGATATAATTGCAGCAGTGAAGAGAGTGATTAATAGGAAATAGATATCGTTTCTATTTTGGTACAATTTGTGTTCTCTATTTTTAGGAGAAATACTCTCCGAGAAGCGGACATTACTCCGGATATTTAAGCCCAATAGTTGTTAAATGAACGATAAGGATCTTCTGATATTATATAGAGAGGAGGGTAAAGGGCACTACGCCTTTAACCTTATTGTCGACAAGTATGGCGAAAGACTCTATTGGCATATTCGTAGAATGGTGACTTCTCACGAAGATGCAGACGACCTCCTTCAGAATACCTTTGTTAAGGCGTGGAACTCCCTTCCGCAATTCAGAGAGGAGGCGACACTCTTTACGTGGCTCTATCGTATAGCAACCAATGAAGCTATCACTTTTATCAACAAGGCCAAAATGAGGTCGCTTATATCTCTAAGTGACTACTATAGTCAGGTAGGAAATAGTCTGCAGGCAGATGCATATTTCAGCGGAGACGATATCCAGAGAAAATTTTATAAGGCAATTCAACGTCTCCCTAAAAAACAGAGAGTCGTCTTTGTGATGCGTTACTTTGAGGAGATGAAGTACGAGGAGATATCGGAGATATTAAACACCTCTGTCGGAGCGTTAAAGGCCTCATATCACCATGCATACCAAAAGATACAGTTGTGGGTGAGAGAATAGGACGATTTTAGAGAGTGGATTAATCCTTTTTAAATTTATATAGTCAAAATAGTATGAGTAGAGAAAAAATAGATATTGAGAATCCAAAATTTAAGGAGAGCCCATTTGAACTCCCCGAAAACTATTTCCTTGGCCTAAGAGATTCGATTTCAGAGAGAATAGCAGCAGGGACGGATCGGAAGGCCGTGGTAAAAAGGAGATTGGGGCTTTATCTTCGTCCAAAGATAGCCTATATGGCTGTCGTTTCGATATTGCTTATAGCCGGCTATGTTGCAATATCTCCTTATATGACGGAAAAATCGGCGGCGGAGGTTGCCTCTCCTGAGATAGATATAATCGAGAGTGGCTTCCTCTACTCATCGTTTATAGATTTTTTTGATGAGGAGGCAGATATGTCGGAGGCGATGATTGGGGAAGAAAATATTACGGATGACGAGATAATCTCGTTTTTAAGCGAGAATGTGGGGATTATGCTATTGGCATCATTAGATTAACAAAGAAATAACTGCAACGGTAATGAGACAAGTTTTATTAATTACTATCCTGTGTTTAATTGGGAATACAACCTATTCGCAACTTCCGGTTAGAGGAGATCACGGCGATGTAAGGGCTTTTGACAACAAGAAGTATGACGGTGAGCAGGACAACAAGCGGATGCAACAGATTCAAAGTGCGCGAATCGCTTTCTTTACCTCGGAAGTGGAGTTGACACCTGAAGAAGCTGAACTCTTTTGGCCGCTCTATAATAAGATGTGGAAAGAGAAAGAGAGTACTCACAATACAGCTCAAAAAGCTCTTAGAGATATACAGAAGCATATCAAAGGGGAGCAGAAACTTGCAACGGAAGCGGAGCTAAAGGTATTATTGACCAGGTATATAGACAATAATGCTGCTGTAGGCGCTATCGATAAGAGGTATCATACTGAGTTTTTGGCTATAATGTCGGCTGAAAAATTAGCTAAACTCTATAAAGCCGAGGAGGATTTTCGGATGAGGATGATACGTCAACTGAGGAAGGAACCCGAAAAACCGGGAGAGAGGAAAAGAGAGAATTAAATCGCTTAGGTCGATATAAATTGCCTGTTCTATAATTACTGGGTTATAACGTAGTAAATCATGGGTTATAACGTAGTAAATCGGACTTTTTCTGCCTTAAATCTTTGTAATAGTAGTCGGCTACCAAGTTACAGTAGTGATTGGTATATGTGCTGTCGGAATTCTGAATTATGAGCTCTTCTTCCGCTTGTTTTGGATAGTTATCACCGATGTTTTTTTGTATTGTTGCTTGTCTTTCGCATTTTATAAACTCCATCATGAACCGTTTTTCCGGTTTGGCTGGTGTCGTCTTTATCTTACATAGCCTGTTTAGATATAGGGAATAGCCATCTGCGAGTTCTATTGCAACACGTCCCTCTTTAACGGGCAGTATCAGCGATAATTTGCCGTTATGACATAGGAGTTTAGATGCTGATTCGATGAGCGTTTCTAGAGGGAGTGTGTCGTTGTGTCTTGCAGCGGAGCGCCTTTGAGCCGGAGCTTTAAGCGAATTGGAGAAATAGGGAGGATTGGAGATGATAAGGGAGAACTCTCCTTGATCTTGTTCGATATTATTGGACGAGCTGTTTTTGTCTCTTCTATTGACGATGATTTTGGAGAGATATTCCTGTAGCGATATAACCTCTCCGACAAGAGAATCTCTCCATGGAGAGGCGGCAAAATTGAGAAGGGCGTCTTGGATGGATGGGCGATCGATATCGATCCCCGTTATTTTGAAATCTCTGCCCGATTGCGAAAGCCTTTGGGCTAAAATGAGGGTGATAACACCTGCTCCGGTCCCTACATCCAAGATTTCTAGTTTTTTGCAGTTTTTGCGTGAGTCGGTAGATTCTATATTCTCGATAGTATAGATGGGGCCTTTATCACTACCGCTTTTAAATGGGGGCAGATTTGTCCAGGCAGCTAACAGAACGCCGTCTGTATTGACTCTCATTGCCGATCTGCTATGGGAAACTATAAATTGTTTAAATCTAAAATCGTCCATTTTAGCGGAACTCTCCGTCTTTCATCTCAAGTACCCGATCACTCATCTGCGCCAGATCTCGATCGTGTGTAACTATAACGAAGGTATGGCCGTATCGCTCTCTTAAGTCGAAAAAAAGATTATGAATCTCTCTCTTTGTGGCGGTATCTAAATTCCCGGACGGTTCGTCGGCAAAGATGATTGCCGGATTATTTATTATCGCACGGGCGATTGCAACCCTCTGTTGCTCTCCTCCGCTAAGTTCCGCCGGTTTGTGGTCGAGGCGGTCTTTCAACCCGAGAAATGTAAGTGTCTCTGTTGCCCTTTCTTTTGCTTTCGATGCACTCTCTTTTGCAATGAGTGCGGGGATAGAAACATTCTCAAGGGCGGTAAATTCGGGGAGCAGATGGTGGAATTGAAAAACAAAACCGATTTTTCTATTTCTGAAATCAGAGAGCGAATTTGAATTTAGAGAAAAAAGGTCAACGCCATCAATCACCACCTTGCCTGTATCGGGTTTGGATAGTGTACCAAGTATTTGGAGCAAGGTGGACTTTCCTGCCCCGCTTGCTCCAACAATACTTAATACTTCAGATCGTTTGGCCTCAAAATCGATTCCTTTGAGTACTAAAAGATTTCCGAACGACTTGGTTATATTATGAGCAATAACCATTACTCATCTTTTTCACTTGCTTCGTACTCTTTCAGAAGTTTATCCTGAACTTCGGCAGGTACTTGCTGATAGTCTGCGAATGTCATCGTAAAAGTAGCTCTACCCGAGGTGAGGGAACTTAATGTTGTCGAGTATTTGTTGAGCTCTGCAAGAGGAACCCTTGCTTTGATCACCTCGAATCCCTTAACACTGCTCATCCCCTCAATCATTGCCCTTCTGTTTTGCAGATCGCTCATAACGTCGCCCATAACATCGCTTGGAACAAGCACCTCTATGTTATAGATAGGCTCCATAATTTTAGGTCCGGCTTTTTTGAAGGCCTCTTTAAAGGCATTTCTGCCTGCAAGCTTGAATGATATTTCATTTGAATCTACAGGGTGCATTTTACCGTCATATACAAATACCCTGATATCGCGCGCATAAGATCCGGTAAGAGGTCCCTCTTCCATCTTTTCTAGTACCCCTTTAAGGATTGCAGGCATAAAACGGGCATCTATGGAGCCGCCTACAATACAGTTGTAGTATTCTAATTTGCCACCCCAATCCATTGTATACTCCTCTTTGCCTTTAAGGTTTAGAACCAGCTCTCTGCCGTCAACCTTAAACTTGTTATTCACAGGAGCGCCTTCGACAACAGGTTCCAGCAACAGGTGTACCTCGCCGAACTGTCCAGCACCGCCGGATTGTTTTTTATGCCTATAATCGGCTGCGGCAACTTTAGTAATAGTCTCTCTATACGGAATTTTAGGAGGGAACATATCTACCTCTATCTTATTGACATTATTAATATGCCATTTTAATATGTTGATATGATGTTCTCCTTGTCCGCTCAGAATAATCTGTTTCAGCTCTTTTGAATACTCAACCTTGATTGTAGGATCTTCCGAATGGGCCCTGTTTAGGAGTTCGCCGAGTTTTTCGTCGTCCTTCTCAGATTTTGCTTTTATGGCTGTCCTGAATTTTGAAGGAGGGAATACAATCTTTTCAAAAACCCACTCTTTAGGACCTCCATTAAGCGTTTGGTTTGTTTTAACCGATTTTAGCTTCACGGTACAACCCAAATCACCTGCAACCATCTCGGTAACCTTCTCTTTTTTCTTTCCTGCAACTGCATATATAGTTGATATTCTCTCTTTTGAGCCATTTTCTGGATTTGTTACGTCCATAGCCTCGGTAAGCTTTCCCGACATCACCCTAAAATATGAAACATCTCCAAGGTGCTGCTCTACTGCTGTTTTAAAAATAAATAGAGATGGCTGACCGGCAGCGTCACAAGGAACATTAGTGCCGTCTGTAAGGTGCTGTTGTGTTTTATCGGGAGAAGGAGCTACATTAATGATAAACTCCATCAGTCGCTTAGTACCTATATCTTTTTTGGCAGAGAGGCAGAATACAGGCATAATTTCGCATTTTGCCAAACCTATCGAAAGACCGGAACGAATCTCATCTTCGGTAAGAACACCTTTTTCAAAGAATATCTCCATGAGAGACTCGTCATTTTCAGCGGCCATTTCAATAAGCTGTTGTTGTAATTCCGCTGCATGATCTGCATATTCGGCTGGTATATCCAACTCTTCACGCGTTCCGTTGTCGTCTTTGAAGCGGTACATCTTCATCTTTAGAACATCTATGAAGGCGTTGAAATTTAACCCTGTTTCTACAGGAAACTGAATAATCACTACCTTTTTGCCGAATGTCTGATGCAATGCGTCGATAGTTGTATCCCAATTAGCTTTTTCGTGATCTAACTGATTAACGCCGATTAGAAGCGGCATTTTATACTGCTCTGCATAGCGGGCAAATATCTCGGTGCCAACCTCAATCCCTTGTTGAGCATTAATTATCATCACGCCTGAATCTGCAACTTTAAAGGCAGATATTACCCCTCCTACAAAATCGTCTGAGCCCGGAGTATCTATGATATTGAGTTTATTGTTCATAAACTCTGTATACAATAGAGTGGAATATATAGACCTTTGATAAATCTGTTCGATCTCCGTATTGTCGCTTACCGTAGTCTTTGCTTCGATAGTTCCTCGACGGTCAATTATCTTTCCTTCAAACAACATTGCTTCGGCAAGGGTGGTTTTGCCCGATTTAGCATTTCCCAGAAGGACTACATTGCGAATGTTTTGCGTGGGGTAGTTTTTCATTTCTAACAAATATTTATTTAATAATTATGTGCTTTTATGGAAAGGCCAAAATTAGTAAAAAAATATAAACCCGCAATAATCCTCAAATTACTTATAAAAAACTATCTAAGCAGTTTCTGAATCTCCGCATTGATCTAAATCCCGAAAACTGGGCGATATCGTAAAAATCGATACCTGCCGTCAAAAGGTTTCGAGAGTGCTGTATTCTATAGATAGAGATAATCTCCGAGAGGGATAACCCGAAGTTATCAAAGAGGGATCTCTCCATCTCTTTTAGATTTGCTCTCATTGCGAAGGCCAATTTCCGGGGGGTTAAACGGGGTGATAGGAATATTTTATAGTTCTCCATTAGCTCGAATAGAAGATCAAATTTTATATCTGCTCCGGCGAAATATGAAAATTCGTTCACAGGTTGACTGTCATGTGCTCTCATGGGATTAAAGTTTGATAGCAAATCTAATGTTTGGGCAGTTGCTATGCAAGGTAAAAGATTAGATTTATCTGATTTAAGAGAAATATTTTCTGTTTTAAGAGTATGTTAGAAGAAAAACAAGGAAAATCATTATAAATACCGCGGTTTTTCTTGTATTTTGAGGGGCGGTTAAAAATCTATATTTGTATATGAATATGGATTTAATACGAGGTCGGATAAAAACTAAGCGCAGAGTGTTGGGATATACACAGGAGTATATGGCCAATAAGTTGAATATATCTGTTAATGCATACGGTGAATTGGAGTCGGGAGGCACGAAGATTATAAATCCTCGGGTTGTGGAGATTGCAGAGATGCTCAACGAACCGTTGGTGTTTATCCTATTCGGGGTCGGAGGTGAAAACGATTGCGGAGAGCAACTTAAATTGATGGAAGAGGAGTTTTTGAAAAAAATAGAGAGCTTACACACTCAGTATCAGATAAAGATAAAGGAGCTCGAAGGGGCAAACGAAGAACTTAAAGTTGCGCTCAAGACAAAAGAGGGAATAATAGGTGTTTTGAAAGAGAAACTGCCCAACTATTAGAGTCTGTTCGAAATTTTCAAAAACTCAGAAGCTGTTTCTCAGACAGCAGTAATTTTTTGTAACTTTGGCAACGAAATTTTTTCATAAAAAACGGAGTTTCAAAGTATCCTAAATATGTTAAAAAGATTTTTGCAGGAAGGATTGTCGGAGGCGGGTTGTGATGAGGCCGGCAGGGGTTGTTTGGCAGGACCTGTCTTTGCAGCAGCCGTAATTCTTCCGAAAGATTTTTGCCATCCGTTGTTGAACGACTCCAAGAAGTTATCGGCGAGAGTCAGAGAGTTATTGCGTCCTATAATTGAACAAGAGGCGATTACGTACTCTGTATCGTGTTGCTCTCCTGCCGAGATCGATGAGATTAATATCTTGAATGCTTCGATTCTGGCAATGCACAGAGCATTAGACGGACTCTCCGTTATCCCTGAATACATACTTGTAGACGGGAACCGTTTCAAACAGTATAGAGATATTGCACACACCTGTATCATAGGAGGAGACGGGAAGTACGCCTCTATTGCGGCAGCCTCTATCCTTGCAAAGACTTATCGTGACAGCTATATGAGAGAATTGGCAAAAGAGTCTCCTCAATATGGATGGGATAGAAATATGGCTTACCCTACAAGGGAACATAGAACTGCAATTGAGCGGTTCGGACCGTCTAAACATCACAGAGTATCGTTTAAGTTGCTGTAAAATTATTTCATATGATAATAATTTGTTTTTATGCATGCTTTTTTATATTTCTAACTGTATGCATGAACTCGCTTTGCTCGGTTTAAAGGTCATATGTAACTCGCATGATAAATCATGCTCGGTTCGTGAAAAATCCAAAACAGCTTCTAAATATTACGCCAATATTTAACATTTTCCTTTCTGCATATTGAGGCATTCCCTGGATAGTTAGTGTTAATTGGGGATAAATTATCCGGGGGTTAATGTTCGAAGAGTCCGGTGGGGGCGATAACTTTGATTACCCTTTTTTTGTGATCTATTGTCAAGATGAGATCTTCGTGAATGGGGAGCAGAAGCTCCTCTTCTCTATTGTGGGGAGTAATGGCGAAGCATGGATTGTTAGGGTAGTAATATATATCTGATACGATGCCGATATCACCGAGACTCTCATCTTTTACGGTATAGCCGATTATCTCGACGATCTTATCGCTTGTCTCCATATCGGATTCGCTGCACTCAACGTATAGATACTCGCCGGCAATCTCTTCTGCCGACTTCTGGTCGGTAATTGTTCTGAATTGGACGAGAGAGTCGGTTTTTCCGCGATCTTTGACGGATACGATAAAAAAAGGGACCGGTAAGCCATCGAAATAGATGAATACCGGTCTCTTTGTGTCGATATCTTCATCGAATTGTGGAGAGTATCTGATGATTACCTCACCGTTAGATCCGAAAGACTTTACGATCCTGGCGACAGGCAATAGTTTTGTTGCCGGCGCTGACATCGCTTTACTCTTGAGTTTCTGCAGGAGCCTCCTCGGCAGCAGGCGTCTCTTCAACAGCAGATGCCTCTTCGGTAATAGGAGTTTCTTCAACAGGAACTTCTTCCGCAGCAGGAGTCTCTTCAACTGCGGTCTCTACAACTGTCGCAGCCTCTTCTACAGCAGGGGTCTCCTCAGCGGCAACCTCTACAGCCTCTTCGGCTTCAGCAGCTTCAGCTTTTGCAGCCTTCTCGGCTTCTATGCGTTTCTTCTTTGCGATCTCCTCTGCTCTTGCTTCATTTACCTTGGCTTCGGCCTGAATTGCGGCTTTCTTTGCATCTCTTCCGCTTTGAGCCAAATTAGACTTGGCAGCACTGATCTTTGCCTCTTTATCAGCTATCCATGCGTTCCATTTTTGATCTGCAACCTCTTGAGTAATGGCGCCTTTTTTAACCCCTTCCAAGAGATGTTTCCTTAAAAGAACACCTTTGTATGAGAGTATGCGGCGGCACGTGTCGGTTGGTTGTGCTCCGTTGAAAAGCCACTGCAGGGCTTTCTCTCCGTCCAATTCGATCAACGCAGGGTTTGTGTTGGGGTTGTATGTACCTATTCGCTCAATAAAGCGACCGTCTCTTGGAGAGCGGCTATCGGTAACAACAATGTGATAAAAAGCGTAATTTTTTTTGCCGTGTCTGGCTAGACGAATTTTTACAGCCATAATACTGTGTTTTTAAAGTTTTTATTAAATTAACTTCCTTATCTTCCCGAGAAAAGGTCTGCAAAGATACAACGATTTTTGAAATAACAATATCTTAACGACATTATTAATAAGACAAACCTCTAAAAAGCAAAATCGGCGTCGTCTTGTGGACTTTGCCGATTTGCTACTTAACCTAAAACTTAAACTATGAAAAACTTCTCTGTCTAAGAATAATCAAATAGCATGCCAAAGGTGTTTTCAAAGGCTATTTTTAAAGGGATGCATGAGTAATAAGGTAGGAGAGTTTCTATTTGTTTTTATTGTGCAGATCGATTTGCTCTTTTACAGACTCTTCGTGAATCATTTCGAGAATATACTTTATAAAATCTTGATCGAGCCCCAGCTCTTTTGCCCGGAATGTCCGGTCTTGTATAATACGTTCGAAGCGGGTATATTGAACAACGGGGATATTGTGTTCTATCTTATATTTCCCGATGGTTCTGGCAACTTCCATCCTCTTTGAGAGCAGAGATAGTATGCGTTCGTCGATTTCATCGATCTCTCTTCTGTACTCCTCCAGATTTGCCGAAGGGTCGAAATTATCCCTGATCACCAGCTTTTTGAGGATATCGTTTAGCTCTGTCGGGGTAATTTGCTGGTTACTATCGCTTAAAGCAGTGTCGGGAGCGATGTGTGACTCTATCATAAGGCCATCGAAATCGATATCCATTGCCTGTTGCGAAATATAGTGTATCAGCTCTCTTTTTCCTCCTATATGGCTGGGGTCGCATATCATCGTTAGATCGGGGAGCCTTCTCTTGACCTCTATCGGGATATGCCAATAGGGAAGATTGCGAAAGAGTCCCTTTTCATAAGAACAGAACCCTCGGTGGATGGCTGCAATGCTTTGAATTCCGACTGCTTTGAGTCGCTCTATTGCGCCGATCCATAGGTCGGGATCTGTATTTACGGGGTTTTTAACGAATACCGTAATATGCTCCTTCCCCCTCAATTCTTGGGCGATCTCCTGTACTGCAAACGGGTTTGTTGTGGTTCTTGCTCCAATCCAGAGTATGTGTATCTTCTCCTTTAGTGCATTTTTGATGTGCTGTGGAGAGGCAACTTCGGTTGTAGAGGCCATTCCCGTTATATCCTCCACCTCCCGGAGCCACTTCAGTCCGATCTTGCCTACCCCCTCAAATCCTCCCGGCATAGTTCTCGGTTTCCATAATCCTGCACGAAATATCTTTATTCCGTATGCCGCCAATGCTTTCGCCGTCTCTATAGTCTGCTCGCGGGATTCTGCGCTGCACGGGCCGGCTATGATTAGCGGAGAAGAGGCATTTTTAAGGTTTACCATTTGTCATAATCTTGATTCAATATCCATATTCTGATGCAGAACTCTTAGAAGCTGTTTTGAATTTATAATTTCATTCTTTTATGCTCTTTGCTCTAAAGAGCGTAGATAGGATGCGCCTCGGAAAACTATGAGCAAGCTCCCG
>JGI996J12353_1000393_pt1 | contig 10877 bp, 7 predicted proteins | sample IntmicLarv5ML5BL_FD_12353 | JGI IMG/M metagenome (IMG submission 12353) | reverse complement strand
TTGCCTTTACATCGAATATCGAAAGGCTCATCCGGCAACCAATATCTACACCAACGGCGTAAGGTATTACTGCGTTTTCTACAGCTAATACGCCACCAATCGGCAAACCGTAGCCGGCGTGGGCATCGGGCATCAAAGCGCCACCAACTGTTATCGGCAAGCGCATTGCCAAATCCATTTGTTGTTTAGCAAGACTTGCAATGAATTTTCCTCCATACGTTTTATATGCTAACGCTTGTTCTCGTAATTCGTACACGGAGAAAGTCTTGTTTGTTATTGTTGGCGAAAAATGTTCTGCCAGTTTATCCCACACGGGATTTTCTTTGTATTTTTCAGGATATTCCAGTATGTCCACAAGCGTTTGAATGATTTGCTCTTTTGAATCGTGTTTGCAATGTTTGCTGACGAGATTTGTTGCCAAACTGCGTGCTACATTATTGGTATATCCTATTTTACTTAATTCTTTAAGTCGTATTCCCATAAATTTTTTTCGTTGTGATACTCTTCCTCTATTTCGTGAAGAGGTTTGTCTTTAATTGTATAATCTTTGTACTTTGGTTTGATGCAGTATTCTTTTTGGAATTTCTTCCAACTGTTTTTACGACACCAAATCGTTTTGTTCAGTAAAGCCTGATTCTTGTATTGATTCAGAAAATCAGAGAGTTCAGCTTCTCTTTGTTCTAATATGCTATCTTTCCGCTTCACTTCTGTGATAAAATGCGGACGAATGCGCAACACAAATCGCCAAGGTTCACTGAATACATATTTAATATGGCCTTTGCAGTTTAGACTTGTACAGAAATACTTTATCTGATAAAATAAGTTTAGTTCTTCTTCCGTAAATTTGTCCAATACATGTTTCCAATCTTTCAATTCCTGCAATGACTGTTCTTTTTTCTTTCGTTTGCGTCTTCGCCATCTTTTGGATGTTCTTTCTGTTGCAAACTGTTTTGTTGGGCTGTAACGAATGGTGTTAATCTTGTTCAAGATATTTTGATAGAAATCGCAATTGTTCAGCCGTTTGGTTTCTTCGGTCAACATAAACAATCGCTTATATCCAGCCGGAATCGGTTGTTCCAGTTGTATATATCCCAAATTGCGAATCTCGTCACGAATACGGTCGTGTTCTCGATTTGTTTTCAGGACAAACTTTTCTCGTGCTGTCCGAATACGTCGCAATTTCCATCTTTTCCCCATTCGTTCCTGCTCAATATCGAAATTGTGCATGACGTCTCGAGATAATGATAAATAAAATAATGTGATTGTGAAACTAATCAACCAACGCCACGTAGCAGCCTTAAATGTGGTGTTGCGTCAAGAAACTGTTGCAAAGATTACTTCATCCCGAAGTATCAACTTAGTTTCCGGTGTCTGTGTTTATCGTAAATCTAACATAATGATTACCCTTTCTCTTGTTTTAGGGTTAATATTCTTAAAAATCGAGGGCAAAGGTAATGTTTCTTTTTGTTTTTGCAAGCATTTTGACAAAATTTTATTATCCAAGAGGATCGGAATTTTTATTAGGAAAATTATATTAGCCCATTGGCTATTTAACAAAATAATAATTGATTATTGAAATAATTATTATTAAATAACTTGGAATTAACCATAGAATTCGCGAATGATATTGTTTGTGTCAGTCTAGCGCAGATTTTATATTATGGATGTTCGGACGATTTTTCGATAAGGATAATTGGAGTGAATGAAATCTGTTTTTCATTCAAAAAAAGAGATCGCTTCAGTAAATTTGAAGCAATCTCTTAACGCAGAATCTCCACGATATGCAAAGCTCTCGATCTATTTAATTCGTAGAGGATTTCTGCTGGGAATTATCTCACGATAACAGCGAGCAAAGCTCGCAGTGACAAGTTAACAAGTAACGAGTTGACAAGTACGCAAAGCGATGCTTAAATATCTGCCAATTCATCCACGAAAATCTGTCTGGAATTATCTCACGATAATTTTATATACTTCTGCCGACGCGGATTTATAATCCGTTTACCATCACATTTACCAGGGGTTGAAACCCCTGGACTTTATAATCGATACTGAGGTTACAAAACATTGCGTTGATTTATTCCTTTAGCAATTCCTTCAATTGGGCATACCGACCACGCACAATACCGTCCTTGTCTGTCAGAATGAATGTTGGTGTACCAACTATGCCATAATTGCGGAAATTAATACCATCAAAACCTTCGAAATCACAGAGTTTATCTTCCCAAGGAAAACTAGAAGATGTATATTCAAAGACTTCTTCGGATTTATCTGCGGAAATTGAAATTACACGAATTTGATTATCGGCAAGTAAACTATATCTATTTTTTAGCATTTCCAATTCGTTATGGCAACTTCCGCAGCCTGTTTCGTAAAACATTAATAAGCTATTCTTCGGCAAAAACGATGTTTTTCCAATCTGTATTTCCGGTGCGAGCTGTCCGTTTAGGGGCATTGTCAGATATTCTGTGCCCAATTCAGCTAATAAATAATCTCTTCCGTATTGACTAAACAACCGAATGAATGATTGTGTTAATTCACGACGAATGTATATATCACTAACTCTGTCAAGCATTTTTCGGCTATCGGAAAGTAACAAAGAATCATTTTCCATATTCAATTCATACCAAAAATCCATCATCAATTGCCAAAAACCACTTGTGTACAAATCATCGAAATTTAGTTTTTCAGTAATGAACTTTCGTTGAGCCAAACGAACTGCTTCTTGTGATTGATTGAGATAATTACCCGTTCCTGTAAGGCAATTCAATATTTCTATTAATCGGGCAGCATACAACAGACTTTGATTTATCTCTAATTGATAAGCGGAATATTGCTTTTCTAAGCCTTTCTGTTCCTGTCTTAAAGACATATGGAAGACATCTTTCATTTGCCACAGAGATAATCCGGCTTCAACAAGTCGATATTTTTCGATTAATTGTTGTTGACGAGAGATCACCTCCTCCATGAAAAGGTTTTCGTCTGATTGATCGAATACAACTTCAAAATCATCAAAGGCACGATTTTCATTAATTACAATTTTTGATTCGCCATTGAGCACGATATTTAAACTTTTACAATTTTGAATTGATAAAGAACCAACTCCGCGATATGAAGCATATTCTTTAGGAAGAACAATAATCGTTTTTCCTTGTTCTGCTATCTTTCCGGTCAGAATTGTATCCTGCTTCACTCCCTGCATAAGAGAGAATGAATATGATTGATCAAGACAAGACGGCAGGTTTACTTCTATGGTTTGAGCGGATAATACTACTGTTATTAATAATTGACAAGCAATTATCGACAATCTTTTTAGGCAGCTATTTCCTATTTTTAACATTCTATTTTCAATTTAACCAATAAATCGAATATTAATTCTTGATACAACGCAAAGCATGGCCATTTGCACGGTAATTATTGCTGATTGGATTAATATTAGTGCCACCAACATAGATATGATAAGCGTTAACACCTACAACAGAACTACTCCAATAGTAACCACCAGACCCTTGATCATATAACATCCCACTACTAGCACTACGAAGCCCATTTGCTGGCAAGAAAAGAGTGGTCGTAACCCCATCAGGCTTAACTGTCATCCCCTTCGCACCCTCTAAGTTAGAAGCACTCAACTGATACCAATCCCATGTATTAGCCAAAGCTATAGCAGGACTTCCGCTAATAGTACCACCACGATAAATACTACCCCACTCATGCTGTGTAGGTAAACGCCAGCCAGTACCACTTGTTCCTCCAGAAGTACTCGAAGAGGCTGGAGGATACCAGTTCGAATAAGTGAGTCCGTTAGCCATTATTTTCTGACAGGGATCATTAGGTGCGAATACAGACTGACGCCAAAGCTGATCAACAGCAGTACTGAGACCATTTGGAACAGAATACCAATTAAAACTATTACTAGCAACGGCAAGAATAAACTTACCATAATAAGCCAAATCAGCACGAGAAACCTGCTGATAAGGATATACTTGATTAACAGTACCTAGTATAAAACCATTTTCATAAACTGGAGGAGTTGAAGTGATCCAACTCACAATATTATCAGTAGCACTATTACCCATAGAGCCTATCTGAACCGCACTTCGCTTTTCATGACCATCAGCTATTCTACCCCATTGAAATAAATCACCATAAAGAGCCTCTTCATTAACAGCTTTCACATGCGATGCATCACTCGCATTAGGAACTGAAAATGGCACACTTGTATTAAGTTGGGCTGCAATCGCATGCCAAGTAGCTCCTAGGTTAAAACACATAAAGCTAAGCCATTCGCCATTCAAGTCTTTTGCTCCACAACCAACAGCAACTTCAGCAATATCAGACGTTACAGAATCGCCTGTAGCATTAGTCGCCACGCAATAGTAACGATAAAAACCATTTTTGGAAGCAATTTTCGTATTGTTTGTATTGGTAGGATGACTTCCAGCAACTCTTGGGATAAAAGAATTGGTAGTTGCTCCAATACCATCTGTAGGATCACAAGGGCGAGCAATGCGAACGTGGATATTACTTCCCGTAATGATATACCATTGGTAAGTCATTGTACTGCTGCCACCAGCACCAAAGAAAAGAGCGGCTTCGGATTCAGTACCTTCTTCATAAAAAGTAAAGGCTTGGGGTTGGGAAATGATTGTGGCATACGTATTAGATGAAGCACAGTCGCTAACCCAGTTACTTCCATTAAAGTAAACATAGCCAACACAAGTAATTTGATCGGAATAACCCGAAATTGTTATGCCACTAATATCAGTTACATATACAAATGTGCCAATTTGAGCTGCTCCATATTGTGCTTGTGCTGCATTCAATTGTGCTAGAGTCAAACGAGGTAGAATAAGACCTTCGGCTGTTGTGCCATCCGTTTTTGTAGCGACAACATCAAGAGTTGCTGCAGGAGGGGTATCGTTTCCGATGGTTACTTGAGCATTCATTTTCATTCCTACCGAAGTTACTAACAGCAGTAGAACTAAAGCCATTTTTCTTTTCATATTGTTCATATTTTTATTGTTATTTGTTATTATTGTGCGATAAGAAACGATTATTAGCCAAACTAAGACTACCATCAACAAAGGAAGTAGTCCATCGCTAATTGGAACATCATTAGCATAATGAATATGATCGCTTTCTGATGTATCTGTGCCACTCTCCATACCCTCACTACCACCAAGACTAAAAAGAAATCCGCTATTAAGGCTCATCAGATTCCCACTAAAAAAGTCCGTGAAATTCATTTCTTGAATATAATACACTTCACTTTGAGTGTGAAATTCAGAGGATTCTGAAAGTGTAAATGGAGTGTTTGTGAAACTATTATTCCAAAATTCGTCAGCAAATAGATTTGTCGAATTCATCAGCAACAAGAACAGAACAATTATCAGTATATTTAGTTTTGTTTTCTTTGTCTTCATTGCGTTATTGTTTTATGAATTTAATAATTGTCGGCTGTTCCCCTGTTATCTTGGCGATATACACTCCGCTAGGGAAAGATGCGGTTGTGCTATAAAGAGGATAACTATCTATCTCCGTTTCTTGAATTAATAAACCGGAAGTATTGTAGATTGACAAACGAGAACCAAGTGTTGCGGAAGTCAAGCCATTCAGATATAAATAACCGTCTTTATAAGATGCCGAAACGGATGCCGATTCAACTCTTTCTAAACTTGTGGTAGAATTGAAATAAACTGTGAAGCGAGCAGGATCATCTTGGGGATCACTTGTAAAAACATAATCTTCCACTTCTAACAAATTAGTCCAAACATCCACTTTCGAGTCATAAAGCAACAAAGTCTCTGTTGTCAAACTTTCGAGACCCGAAACTGTCAAACGACAAGAAAGAGTATGTTTGGGAGGACTAACAAAAAGAGAAGTTTCAGATATATTTTCCTGCAACACATTTTTTGACAAGGGACGTATTTGACTACCACTATACAATTGAAAATAATCACTTGCAGGATTGAGTGGCTTATCAATAGACAAACTATTTAGTGTCAATAATGTACCTTCCTGCAATACAATTCGCGTTTGATCATAAATAAACGGATTATCCTCCGGTGTCAATCGAAATGTCAAATGAGTATTAGGCTGGGCAGAAGATAAGAAAGGACCTGTGCCATCATCAGCAAAACCTTTCCCATGAACCTGCATATCCGGAGTAATTGTAAAGGCTTGGCTTGTATTTGTGTTCGTGCTGGAAACAATCAGCATAAAAACGCTCATCGCGGGAATGTCGGGAATATTTCCGGAAGTGTAATCTGTACTTAAGTCATACGACTCATAAGAAGTCGCGCCATGAGGATAAATATATAATAAATTCGAAAAGGTAGTCGAAGAATTACTAATAGCATCATACAACAAATCAATTGAAATGGCAGAAGTATAAGAATTGCCGATTAACCATTGATATTTTGTTCCTGCAGCCGTGGGAATTCGATTATACAAAATTCCTGTCATTTTTTGCTCAGCTATAAAAGGTAAATTGTAAGGTTTTCCATTGAAGATAAACTTGTCCAAATCGTGATCTTCGCTACTAGTTATTACAAAAGGCAAATCATAAGAATAACCATCCGGCTGCAAGCGAATCAAGTAAGGATCACTGAAAAACAAAGGATCATCAGCCCAACGAACATATTGCGATTCTTCAATATAATCTTTGGTTGGATCTTTTTTGTTCGCAAAAGGATAGACATAATGACCTGCTGCATCCGCGCGGGGAGCACGAACCCAATTACCTGCAAAATAACCTGCCCGCTGATTCATGTAAGGACTTGCAAAGGGATATAAGTAAGTATTTGCATCGGGCTTGTCACGAAACGGCAAAACATATTTTTCAATTATGACTGCACCGGCAGTTACAGTATTGCCGATTACACGAAGAGATGCTTCATAAATTTGATTACTACCTAAGGGATTCGATTCTAAATACAATGCACCGGTCGTAGATGTTCGGATGATATCTATTGCATCTATCCCCATCAATGCAGGAACATGAATTGTGTCAGTGGTGGCAATTTCAATATTTGGAAAAGCAATATAAGAACTTCCGCGAGGAAAGAAATTTCCGGCTGTTGGATTAGCTGTCGTATATCGTGCAGGAATACCTGCACTTCCACTCCAAACGGCAATTCGTCGTTGGTGCGATGGATGATTAGTTATAAAACGAACAATACCTGTACCGTTTGCAAAACCATCAGTACCTACTGAAAAAGCCGGAGTTGTGGCATTTTGATAAAAATTTCCGCCGATAACTGTTATTCCGTTTTGTACAATTGACGAGACATTGTCGGTTAAAACTCCATCCGGAATAAACAGCGAAGCGTTATTGGGATTGGCAGCGACGTGCATTTTGCCTATGTTCACGAATCGGACTATAGTCGGATCGTGTGTTTGTGATTCTGCTATCTGCGACAATGAGAGAAAAAGCAGGAGTAACAAATAAATTTTCTTGTTCGAGAGTATTTGCATATTAATTATGAGTTATGAATTATAAATTTACCCCTAAATCCCCTAAAGGGGACTTGGCAGATGCGCAATTTTCAGATTTCGCGCGTAAGCCAAAGTCCCCTTTAGGGGATTTAGGGGTAGGATAAATTGGAGTGAATTTGTTGCTAAAAAAAACAGCAAAAGCCACCTTAAAATAAGATAGCTTCTCTTTGAATATTAAATGTAAATGATTATATTTCGCGCATATACGCGCGCGCGTTTTTAAATTATTTAAAAGGCGAGTCTCTCTCTCTCTCTCTCTAATAAATTAATATTAATATCCAAATTTTGGACGTTAAATTTATTAGAAATTGCAATATTTGTGGAGAAAAAGTTCATTTATTTTGTTTTTGTAAATTTTACAGTAGAAAACTAAATCAAAAAACATGCCGAAAAATACTGATACAGATTATAAATCACGAGTCACGCAAATAATAAATTCTCTATGTGTGCCTTTAGAATATAAAAATCCGGTTAAATCATCCTTGTTTACAAACTTTACGAACGCCCTTAATTTATAATCTGCGTTCTATTTTTCTAATAATTTTGCTGACGACGAAACTCTGCACAAACGATTGCTGTGGCTACTGCGACATTCAACGATTCGGTTGATTCCGTACCCGGAGGAAAATTCGGAATATACAAACGTTTTGTAACCTGTTTTTCTATTTCCGGACGAATACCATTTCCTTCATTTCCCATTATTATCAAGCCTTTCGATGTCAATTTTTCCTGATAAATATCTTTTCCATCCAAAAAAGTGCCATAAACCGGAAGGTCTTTCAATTCGACAAACAACTCATTTAGTGAATGATAAAATATATTTATATGAGCTATTCCGCCCATGCTTGCCTGAATGACTTTGGGATTATAAACATCAGCCGTATCCAATGAACAAATAATATTTTTTATTCCAAACCAATTCGCTAAACGAACGATTGTTCCTAAGTTGCCCGGGTCTTGAATGCCATCTAAAACCAAACTTAATTCTTCTCGGAGGATTTTATAGTCTAAAGTTGATTCAGGTTGCCGAAAAATAGCAAGTACATCTTGCGGATTTTTCAACAAACTTGCTTTTTCAATATCATTATCTGCGGCAACGATAAGTTCTTTCGCTTTCAAATCGCCTTGTGTAGCCATCCAAGAAGACTTTGCGACCAATAATTCACAAGAAAAGAATGGGAGAATATCTGCCACCAATTTATTTCCTTCTGCCAAGAAAAATCCGGATTCTTCACGCGATTTTTTCCTCTCCAACGATTTAATTAACTTAATTTTAGTCTTACTTAGCATTTTCAAACTTATTTTATTCGACAAAACTAAGAAACTATTTTGTAATTAAGATTATCTTTGCAAGAAAAAGCGAAGATAGGCTGCGCTTCGGCAATAAAAATAAACGAGTTTATTTGTACTGCTCTCTGCTTGCACTATCTTTGTGCAAAAAAATAGAAAAAGGTTCATTCATGACGTTTACTCACGTACGCTATTTGCTTTTTTGCCTAATTTTATTAGGTCTATTTTCGTGTAAGGCTACTAAATTCATTCCCGAAGGAGAATACCTTTTGGATAAGATAAAAATCGAATCCGACATTCCGGAATATAAAAGTGCAGAATTAAAGCCTTATCTCAAACAACGACCCAATTACAAAATGTTCGGTTTGAACAAAACCATGTTCCAAATATATAATTTGGCGGGAAAAGATGATAGTAAGTGGATTAATCGTTTGATTAAAAATATTGGAGAAGAACCTGTCATTTTTGATTCCATTCTAGTCTATAAAACAAATTCTGATTTTCAAAAATTACTCATCAATACTGGGTATGTTCATGCTGATGTTTCTTCTGAAATTATTCGCCATAACAAAAAAGTAGACGTTGTTTATCGAATACAAGGAAATATTCCTTATCGAATACAAGATTATTCTGTTTTAATTGAAGATTCTTTAATTAATCAAGAATTATATGGAGGATTGAATCTTGAACCTCAAGAGCGGGTTCTGGGAGAGCCTTCATCTTTACGAATGTCTTATGTTAAGGAGGGAATGTTATTTGACCGAAAAGTGTTAGATGCAGAAAGAGACCGGTTAACGCATCTTCTTCGAAATCGAGGATTCTTTTCTTTTTCAAAAGAAAATATTATTTTTGATGCTGACAGCTCGTTAAATGCGAATGCTGTGAATTTAGAATTAAAACTTCGTCCTTTGCAATCTGCAACGCAAGACAGTGCCAATCAGCATAAAAAATATTATTTTGACAAGGTTTCTATCTATTTGGATTATGACCCTTTACTTTATCGAAATATCAACGATTATCCTAAAAAAGATAGTATTGTAAGTAATGGTTATACGATTTATTACATCGGGGAAAAACCTTCTTTAAGGAGAAGAATATTAATAAACAATAGTTTTCTTACGCCAACAAGACAATATTCTCAGTTGAGAGAAGAGCTTACTTATTCATCTTATTCTACGTTGAATGCTCTGAATAATATTCATATACAATTCAACGAAAAATTAATAAATGATTCTGCCTTTTTGGACTGTTCTATACTTACCATGCCGGCTCCCAAACAAGCGATTTCTTATTCTATTGAAGGAACCAATACTTCCGGAGATTTAGGTGTTGCCACTTCCGTAAATTATATGCACCGGAATTTATTTCGAGGAGCTGAGACGTTTAATTTTCGAGTTCGTGGGGCTTATGAAGCTATTGCTAATTTTTCCAATCCTTATTTAGAATTGGGAGGTGAAGCCTCTATTCATATTCCTAAATTTATTTTCCCATTTGTGGGCAATACTTTTTTGCGAAGTATGCAAACATCAACAGAGTTTTCTTTGAGTTATAATTATCAAAATCGACCGGAATATGACCGTACGTTATTATCAGGAGGGATTCGATATCAATGGCAAGGAAGAAACCGTTCCGCTGCCCGTCACCAGTTTGATTTATTAGATGTTGACTATGTTTATCTTCCTCGCACAGATAGTGTTTTCATGAATAATCTTCCTCCAAGTGCCAAATATTTTGGATATACAGACCAATTCATTGTAGGAATAGGGTATTCCTATTATCATACTACTGTAACTCCTATGCAGAGACAAAAAAACGCACACTCATTTCGCTTTTCTTTTGAATCGGCAGGAAATACGCTTTATGGATTGAGTGCTTTTTTCGACAGGAAAAAAGATGATTTTGGGTCATATCGATTGTTTAATACTTATTTTGCTCAATTTGTAAAAGGCGATTTCGATTATGCTAAAACAATTGTTTTTGATAAGAATAACTCTCTTGCTTGGCGAATTGGCGGAGGAATCGGATTTCCATACGGCAATTCTCAAATGCTCCCTTTTGAGAAAAGATATTATTCGGGAGGAGCCAATAGT
>JGI996J12353_1000392_pt1 | contig 10882 bp, 9 predicted proteins | sample IntmicLarv5ML5BL_FD_12353 | JGI IMG/M metagenome (IMG submission 12353) | reverse complement strand
CGGCGACGTAATTCATCCGACAGACTGAGGAATGTTCCGAAAAATTATACGCTTCAAACAATGCTTGTTACCCCGCGCGAATTTGATTACGTCATTCAATTAACAATGGACACACCGCAAACGGGCGGCTTGTCGGGCGCAACGCTTGAAGAAGCGGTTTCTTGGGGAAAAGTGAATGCCGAATCCAAAACGGTCACCGTTTATTCTGATGCGACAATTACGCTGCCGCTGATGGTCGGCGCAGCAAAAGCAAGATTAAAAAAGAGAGCGCAAACCGAGAACAAAACAGACTCCGGCGACGTAATTCATCCGACAGACTGAGGAATTAAAATGACACAATCAGAATTTCAAAGAAAAACAGGAATAATTTTAGCATTAGATGTAACGGATGAGAAAAGCGCTCTTGAAATTACGGAAGCCGTTGCCGATATGGTTGATGCCGTTAAAATCGGATATCCATTGGTTCTCGGAACCGGGCTTCAAATTGCCGAAAAACTTTCAAAATATGCGCCGATTATTGCGGATTTTAAAGTTGCGGATATTCCGAATACCGATCGTTTGATTTGCGAACACGTCTTTAAAGCAGGATGCGCCGCAATTATTGTTCAAGGATTTACAGGGCCTGACAGTTTAACGGAATGTGTCAAAACGGCTGATGAATTCGGCAAAAAAGTATTCGTGGTTTCAGAGATGAGTCATCCCGGCGGCGATTATTTCTTTACGAATGAAAATGCGAAAGAAATTGCATCGCTTGCGAAAAAATCAAATGCGTTTGGAATTGTCGCGCCTGCGACGCGTCCTGAAAGAGTGAAAGAATTGCGCGCAGTTATCGGAAATGATTTGAAAATCATATCACCAGGAGTTGGCGCTCAAGGCGGCAGTGCCGCAGATACAATAAAAGCCGGCGCGGATTGGGTAATTGTCGGCAGAAGCATTTATAATTCCGAAAATCCGAGAGCTGAAGCCGAGAAAGTAAGAAATGAAATCGAAAAATTGATTTGATTTTATTATTTTTTATTTTTTTGTCAGGTTTTTATTTTTAAAACTCAACCAAAATGTCGATGATGAGAGTTTCGGCTGATTTAATGATGAGCCCTATGAGTTCTGAGACATTTTGAAATCTTTTTATTGCTTTGTATAAATCGCACAAACGAAATGAAATTGCAGGTCCCCACCCGCCAATCAAAACAAAAAACTGATTTTTATTGATTGAAAAAATCAAATAAATTAATCTGCAATTTCTGCAAATCTGATTATAACTTTTTCAGGCATTTCTCCATCTATCAATTCAATCTGTCTTCTCTCAAAGAATTCGCCCATGTTTTCGAAATCAATTGAGTCTGAGTTCAAAGATTTAATTTTTATGGGTTGTGTCATGTCGCCGGATCTGATAAATTTAGCAGAGCCATCGGCATCAAATGTCACAGCTTCATAATCATCAATTGAAGCCGGTCTTGTAAATTTCAACATGGGAGATTGTGTCATGTCACCGGATCTGAAAAGTTTGACGGAATCGTCGGCGGTAAATGTTACAAATTCAACTTCGTAATCATCAGCCGGAATTGATTTCATAAATCTCAATTTCACGGGTTGAACCTGATCATCAACGTTGAAAAATTCGATAGAATCGCCTTTCACAATACATTTTACAGTTTCACATTCATCAATTGAAATAAATTCGGATTTCAATTTTGTCGGTTGAGCTTGATCGTCAAATATGACAAACTCGATGGAATCGTCTGTTGCAGCTATTGCTGTGCTTGCAGAAAATACAAAGAAAACGGCAATTAAAAGATAAATTGCTTTGATTTTTATCATGTTATTTTTTTCCTTATTTTTTTATATTTGTGTATTGTAAACCATTTTAAAATAATTGGTTTACAATTCAATCTAATATGAACATTGATATTTATAGTTGTCGAAATTTTCATTATTATATGAGAATGAAAATGCGAAAGAAATTGCATCGCTTGCAAAAAAATCGAATGTGTTTGGAATTGTTGCGCCTGCGATGCGTCCTGAAAGAGTGAAAGAGTTGCGCGCAGTTATCGGAAATGATTTGAAAATCATATCACTGGGCGTTGGCGCTCAAGGTGGCAGTGCCGTAGATACAATAAAAGCCGGAGCGGATTGGGTAATTGTCGGCAGAAGCATTTACAATTCTGAAAATTCGAGAGCTGAAGCCGAGAAAGTAAGAAATGAAATCGAAAAAATGATTTGATTTTATTATTTTTTTATTTGTTTTGTTTCGGGTTTTTATTTTTAAAACTCAACCAAAATGTCGATGATGAGAGTTTCGGCTGATTTAATGATGAGCCCTAGAGTTCTGAGGCATTTTGAAATCTTCTTTATTGCTTTGACTAATTTTCCTTAAATTAAGAAATTAAACTGAAATGAATTTTAGTATAGATAGCTATTAGAAGGATAATCCACACCAGAGAAATAATACCGCAATTCTAATAGAGCCGCCATTTACTTTTTTTGAACTTATTATCGTTACTAAAAATCTGCTTTTTGTCCTCACTATCTAATAAATTATCATAATTCTTTTTTAAAGACTCATATCCTCTTTCAATTTCTGATACTTTGTATTTGACTTCAACCCAACTAACAATTAGATAAGCAAATGAAATCAGCAGAGCAATTTGTGTCAAAAAGATTGCATCTTGAGTGAATACAGTTTCAGAAGATGGGTCAAATATTGAATTTGTTAAAAACAGCGTTAGGAAGTATGTCAAAAAAATGAAAACATTATTTTTTAATCGACCAAAAAGATCTAAAACAGTATTGCTGACCTTATTACTCTCTTCGATTATGTAATCAGTTAATTTGTTTTTAAGGTCAATATATTTTTCAACATCTTTCCGTTGATAAATTGAAAAATTCGATTTAATAGAATCAAATGTTTTTGCATCAATATCTTTTATTTTCGAATATTTGCAATGCAAGCTCATTACATTTCTTGCAATAATTACTTTGTCTGTGGGATTTCCGTCAGTATAAACCCAATCATAGATTTTAAAAAGTTCATCATTCTCGATTGCATCTTTATCCAATTGATATTTGTCTTCATGTAATCTTTGATCAAAGATTTGGACACTGAACTCATTGTTATCTATTGAAGATGAATTGCTAATATACACCAATGACAGCATGCATTTAAATTTCTGAAACATGGAACAAAATGGATTATTCCCATAATTTGCCAAAAAATGAAAATCATCTGGTATCAAATCTATATTTGAATTTTTAAAATTAGAGTTTTCTTTGCATGATTTTATCTTTTCTAAACGATTTGACTCTGTGGGTGTTATTTCGGAGGCATCTGCCGCCTTAAAAATTAGACTCCGAGTATAAATGAAAAAATCCGAATCGTACAATTCAAAAATTAAATGAGTTTTATCTTTTAAAATCTCACTAAATATACTTAAAATTTCCAAAGATGATTTTGAAGACAGATTGCTTAAAAACGATTCAAAATTATAAATTGAGAATTTATAATCATCGATTCCTTTTTCAATTGTAACTATAATTTTAAATTCATCGGTTGGGTCAATGTTATCAAGATAGGCTTCAATTGATTCAAATTCAACATTGGAGGAGAATGAACCATTATTATCAAATGAAGTCAAATCCCCATTATCTAACTCAATTTTAACTAAGTCTCTTTTTGGAAATGAATCAATTAATTCATGTAAATTTGAGGGGATATCACTTCCGCCACATGATATCTCAATTATAACAATTCCATGTGACTCAAAATAAGAAGTAATAGATGGAAAATTGAAAATGAACTCATTTAGAATATCCATCGTATTTTACCTCTTTAATTTTATAGATTTTTTAATGCAGACAGTGTATTATAAGACTCGTTGTCTGTAACTTGAATTCGTATATATCTTTTCCCGTCTATCTCTTCGGGGATTATTTTATCATACCCCGAATTATCATCAACAGCTAAAGTAATTCCAGCCGATAGTGGGTATTGTGTTTTTATTTTTGGGTCCAACTTTTCAGGCTTTGAATAAAATTGAGAATCAAACTCTTTCGATTCCGGCAATTCATAAAGGTTTTTCTTGAGACTTTCTAATTTTTCTTGAGCTAAGACAATCGGTTGATAATTATCAACAACTTCGGTGACCATATTAGGATAATCGATTAATGTGTCTTTTTTGCGCAACTTTCCCATAAATGAATTTCGCAAGCAGGAATAATCCAATGGAGCAATTTTTTTGATTTTATTTTTAAGAAGTTTATCAATCTCAGTAAATGCCTTTGAGGTGTTGTCCTCATCACTTAACATTGGAATTATTTCTAAAAATTCATTACACCAATATTTTGTATTAAAATTATCCAATCTTACTTGGATTTCTTTAATTAATATATTATTATTTTTTTCGAGAGAATATGTGAAAATCGTAGTTTTCCAAGAGTTATATTTCTTGCTTGGAAAACCCTGCTTTTCTTTCAAGTCAGAATCATCAATAAAATCAGTATTATTTGTTTTGGAAATGATGAATAAAAAATTATTTTTTTCTCTAAGTATAGATAAAAACAAATTACCTTTTTTAATTTGTCCATCCATTCGATCGATTCTTTTTTGAGCCTCTATTTCCTTATCTAATAATTTTTGAGCAATAGTTGAGAAATATTTTTCGATTTTACTTTTATCTGATTGGGGTTTTGTGATTTCAATTGTAATTTGAGTAATTAAACTAATTACATCAGTTGAAAGTGATTGTTCTTTATATTTTCTTGTAGCTTTGTTATTAATAATAAAATCCGTTAACTCAGATGCATATTCTTTGAAATTTCGATTGATATTTTCATCTCTTTTTAATATTATTTTATCCTCAACATTAATTTGGAAAAGAATTTCTTCTAACACATTGTCTGTCATCTATTAATCCGCCTGAAAAATTAATTTCGAATGAATAAAAACACATGAGTTACATATTTAACATTATGTTTTTAATCAAAATATAATTCATCAAATGTATAAAAGGAACTGTGTTTTCGTGCAAAGCCTATTCATGTGAAACCTTTATATAATAAAAATGGATTTTAGACTTGCTTTTTTAGATTTAAAATCCCCCGTGGGGCTGTAGGGTAGCTTGGTCCATCCTGCAAGGCTGGGGGTCTTGCGACCTGAGTTCAAATCTCAGCAGCCCCACCACAATTCATTTTTGTTTGTTTAACTGCTTTTTTATTCCATTGATTTTTAAGGAAAATAAAATTCTGAATGAAGATTTTGGAAAAAAGATTTCATTATGTTCGGATTTCTGCCGGCAAAACCGAAGTCTGTCGATTCATTGAATTGAAATCGGCAAAAGAAGAAGAAAAAAGAAAAAAACAGATTAATTGCAATCCGCATATGTTTTACGAATTTTCTTTCGGCTTGTTCAAAAATCTGAATTTAATGAAGAGAAGAACGATAGAAATTCCGATGACGGCGAGCAAAAAGACAACAACCCAAGTGTAAGTGTCAACGTAATCCGCAATTGTTTCCCAAGCGTCTCCCGCGATTTTCCCGAGATAAACCAATGCGACATTCCAAAGGAATGAACCAACTGCGGTTAAGCCTAAAAATACACCAAAATTCATTTTCGCGGAACCGGCAGGAATAGAAATTAAACTTCTGACAACCGGAATGAAGCGACCGAAGAAAACGGCTTTTGTCCCGTATTTTTCAAAAAGTTTCTCAGCTTTTTCAACATCTGTTTTCTTAAAGCGAAGAAGCTTTCCCAACTTGCTTTCGCACATTAATGCTAAACGTTCGGCATTGAGAACGTATCCGATTGAATACAAAATAATAGCGCCGGCAAGGGAACCGAGTGTTGCCGCGATGACAACGCCCCAGAAACTCATATCAGTGTAAGTTGTCATGAAGCCGCCGAATGTCAAAATGACTTCGGACGGAATCGGCGGAAAAAGATTTTCAATTGCAATCAGCAGAAAAATTCCGAAATAACCGAATTGGTTGACAACATCTAAAACTAAAACATGTATAATATCAAAAATACTTCCAATGAGTGAAATGAAATCGTGCACAATTTGCATGTAATACCTGCCGAGTCGTTTTAATTCAATACTTGAATGAGCATTGAATTAAATCTGTTTTTATGAAAATAGGAAACCAAAATTGTTGTTTTTGGATTGAATGAATTCAATAGCGTTGGATTCTAATTAAATGTTTGTTTAATAATTACTTATTGGGATTTAACTGATGTTCCTTCCAAATATTGGATAATATTTTAATTTCTGCCATTACAGATTCAATGTTAAGACATGGAATTGTTAAATCTATACTAATATTTCCATTTTGAACATACTTTTCTTGAACCAATATATCTATGAAAGCTGAATAATCGTTGTAAAATCCCTCGATAGCTAAAATAACCGGATGTGAAAGACTTCGGGTCTCTTGAACCAAAGCCTTCCATTCATCATTTATGATCAATGAATCGAATTCTAATGCCCACTCAATTATACTTTGATAAATTTTTATAATCATTTCTCCAAAATAAACAATTTCTTCAAAATCGCCAGCACTTCCAGGAAGACCAAACGAATCATTCAAATGAGTAACATGTTCCAATGCATCAGTTTTCTGAATCAGCATTAAACATTTATCCACTGACCATTGCACTAAATCCTTAACATTGTGAAATCGTCGTTGATTTCCAATATGTACCTTATAATTATAATTTCGATTTAATTCAGAGGATTTTTCAAACCCATCTTTTAAGATTAATTTTAATAAAATGAATTCCCAATAATCTGGTTTTTCAATGAAACATTTCAAAGAATCTCCCTTTAAATGAGATAAATGATTAGGCAATGGTGAATCTAAAAATTTTTTCCGAATATTTAAACAATTGTAGAATAGATATCCAAATTGAATTTTTAAAGCGGAAATAATATCCTTAGAATGCTCAAATTTATGAGTCCATTCTTTGTTAATATCACGCACTTCATTAATAAATTCAAATATTTTTTCTGAATCAACATTTTTACTTTTGTAATTTTCAGAATCTGCTTTCCATTCATTAAATTCTAAAAGTATGGAACTATGAATAAAAACAAAAATTGGAATACTCTTCATTTTTGCATAAAGATATTCTAAATGAGTCACAGATTTCCCCCCATTCACTTCATACCCATATTTATCCGAAAGAATTAGAATAAAAATATCTGCTCGCTCATTTAATGCAATTATGCAATTCTCGACAGTTCCGCAATTATTATCAACTGGAAAAGTTTCAAATTCTGATAAAAGCGACTCAAATCCATATTGCACTTCAATAAAACTCTTGATGTCTTGTCGAACTTCTTTAAGATTAGTACATGTGGAACTTACAAATACAGATGGTAAACGTCTTCCTTCTACAGTCATTCTTGTTTTCCCCCATAGCCTAAACAATCTTATAATGAAAAATATTGCTTTTAGTGAAGATATTAAAATAGAATTCTCAAATTTATATGAATCAATTGAAGATTAAGGAATCGAATTAGTTTCAGTATTTCAATAAACATATATAGAAGCCTGACATTTGAAAATTATCATTTCATAAAATACAATCAATTTCCATTTTTCAAAGCCTTTTGCCCTTGAAAAATCAAAGGAGATTTCATTATGGTTTCAAAACAATTACCTTTTACCAAAACGAAAATTGAAGAGATTATTAAAACTTACCCGACACCGTTTCATATTTACGATGAAAAAGCGATTCGCGACAATGCCGAAGATATGAAACGCGCATTCGGAGTCGTTAACGGCTTTAAAGAATTTTTCGCGGTTAAGGCGCTCCCGAATCCCTATATTTTAAAAATTCTTGCGGAACACGGATTCGGCGCAGATTGCAGCTCGCTTCCCGAGCTTTTGCTGGCGGAAAAATCAGGAATTGTCGGCGAAAACATTATGTTCAGCTCCAACGATACGCCGGCAGAAGAATTTGTGAAAGCCAAGGAACTTGGCGCAATCATTAATTTGGACGACATTTCCCATATTGATGTTTTAGAAAAAGCGGCAGGCTTGCCGGATATTGTTTGTTTCAGATACAATCCCGGACCTTTGAAAGGCGGCAACGCGCTCATCGGAAAACCCGAAGAATCCAAATACGGTTTTACACGCGAACAATTATTTGAAGGATACGAAATCCTCAAAAAGAAAGGCGTCAAAAGATTCGGTCTTCACACAATGGTTGCGTCCAACGAATTGAACACCGATTATTTCGTTGAAACCGCCCGCATTCTTTTTGAAGTGATTGTTGAAATCTCGCAAAAAATCGGCATTTCATTCGAATTTGTTAATCTCGGCGGCGGCATCGGCATTCCTTACCGCCCCGATCAAGAACGCGTTTCATTTGACGAAGTTGCAGCCGGCGTGAAAAAAGCGTATGACGAAACCATCGGAAAAGCCGGCGTTGCCGCGCCGAATGTTTATTTTGAATGCGGCCGCGTGATTACAGGACCATACGGTTACTTGATTACGGAAGTTCGCCACATGAAACACATTTACAAAGATTATGTGGGAACAGACGCTTGTATGGCAAACTTAATGCGCCCCGGCGTTTACGGCGCTTATCATCACATCACTGTTCTCGGCAAAGAAAACGAGCCGCAGATTGTCAAATACGATGTGACAGGTTCGCTTTGTGAAAACAACGACAAATTCGCGGTTGACAGAATGCTCCCGAAAATCGAACGCGGCGATTTGCTTGCGATTCACGACACGGGCGCACACGGATTTGCGATGGGATTCAATTACAACGGAAAACTCCGCTCCGCAGAATTACTTTTAAGAAATGACGGCAGCGTTGCAAAAATCAGAAGAGCGGAAACGATTGACGATTATTTCGCAACGTTGGATTTAGAAGGATTGGACTCGTTTGAATAATCAAACGAGCCAGCCATTTCTTTTTTTATTTTTTTAATTAGTTATCTGTTTCCAATTCCGAAAACGTAAACTGTTTAATTTTCGGCTTGGAATCAACATTGAAATAATCGGCGGCGGCTTTTGAAACCGCTTCCAAATGTTCTTTGGGTGTGAAAACGCCCATTTTCCAATTTTCGACTTGAACATGTTCCAAATCTTTCACGAAAAGAGAAGCGTCGGTCAGTTTTTTCATGCTGCCGTCCATAATCAGCGCTTTCATTTCAGCCATCGCCGGCTTTGACGGAATATCAATAATAACATCTTCGTGTTCAACGCGAGCTTCTTCCGCGATTTCTTTTTCAATTCGGCTGATGTTATTTCGATAATCAAAAATATTTGGACCGACAGAATTCAAACCGGTGTAAAGCGCGCGCTTGTATAAATTTCGCGTTTCAAGACGGTCGGCGATTTCGCCGGCGAAACCTTCATCGCTTCGCATAACGGCGGTCAAGCCGATGTCATCCATTCTTGCAAATTCCTGCGGGCGAACAATTCTGTTTTCCAAAAGATAAGCGCAAGCGCGTGAACACATTGTTTCGGCAATTCTTGAAACGTGATGATAATAAACCGAAACGTTCATCCAATATCTCGAAACCAAAAGGCTTTCAGCCGCCCGAATCGCGCCGGAATCTAAAACCAATTTATTTTCAAAATATTCCAAATGATTCAAAAGGCGCATATAATCAATGCTGCCGGATTCGACACCGGTGTAATGCATATCGCGCGCCAAATAATCCATTTTATCAACATCAATTTCGCTGCTGAGAATTTGACTGGCAGGCGTTTCGCCCGAAATATGTTTGGCAATTCGCGACGGCGTAAAACCGTAATCAGACAAAACATCTCCGACTTCGGATTCCGATAAAATATGCCGAACATCGTCATGACTTTTGCGCGTGTATTGCTCAATCAATTTTTCAGTGGCGTGCGAGAAAGGGCCGTGACCGATATCGTGAAGCAGCGACGCGACAACAATTTCATTTAAACCGCCGTAATCATCAGCGTCTGAAACCGGCGAATTGTTTTCGCTTTGAATTTTCAGGAATAAAGAAGCAAGATGCATCGCGCCCATACTGTGTTCAAAGCGCGTATGATTCGCGCCCGGATAAACTAAATTTGAAAAGCCGAGCTGTTTGATTCTTCTGAGGCGCTGCATTTGCGGCGTATCGAATAATGAGCGTTTCATTTTATCAAATTCGATATATCCGTGAATCGGGTCTAAGATTACATTTCTGTCCATTTCAACCAACAGCGACTTGTTTTTAATAATATGAATTAAAGGATTCTTTGAAGAATCAGGATTTATAAAATTATCGAACTCTGCGAAATCAAAGTCGAATTCTACATAAATAAAATCAAAATCCGCATTTATAAAGCTTTTTAAATGCTCGCCAAAAAAAAGCGGATTTGTGACAAATTCCTTTGAATCTTACATTTTTTAGAAATATTCTTCGAAAAAACAAAAAAAACGAAAATTATTGCGATGAATAGCGATTAAATTTAAATAGGTGCAAACGAAAGAGCGAACTTGGTGTCATTATGGATGTTTACAAATTGAAAGAGAAGGACATATCCAAAAGCGAATGTTTGGAATTATTTGAAAATGATGCGCTTTTTTTTGACACATTAAAAGCGGCAAACGAACTTCGACAGGAAATCTGCGGTGACACTGTCACGTATATTATTAACGCGAATTTGAATTTTACAAATGTTTGCGCATTGAACTGCGGTTTTTGCGCGTTTAAAGCAAAACCGTCGGATGCTCACGCTTATTTTATGACACCCGAACAAGTCGGCAAAAAAGCGCTTGCTTCAAAAAATGCCGGCGCAATGGAAATTTGTATCCAAGGCGGCATTCGTAAAGAAATTGATACGCATCTGCAAATGGAAATGGTCAAAAGCATTCACGCAGAAACCGCACCTTACGGCGGCATTACGATTCAC
>JGI996J12353_1000391_pt1 | contig 10890 bp, 8 predicted proteins | sample IntmicLarv5ML5BL_FD_12353 | JGI IMG/M metagenome (IMG submission 12353) | reverse complement strand
TGACGATAGTGGCAGTCGCACTTCCAACCATGGCATCGGAGTTCGCCACCCCTGGAAGCACCAGCGATGTCTCATGGATCCTTCTTGGCTATACCCTTGCCATATGCTGTTGCATACTCCTATGGGGGAGATTGGGATACAACATAGGGTACAGAAGAATATTCCTCATAGGCGTGGGGCTGTTTACTACATTCTCACTTTTAATTGGCCTTGGAGGCACCATCGAGGGCATGAGCCTCGAAATGATCATCCTGATGAGGGTTGCCCAAGGCCTCGGTGCCGGCATGCTGACCTCCATGGGCCTTGCGATGGTGTCCACATACCTTCCTGGAAGCAAAGGATTCTCGGTGGGGATCATAACATTGGCTGCTTCCGCCGGAACAGCATTCGGCCCTGCGTTGGGAGGGATCCTATGCCATTTCCATTGGTCGTACATCTTCCTCATCAACGTTCCGATAGGGATCCTTTGCATGCTCATGTCCATGAGGTACATGGGCGACATCAAGGAACCACAAAGGGAGAGAAAGAGCCTCGACATGATCGGCGTGATGCTTATGGCGATCATGATGCTGTCGCTCATCTACTATCTCAACATGGGACGCGAGATCGGTTGGATGTCGAACGAATCGGTTCTTCTGATATCTGCGACGCTGATATCGGCAGGGATGCTCGCCTGGTGGGAACGGAGGGGCAAGGATCCGCTCATACCGACAAGGCTGATGGCGATAAGGGATGTTCTGGGAGGGAACGTCATCGCGTTGCTGCTGTTCGCAGGGATGGCTGGGACATACCTGCTCATGCCATACTACCTCCAGGGATGTCTCGGGCTGACAACAGTTGAGATGGGCCTTGTGCTCATATCCAATTCCCTTGGCATGATGCTTGTCGGTCCCACAGTGGGAAGGATATCGGACAGGACAGGCCTGAACAGCAAGATGGTATCGATCGGATGCCTGGTCACCGCAGCTGGATTCTTCCTTATGACATTGCTGGAAGGGGACTCGCATCTGTGGTATGTGATCCTGTCACTGTTCGTGATGGGAATGGGAGTTGGCATAGCATTGGTGTCGTGCACGAACCTATGCCTCGATTACTCCAGAGATGGGGAGAACGGACAGATCTCCGGCCTGATAAACACATTCAGGCAGGCTGGAAGCACCTCGGGGGTGGCGATATTGGAGACGATATTCGCCTCATCGATAGTCATCCCCACAGTGATAGACCCCTCCAATCTGGATTGGCTGTTAACCGGGTTCAAACCTGCATTCTTCATGGCGATGGTTATGGGTCTGATAGCCTTCATGATATCCATGTTCCTTAAGGACAACAAGACGAGGCAGAAAGGAATCCTAGACGATGAATGATTGGATTCTATCGGAAAGCCTCATCTGAACATGCCTCCATTCCTGATTCACATCCCCTTTGAATGCCCCATGCGCTATGCACATTCACCTCATGTGCAATAGCATGACCTCCCAGAATAGGATGGGATGCTGCATTATCGTTCAATAGGAGCTACCATCGTTTTAAATCAATCCTTTAAGCATCCTATCGGTATGACCATGACTCCGTTTTCCATCTGGTATGCAAACTCACCTGCAGTCAGCACCATCAGGAATGAGGGAGGGCTCATTCTATCGATATCGACATAGTCCTTGAGTTTTAAAAGATTTCTTGAAGCCTTATCTATCTCGTTTGTTCCCATTTTTATCTCAATCGCCCCCCATCTACCATCCCTAAGGTGTATTATGGCATCTATCTCAAGGCCATTGGCGTCCCTATAATGGAAGACATCGCCATCAAGTGTCTGAGCATATACCCTTAGATCCCTGATGCAAAGGGACTCGAAGAGAAATCCCAACGTGTTGAAATCCATAAGGAGGTTGCCCTTGTCAGCACGTAAGACGGACGTTGCTATGGAGGGGTCTACAAAATGTCTTTTTGAAGATGTCCTTATTGCAACGGAAGAACGTAATGAGGGATTCCATGCAGGAAGGTCCTCAATTACGTATATGCGCCTTAATGCATCCAAATATGTGACAATCGTCTTATCCGAGATATTGATCCCTTCTCCCATATCCCTTTGTAAGGTGGACATGCTGGCTGTAGTGGAGATGTTCCTTGAAAGAGACCTAAAAAGTTGAAATAGTGCCACTGGATTCCTTTTTATTCCATCGGCACTTGAAATATCCACATTTATCACTGCATCAACATAATTTTTTACAAATACAGTTGCAAACCTTTCATCCTCCCCGATTGTTATTGGCCAACCTCCCCTAATGATTGCGGATACCATATCCTCCACGGATAATTCCGAAATGCCCCCAACATCTGCAGAATGGTCAAAAAGTTGTCTTAATGATATCATCCCATTGGATTCTCCAGATTCAAATAAACTCATAGGACGCATAAGTATCCTAGAGAACCTTCCTGCACCACTGTGTCTTGTATCATCAGGAGGAGGAGATGCGGAACCGGTAAGAATGAATTGCCCTGGCTCCCCTCTCTCATCCACAAGAAACTTTACTCCGTTCCAAAGCATAGGTGCAAGCTGCCATTCATCTATGAGACGAGGTGTTTCTCCCTTCAGGAGAAGTGCAGGTTTTGTTGCAGCTATCTTAAGATAGGACTCTGATTTTTCTGGATCTTGCATTAAAACTGCGCTTTTTGACCTTTCCTTCGCAGTTCGAGTCTTGCCACATCCCTTTGCACCTTCTATTAGAATTGCCCCAGAATACTTTAATGATTCATTGATGTATGAGTCGATTATCCTAGGGATGTATTCTTTTTTCACACTATTGCAATGCTATTGAAATATATTTCACTTCCTAATTTGAGGCAGTTTCACTTCCTAATTTGAGGCAGTTTCACTTCCTAATTTGAAGAATAAAAATACAATAAGCTCAAACAATCAATATCAAAAACATTCTTCAAGAAAATAGGCAATGGGTGTTTTCCCGAGAACGGGTGCGCCGACCCTGCGTTTCAGGACGTATCAAATTCTAAAGCTCAACAGGGTCAGCCCATAGATTTCGCGTTTCAAACCGTTTCAAACCGCACCATTCAAGCCGAAGGATGTAAATGAGTGCTCCCATCGGGATTTGAACCCGAGTCGAAGCCTCGAGAGGGCTTCATGATTGGCCGCTACACTATAGGAGCTTTAAATTCCTTGAGTACGATTTCTTATATATAATTTTTGAATGACAATCTGACTAAGTCACATGATATGGTTGAACTTATTTTAAATTCCGCCAATGTCAAACACTCGTATGGGCGCCATAAGGGGAATCAATGTGGCAACATATGGCCAATGGGCAATGGATCTATCGATGACCCTATGTTTTAAAACCTATCACGGAAACGGAAATTAACATTTGAAACGTCCATATAAGAGGATCATTCAATGCCTATCGGGTTGCCAGGTGAGCACTCCAATTCTAACAGTTCGGTCCAAACATACGATCCCTTCTGTTGAGTATGACCTTATGACGTTTATCACATCGTCCTTGTCATCTTGGCTCAATGGCGAATATGCAGATAGCCTCCTCATCTCCCTGTCTATCATCTCATCCAGAGGCACCTCCATATGGGTGTCCTCCTCGAAGATCCGCAAGGTTGGGTCCCTTCCATTGCCCCTTAGGAACTCATATGGGTATTTCGTATCATAGCCTTGGAATGAGTATATCTTACCTAGACGCCTCCATATGTCCTTGCTGATGTCCGGGTCCTTGTTTGCCGATGATATGTATATGCAGTTCCTCTTTGAGCACGCATCCATCTTCAATATCGATTTTGGGGAATTGGTAGGAGGGCATAGTGATGCGAATGCAACGTCGTGCCTCACTATCGGGTTATAGCCCTCCCAGTCGCAATTGTACACCCTTATGTTCTCAACATCCTCGTCCTTGCATGATTGGACGACCCTTAGAAGCATGGCCTCGCTGGAGTCCATGCAATCGATCCTTCTCACGTGCCTGCTCAATGGTATGGCGAATGTTCCAGGGCCAGAGCCTATGTCCAGCATCGTATCATCGATGTTGAGGAAATCATTTGAGGTGAGATATCCCACGATCTCCTCCTTCAAATGGCCATAAAGATCTGCAGAGTACTTCTCAGCAGACTCATTCCACATCTCAAGGATCCTTTCCTTGGATATGTTCTCTACAAAGTAAGGATGCCTGCTGGCCATAGACTCCCATTCGATCTCATTCTTCAATTCACCACCATGCCATTGCCTTTTTGTGGCAGTGATGCCAACATGGATGCAGAGATAGGCCCTTTGCTCATCGATATCACATATCTGGAAATCATATATAAATAATATTATCAATCTTAAGTTTAGTATTACTGGGCGTCATTGCTCGATTTGCATGGGGCATATGAGCGGATGGCATTTACGAGCCTTGCTCAATGTTCCATGTATGCCTTGATCATCCTTTTTCCTACGTCAGTCTTTGGATCGCTCATGATCTCCTCAGTCATCCCATCCTCGATTATCCTGCCATCCTCCATTATGTATATGCGATCACAAAAGCATCCTGCGAGGTCGAGATCATGGGTTATCATGAGGAAACCTCGGTCCTTGTTCAGATATTCCTTCAAAATGCCCATTATGGAAGCTTGTATGGATACATCCAGCATTGATGTCGGCTCATCGAGTATCAGATACTTTGGATCGCTTGCAAGGCTCCTCAATATCGATACCCTTTGCATCTCCCCGCCGCTCACCATGAGCGGCACCCTTTCCAAAACGTCTATTGGGATCTCGAACCTTTCGAACATGTCCTCGTAGTCCTGATCCCTTTCAAATGCCATGTAGGCCTCGTCGAGCGACCATCTCACGGTGCGGATCGGATCCATGGATGCGATAGGGTTCTGAAAGACCATCTGAACCTTTCCACGTTTCTTGCGATATGCCCTCTCTGTGAGATCGGTCACATCCTCCCCATCTATGGCTATCCTACCAGAGTCTGGACGTATAAGCTTCATTGCCATCAATGCCAGGGTCGTCTTTCCACATCCTGACTCACCTATCAATCCAACGGTCTCCCCCGTATCCACCCTGATGCTAACATCGTCGACTGCATCCACGGATTCCTTGGAATAGGGCACTCTGAACCTTTTGCTCAAGTTTTGGAGCTCAAACATGAAGGCACCTCACAGCACTGTCTCCGACCGTTTTTAGATCCACAGGCTCGTTGCAGCCCTCTGTGCGCTCGGAGCATCTGTCATAGAATATGCACCCCTTGTTGCAAAAGGCCCTCAATCCAGTCCCTGGAATTGGCCTCATGCCGTTACGAGGATGTGCCGCATTCAATCCCTTCGTATAAGGATGGAGGGGATTGATGAGCACATCGGAGCTTGGTCCGTGCTCGACGATTACCCCTCCATATAGGACGGACGTCCTGTTGCAATGCATTGCGGCCTGCAGATCGTGCGATATCATCAACAATGCGGAATCCCTTCCAACCTCGGTCATCAGCTTGAGTACATGCCCACGGGAATGCACGTCGAGGCCCTTCGTCGGCTCATCAGCGATGACCAGCGACGGGCCTACGGATGTGCACATCGCAATCATTGCACGTTGGCACATCCCACCTGAAAGCCTGTGGGGATATGCCCTCATTATTGCATCCGGATCATCGAACCCGCATCTGCAAAGGACATCCTGCGATAATCCTTTGACCTTGTCTTGAGGGATGCCTGCCTTGATTTGAAACTCGAACATCTGCTTACCGATCCTTGTGAGGGGGTCCCAAGCTTGCGAGGCATTCTGCGGTATGAGGCACACATCCTTGCCTCTCATCTCCAATAGCCTCTTCTCGGTCATTCCGTATATGTCCTCCCCCTCAAAGCTGACATTTCCAGATACCATGGCATTGGACTCCAATATGCGAAGTATGGCGGATGCTATCACGGACTTGCCTGAGCCCGACTCCCCTATCATGGATATGGTGTCCATCCTTTCCATGGACATGTCCAACCCCTTGATGACATCCAACCTCTCATCGAGGCCGATGGAGAACGACACATCAAGCCTGCTGATGTCCAAGAGGCTCATTCGATCACCGATCCCTTTGACGACCTATTGGAGGATATGAGCATGAATGCCATTATTGAGATCATTATCATGCATCCTGGGGCCATGTACCACCACCAGAGGTTGTACGGGATGGCACCGTATGTGAATGCGTCGTTCATCATTGCGCCCCAGCTTGGGTTCAATGGGTCCCCCAATCCCATGAAGCTCAAAGATGCCTCTGCCAGCATTCCACCGCCCACGGCGAGCGCAAGCTTTGCGGATATGACGTTTCGTGTGTTTGGAAGTATGTGTTTGAGCAATATGTACCAGTCGGACTTTCCAAGTGCCTTTGCAGATAGGACGAATGGCTGCTCCTTCAGATTCATGACCTTTGGATGCAGGATCCTTGCCATGCCGCACCATCCGAGCATCGATATTGCGATGGATGTGGTCACTATGCTAGGTTCGAAATAGGCGACCATCAGTATCATCAAAGGAAGGCCAGGTATGATTATCACGGCATCGGTCATGGCCAGCAGGACCTGTTCCACCTTGCCTCTATAATACCCTGCTGCAACGCCCACCAACACCCCTAGGCTCACGGATATGAACGCTGAAAGGAACCCTACGCTCAAGGATGCGCGAGATGAATAGATCAGTTCCGAGAATATGTCCTGGCCTAGGTCATTGGTTCCGAGAAGATGTCCCCATGTGGGATGGAGGAACGTTTCAAACCGCTCACTCATTGTGAACGGTGCGACAAACCCATCGAATACGGCAATGAACACCAATGCTGCAACGATCGCCAATCCGACCGTCTTAAGCTTATTGGCCCTTATCCAAAAATGGAGATCGATCACCTCATCGCCCCATCTGCTACACGAGGATCTAGTATCCCGTACAGGAGCTCCGCTATCAGGTTGAGCACCAGGGTTATCAATATGACGAATATGAACACGCCTTGTATGAGGATGTAGTCGTTGCCCGTTATCGCACCGTACATCAGCTGCCCCATACCATTCAATGAGAATACGACCTCTATGATCATTGCGCCGGTTATCACACCGCCAAGGCTCATGGCGAACACACTGGCGAATTGCGTTGAGACGTTCTTCGTTATTACCTTCTCACGTATGTATGTGTCATTGAAGCCATGGGCCTGCTTTGCCTTCACATAGTACTCGTCACGGATCTGTGATGACATGTTGCGCACAAGGATATGATACCCTGCCAGTATGGATATGGTCAACACGGCGACTGGAAGCGTCAGATGGTATATTATGTCGGCCAAGCTGCCAGACCCGGAGGATAGGCTGCCCGAGGTGAGATGGCCCAATGGGAACCAACCAAGCTGGAACGCGAATACGGTGAGGAAGACCATCCCAATGAGAAATGTGGGGACTGAGTATATCATTATGGAGATCGGGGTCATCACCTTGTCCGTGTATGACTTCCTCTTGGAGCCTGCAAGTATCCCCGTGGTCAGGCCTGTGAACGCCCCAATGATCAATGCAGGGACCATCATCATCGCTGAGACTTTAGCATACCTCAGAACCAGATCCGACACGGGAAGCCCCATTGTGGTAGAGTAGCCCAGGTTGAATGTGAGTATCGATTTCAAATATAGGATGTACTGCTCTGGAAGGCTCCTATCCAAACCATAGTCGGAGTACATCCGATCCAGGTTCTCTTGAGGCAACATGTAGTAATGGTCGCCTAGGATGCTCATCAATGGGTCCCCAGGGGTCAACCTTGGAAGCATGAAGCAGATCAATGTGACAATGAGGAAGGTCACGACGAACCTAACTGTTATTGAAACCATCAATGACCTGTCCATATCGTATCACCGGAAGATAAGAAAATAAATAAAGGTGGCGATTGACGCCTTAAGCATACTTCAGACCGAAGAAGGTCTCGTAGCACAGTATTCCCCAGTCTGCATGCACTGTGAATCCCTCGTACTTTGCATTGTATGGTTGCACGAAGCTGTCCCAGTACATGGGGATTATCAACGCATGGTCGCCATAGAACTGCTGCATGGCGATCTCCGCCTCCCCCCTTTCCGTGGCAGATGTGGACCTCAGCTTAGCCCTTATGTCCTTGTAGTCGGTGTACACCTTCCATTCAGCGGCAGAATATGTGGACTGATCCCTAAGGGGTGCGGTTCCTGCATCCCTATTGAACACCAGACCTAAGGCGCCCATTGCATAGTGGGTCAGGAACCCATCGAATCCCCTGGCGGCAGCTGGGGTGGTGAAGAACAGCGTGAATGCGGCACCAGATGCGGCACCGCTGATCTGTGTGCTATCCGTGTCTATGGTTGCTATGTTCACCTTTATGGAGGAAAGGTGGATCTTTAGAACGTCCACTATCCTTTGGCTGACGAGATCGGTCGCTGGTATGGCCACCTTTATGTCAACAGGGCCTGCATTTGCAAATGTGGTATCTCTGCTCTTGAAGAACCTGTCCATATGGTCCTTTGCAAGATCCAAATTCCTTTGCAACCTATCGGTGTCGGTCCAGCCTTCCATTCCCTCTGGTATCACCCCCTCCCTTGCATTGACGCCGGTGTCGGGTGCGAACGTCCTTATCAGGTCATCATAGTCTATCGCATACTTTATTGCAAGCCTGAAATCCTCGTTGCTTGAGAACTCATGACGGTAGTTGAAGAATATCGTCGAGGGTATCCCTACGAATCCTGGAACTATGGATAGCTTCAACGATGCCACGTTCTGTATGCCTTTTATAAACTGGTTGCTCACCCCTGCACTACCATATCTGTATACAGTATCAACATCCCCAAATGTCAGGGCAAGTAGCATTGTGGTCTCATTATCATATGTTTTGAATATCAATTCCTTTGCATTCGGAGCGCCATCCCTGAAATTCTCGTTCGCCTCGAACTTCAACTCCTTTGCATCCGTATCCAGGCCTTTCAACACATACGGCCCTGTCCCAATGCGGCCATCTAGGCCAGTGTAGTTCGTGTATGCCGTGCTGTCGCTCCAGTTAATGTCCTTCCATTTGTGCTCAGGCATGATCGGCATGTTCATCAGGCTGTACATGAAGTTGTACATGGGGTTTGCAAGCTCGACCTCAACAGTGTACTTGTCAACCTTTGTAAAATCCTTTATGACGGAATGCACGGACGCCCTCCTCTCAGCACCGATCTCAAATGTGTACATGACATCATCTGCATCGAATGGCTCACCATCGCTCCATACCACATCCTCCTTCAAATAGAATGTCCAGGTTGTGCCCACTTCCTCCCACGTTTCCGCGAGAAGGCCTATGAAATTACCTTGGGCATCGGTGTTCACCAAGGTCTCCTGGGTAATCATCCTTTTTACCTCATAGATATATGTATCCGTCAAGGATGGAAAGGACATTGTTGTCCCGATTATTATCTTGTCGATCTCGTCCCCATTCGAGTTGTCATCATTGTTCAACATGACATATGCGGATATCCCGCCAATCACGACTACTGTTGCAATAAGGACAGCCAGTATCTTTGAATTCATTTTATTAGTCACCTCTTCATCTGAATAAAAATAACAAAAGCATATGCCATATTTAACACTTTTTTAAAAAATAATAGCATCATATGTTACATGACTAAAAACAGATATGTTTTCCCATTGCCATGTCATCCCCATCCTATAACAAACACATCAACCCTTGTCCTAGCAATCATATGGCTTTCTTCCCAATAGTCCTCTCATAGCCTGTAAAAAGATTATTATCCTCAATCACACTATGCACATTATGCATCCAACATTTCACTGGTTGAAGACTAGAATGTTCTGTTACTCCACTGAGAACGAGGATCTGATGACAGAATGCCTGGAGAACCTTGTTGGTGAAAACATAGAGTATGAGATTGCCGAAAGCGAGCATGGCAATAGGATAGTCATATTCCTAAGCGAAATGAAAAAACAGAAGGAGTTCATATCTCTGTTCTCAAAACTCGATGATGATCTGCTTAAATTCATTGTGGATGACATCGATAACCGGATCGATGACGATTGCGTCTTCTACCTCCGATTGGACAAACAGGATTTTGTTCAAGGAAGGTTCAAGGTGGCCCATGATGGGGACGTGGTGTCCATAACGGGAAAGGTCATGTCCCATCCCGCGAGAAAGGAGATAGCAAAGAAGAATGTTTTGGATTTCATATCGAGTCTTCGTCAACAGGGAACGAATCCTTAGGCACGATCCTTGCCTCCTTGATCCTACGTTGCTTCATCGCCTTCACGATTATGGTGGCATCCCCTATGTCGATGGAATCCCCAACTCGCGGTATCTTCTCCATCTTTTGATTTATGAATCCGCTCATGTTCTTGGATTCAAACCTTTCGGGGTCGTATCTCAAGCCGATGAACTCCATCACATCCCTTATGTTGGCCTCACCGAGGACGGTGTAGCTTCCATCATCCTCTCGGACTATGGGATACATTATCTCATCGCTCTCGTCCCATATGTCCCCTACCAGCTCCTCCAGGATGTCCTCCATGCACACCAAGCCTGACGTGCCTCCAAACTCATCCAACACCACTGCCATGTGGATCTTGCTCTTCTGCAGCTCGTTCAACAATGTCGCTATGCTTGCACTCTCTGGGACGAACTTTATTGGCCTGATTATGGACATCAGATTGAAATTAGGGTTATCCAGATATCTGGAATAGAACTCCTTCGCATATATCGATCCGACTATCCTGTCTATGGTCTTCTCATACACGGGTATCCTGGAATATCCGGATTCGATGAGGACCTTCTTCATCTCCTCCATACCAACTCCCATCTCCACGGCGATTACATCCACCCGTGGGGTGCATACCTCGGACACCTTGATGTCATCGAATTGGATT